>OHBJ01001821.1_pt1 | contig 14639 bp, 10 predicted proteins | sample 1577241 | NCBI WGS metagenome assembly OHBJ01 (sample SAMEA3541594, study PRJEB24748) | human gut metagenome | biome: human gut; feature: human-associated habitat; material: faeces | place: China | collected 2012
ATACTCTGGAAACGCAGAAACAGTTGTGCTCGCTCAACATGGTCGAAGTCGCGGCGCGGACCGCGATCGTCACGGCCGCCGCGAGGACCGCGGTCCTCGTCCAGGCCCATGGCGACGAGCGGAGCGATAACCTTATCGAGAGCGGCCATCAGCTCGGTGGCCTCCTCGTAAGAAAGCTCGGGCAGGAGCTTCTCCTTCTTGTTGGCAAGCTCGACCAGGCCCTCAGCGGCATCCTCGGCAGCGAAGACGACGATCTTGCGCATATCGCCCTCGGCGTCGTCGATGCGGCCGACCAGATCGGCAGCCTCGGCCTCGGCCATCAGGCCATCGAGCTCACGAAGGCGCATGCCCAGCAGGTCGGACATTTCCTTCTGCTCCATCTTGGGCTTGAGGTCAAGAAGCTTGATGGCGCGTTCGATGTTCGCCATGCGCTCGGCCTTGGCCTCCTCCTCCTTGGAAATAGCAAAGCGACGGCTACGCAGCAGGCGGGCGGCCTTCTGCATCTTGTCCATCAGCTCTTCGTCATCGTAATCAACGGCGGCCTCGACAACCTCGGCCTCCTCCTCGGCGGAAACCTCGTCAGCAGCCTCAACCTCGGCAGCTTCGGTCTCCACGGTCTCGACTGCCTCAACCTCGGCAGCCATGGTCTCGTTCTCGGTCTCGTTCATGATCTCTTCGTTCTCGGACATGAGACTCCTTCTTGGCCCTCTCGGGCATCATCGCCCCATTCGCGGGGCCCGTCGCGCACTCTTTGCGCTTTAAACATTCATGCCTCTCGGCAAAACGTCCATTAGTTTATGGTGTCGCCCGCTAATCTAGCTGCAGAATCTATGTGCACACATTAATGCGACATGTGCGACTCGCGGCGAGCGTACACAACCGATACCACAAATCCGACCACGGCAATTACAGCCGCCACACGCACGGCTGCCGCAAATCCAATCGCCTGGGCAACGTCGGTCGCAGTGCCAACGGCGCCGGCAGTCGCCGCAGAACTCGAGAGCAGGCCGATAAACAGCGACGGGCCAAACGATGCGGCAATCATGTTCCACGTGTTGAGCAATGCTGTTCCGTGAGGATGCTCAGCGACAGGCAGCGTCTCCAAGCCGGCCGTTTGCGAGGGGCTCAACACCAAACCGACTCCGGCATACACAACAACGGTCAGCGCCACGACGACGCCGATGTTCATGCTTGCGGCCGTCATCGAGATGGCAGTCTGCCCCACGGCGATCAGGGCAAAGCCGACCGGCAGCAGCGGCCATGCGCCACGGGCGTCCATCACGCGTCCGCCCACAATCGAGGCCACGGCATTGCAGGCAATCGCCGGCAAAATGAGCAAGCCCGCAACAAGGGCGGTCATGCCGTATGCGCCCTCAAAATAGAGCGGCAACAAAACGCTCATCGAGAACGTCGTCATCATCGACACCACCACAAGCAGGCACGCAGGCCAAAAACGAACGCTCGCCATGGGACGCACGTTAAGCACCGGATGCTCGAGCTTGAGCTGGCGGGCCGCAAACAGGCCGAGCAGCACAATGGCGGCGAAGAGCGTCGCGATGCCGGCAATCAGATTGGTCGAGAACTCGCCTACGGAATACACAAATGCCGTAATACCGGCGGCGAGCAAAACAACCGACAGAATATCAAGCGTGGCGTTCGAACGCTCTCCGACATTCTGAACGAGCTTTACGCCCGCCGCAGCGACCACAATGCCGCCCACCAGCGGCACTACGAACACCGCCCTCCAGCCAAACAACGTGCACATAAGACCGCTGATCACGGGTCCAAACGCCGGCCCCAGCGTAATGCAGGCACCGCCCAGGCTCAGATACAGACCGAGCTTCTCGCGCGGAGCGCAAGACAGCACTACGTTCATCATGAGCGGGAACAAGATACCCGATCCCGCAGCCTGCAAAATACGGCTTGGCAGCAAAACGCTAAACGACGGAGCGACCAGGCACAGGACTTCGCCGGCGACCATGCATCCGCATGCGAAAAACAGCAGCTTGCGCGTCGAGAAACGGCCGGACAGAAAGGCCATGATGGCCGTAAAGATCGACGTCACGATCATGTAGCCCGAAACGAGCCACTGCGCCGTGGTGGCACTCACCGAAAAGGCCGCCATAATGTCGTGCAACGCCACGTTAATGATGTTCTCGTTAAACGCAGCAACAAAAGCTGCAACATACATTACGACGAGAATTGCCGAGGTTGTAGGCGGTGATTGAGTTTGCTTTTGGGATTTGGTCCCCATGTATTTCCTTCCTCTTGAAACGACAGACGCATCGCCCCAGAGGAACAGTCCAGGGCGAAAAATGAGCCCTAGACTTACGCCAGACGCCGTACACGACGAGTCTGGCAACATGGTCCAACATCGAAAGATTGTAACGCGGACGCGCGGCTTTCCTTCCGCGCTATTATTAAAAGTCCACGAAAGCATGAGACATGAGGAGCCCGCCATGATTAAGCCCATCATGAAATCCGAGTTCTTTTTACGCCTGCCTTCCGAAGACGCGGGACCCGACGACGCCGTGATCGGGCAAGACCTCCTGGATACGCTCCACGAGCATGAGCACGAGTGCGTGGGCCTCGCTGCCAACATGATCGGCGTGCGCAAACGCGTCATCTGCGTAAAAGACGGCAACAGGGCGCTGCTCATGTACAACCCGCAAATTCTTGAGCAGGTCAATGCCTATCAAACGAGCGAAGGATGTCTTTCGCTCGTCGGAGAGCGTCCCTGCACCCGCTATCGCCGCATTAAGGTGGAGTATTTGGACGAGAACTTCGTCCACCGCATCAAAAACTTCTCGGGCTACACCGCCGAAATCATCCAACACGAAATCGACCACTGCCAAGGAATCGTTATATAGTTCCGCCGATTCAAGAAAGCTCCCTGCAGCAAAACAACTGCAGGGAGCTTTTCATAGTGCGGAGCTTCTATCCCACTAGCTCTGGCGGTAATGATCGAAGAAGTCGGCGAGGTCTTCGAGGGACTCTTTGAGTACTTCCATGCGCGGCAGGTACACGATACGGAAGTGGTCGGGCTCAGCCCAGTTGAAGCCGCCGCCGCGCGTGATCAGGATCTTCTTCTCGTGCAGCAGGTCGAGGGCAAACTGCTCGTCATCGGTGATGTTGAACTTCTTAACATCCATCTTGGGGAAGATGTAGAACGCCGCACGCGGCTTGACCACCGAGATGCCGTCAATCTTGTTAAGCGCCTCATACACAAAGTTGCGCTGCTCGTAGACACGGCCGCCGGGACGGATGTAGTCGTTAACGGACTGATGGCCACCGAGTGCCGTCTGAACGATCGACTGAGCCGGCACGTTGGAGCACAGGCGCATGTTGGAGAGCATGTTGACGCCCATGATGAAGTCGCTCATGCAGCGCTGGTTGCCCGAAAGCACCATCCAGCCAATACGATAGCCCGCGATCATGTGCGACTTGGAAAGGCCGCTAAAGGTGACACAGGGCAGATCGGGAGCGAGCGAGGCAATCGAGACGTGCTCGTAGCCGTCCATGCACAGACGGTCGTAGATCTCATCGGCAAAAATCATAAGCTGGTGTCTGCGCGCAACCTCGACGATGCCCTCGAGCACCTCACGCGGGTAAACGGAGCCCGTGGGGTTGTTGGGGTTGATGATGACGAGGGCCTTGGTCGCGCTCGTGATCTTGGACTCCATATCTTCCAGGTCGGGATACCAATCGGCCTGCTCGTCGCACAGATAGTGCACGGGATGACCGCCGGCAAGGGTTGCGCACGCCGTCCAGAGCGGATAGTCGGGGCTGGGAATCAGAATCTCGTCGCCATTGTCGAGCAGCGCGTTCATCGAAAGCTGAATGAGTTCGGACACGCCGTTGCCCGTGTAGATGTGCTCCATCTGAACATTGGGCAGGCCCTTGATCTGCGAGTACTGCATAATCGCCTTGCGCGCAGAGAACAGGCCGCGCGAGTTGGAATAGCCTTCGCAGTCGGGCAGCTGCTGGCGCATGTCCTTGATAACCTCGTCGGGCGTGCGGAAACCGAAGGGCGCTGGGTTGCCGATGTTGAGCTTGAGGATGCGCTCGCCCTCGTCCTCCATACGGGCGGCCTCGTCGACGACGGGACCGCGCACATCGTACAGGACGTTATCAAGCTTGGTGGATTTAGAAAAAGTACGCATGGTGGTGCTCCTTGGAATTTGAGCTGAGGAACTAGGTTCGGATTTGGCAACTTTACGGGACGGAGGGGTCTCACCTTGATCGGCGTCACCGGCAAGCAGCCAGGTAACATCGACCTCCAAAATGCGGGCGAGCAGCTCTGCCACATCGCGCCGCGGAATCGTCTTGCCGCTCACATATTGGCTCATCTGACTCTTGCCGAGTTTTTTGCCGAGCATCTCCGATGCGCGGATTACGTCCGACTGGCGAACGTCGCGATCGGACATAGTCTGCCGTAGGCGATCGCTAAACGTCTCTTGGGCCACTAGAACCTCCTTGCTGGCAAAGTTCAATTTATAGAACACGAATTGAACCTGAGTTCAATTTAGGCAGCAGTATAGCGCGGCGCATTATCCGGAAGTTCAATTTCACAATAAAATGTACCGAACCCCGAGAATTGTCCCAAAGTGGGCAACGGGTACGCGCTTTTAGAGATATCCAAGGAAATGAGCCGCCGCAAGCGAAACGTCAGCGGTGCGGTATATGGCGTTGATCTGCCGATGAGGACGTCCCTCGAGCGGGCGCACGGCGACATCGAACTGACAGCGCCGCAAGATGAGCGCCGGAAGAATGCTCACGCCCAGGCCGTCCTCGACCATAGCCATAATCGCATAGTCATCCCAGGTCGACAGCTTAGAACGCACCGCCAGGCCCGCGCGGCGAAACAGCGGCGTAATCTCGTCGTCGCTACCGCGTTCCAGCAGAATAAACTGCTCGTTTGCCAAATCGGCAAGGGAAACGACCTCCGCGGTGGCAAGCGAGGAGTCCGCTGGCACCACGGCCATCAGCTCGTCTTGCACCAACGGCCGCGACGCCATGCCGGTGCCGCGTGGCTCGCGCGGGATAAAGCCCAGGTCGCAGCGGCCTTCCGCCACCCATTGCTCAATCTCTGAGTAATCACCCATCAGCAGCTCGTAATCGACATCCGGGTGATCGGCGCGAAACCGCGCGATCACCGGCGGCAACACATGGGTCGCCACACTCGAAAACGTACCGATACAGATCTTGCCACGCATGAGCCCACGCATCTCGTCCACGCGTCGCTGCAGACGGCCAAACTCTTCGCATAACGCCTCGACCGCCGGCATGACCTGCCGCCCGTCGGCAGAAAGCACTACGCCCTCGCGACTGCGGTCGAGCACTTTAAAGCCCCAGTCGGCCTCGAGATCGGCCACCATACGGCTCACGCCCGACTGCGAATAGCTTAGCCGCTCTGCAGCACGCGTAAAGCTTCCGGCGCGCACCGTCTCCAGCAGCACCTGCATCTTTTGAATATTCGTTTCCACGGCACCCCTCCACCTTTGCATGAGTTTTTATCATGTTTGCCATGCATTATATTCGCTTTTCTTCTAAAGCCAGTTCACCCATAGTGGACATGCTCGGATATAGAGGGGATGTCAGCGCATGAACAACGGACTGTTTACGTACTTAGCAGCATTGCTATTGTTTGGTTCCAACGGCATCATCACCGCTGCCATCGCGCTGCCGAGCTCCGATATCGTGCTACTACGCACGTTTTTGGGCGCACTCTCGCTTGTCACCGTCCTCGCCATCACCCAACGCCATAAGTTGCAGGCGCCATCTCGCCCCCGCGAAGCCGCAGCCCTCCTCCTCTCGGGAACCGCACTGGGCGCCAGCTGGATTTTTCTGTTCCGCGCCTATCAGACGATCGGCGTCGGCGTATCCTCGCTGCTGTACTACTGCGGCCCCATCATCGTCATGGCGCTCTCGCCGTTTATCTTTGGCGAGAAATTGACCGGCGGCAAAATCGCCGGGTTTACCGCCGTCGCTTGCGGTGCTTTTCTCATTGCAGCGCAAGGTCTAGGCGGCAATATGCCCATTGCTGGTATCGCCTGCGGCATCGCCTCGGCATTTTGCTACGCGCTGATGGTCATCGCTAGCAAGGGTGCGCCACACATCGAAGGCCTCGAGAACTCCACGCTCCAGGTGAGCGCCGCCTTTGTGACCGCACTGGTTCTCACGCTCATCATGCAGGGCGTTCCCTCATTCCTGTCCGCCGGTGCCGCCGCCAGTATTGATTGGCGCGCCGTCGTCATGCTCGGCGTCGTCAACACCGGCATCGGTTGCCTGCTCTACTTTAGTGCTGTCGCCAAGCTGCCAGTCCAGACCGTCGCCGTCGTCGGCTACCTCGAGCCGCTTTCGGCGGTCGTGTTCTCGGCCGTCCTTTTGGGCGAGGCCATAACACCGGTCCGCCTGATGGGCGCCGCACTTATCATCGGCGGCGCGATCTTTTGCGAACTCGCCGGCAAACGCACAGGCGCCAAAGCGGGCATCGCCCAGGCGGCACGTGCTTAAAAGCCCCTCTTCAGTTTCGAAGCAGGAGCGCGTCTGCGGTTATCACATTGCAGCAAGCTATTTAACGGATATGCCCTGCTTTGAAATGCCACCTGCGTACATGAATAATCCCCAGCTGAGGATTATTGTCTAAAACACCCCGATGTGCCAAACTGCTCTTATATGTATAAAGATGGCATAAAGGTCTACTGCCCTTGGCAGAGGCCAGATGTCTAAGGGAGTCCACGTGGCACACACCAAACTGGAGGCAAACCTCCAAGGCCAGCATGGGCAGGGCGGGCACGGAGCCATTCCCCTCTCCGCTGGCATGCTGCTCGTAACGCTCGGCGTCGTCTATGGCGACATCGGCACGAGCCCCATGTACACCATGAAATCAATTGTCGCCAACAACGGCGGCATCGGCACCGTCAGCGAGGACATGATCCTGGGCGCGCTTTCGCTCGTCATCTGGACCATGACGCTCGTGACCACGGTCAAGTACGTGCTTATCGCCATGGAGGCCGACAACCACAACGAGGGCGGCATCTTCGCCCTGTTTAGCCTGGTGCGCAAGGTGGCGCCGTGGCTGATTCTCCCCGCCATGATCGGCGGCGCGGCGCTGCTCGCCGACGGCATCCTCACCCCCGCGGTTACGGTCACCACAGCCATCGAGGGTCTACGCACCATCGAATGGGGCCATGCGCTGCTGGGCGACGGCCAGACCAACGTCATCATTATTACCATCATCATTATCTGCGGTCTGTTTGCCATGCAGCGCGCCGGCACCTCGTCAATCGGCAAGCTGTTCGGCCCGCTTATGACGCTATGGTTCCTGTTCCTGGCGGGCGCCGGCCTGTTCAACATGCTCGGCAACCTGTCCATCCTACGCGCGCTCAACCCCATCCGCGGCATCATGTTCCTGTTCTCGCCCATCAACCACTCGGGCATCATGGTGCTCGGCTTCGTCTTCCTGTCGACGACCGGCGCCGAGGCACTCTACTCGGACATGGGCCACGTTGGCAAGGCAAACATCTATGCATCCTGGCCGTTTGTTAAGGCGGCCCTCATCCTTAACTATCTGGGCCAGGGCGCCTGGCTGCTCGCCAACAACTCCAACCCCCAGATGCTCGCGATGGATATCGTCAACCCGTTCTATATGATGCTCCCCGAGCCCCTGCGCCCCTTTGCCATCGTGCTTTCGGCTGTGGCGGCCATCATCGCCTCGCAGGCGCTCATCACCGGCTCGTTCTCGCTGGTATCCGAGGCCACGCGTCTCAACCTCATGCCGCACCTGCGCATCCACTACCCCAGCGACACCAAGGGCCAGCTCTATATTCCGCTCGTCAACAACATCATGTGGGTCGGCTGCATCTTCATCGTGCTGCTATTCCAGAACTCCGAGCGCATGGAAAGCGCCTATGGCCTCGCCATTACCGTGACCATGCTCATGACCACGACGCTTTTGACGAGCTACATCGCCGGCATCCTCAAGCACAAGCTGGGTGCCTGCGTCTTCGCCCTGCTCTTTGGCGCCATTGAGCTGTGCTTCTTCGCCTCGTGCCTCACCATGTTCTTTGACGGCGGCTACGTCATGATCTTCCTGGCCGCGCTGCTGTTTGGCCTTATGTATGTGTGGCGTCGCGGCACCGCCATCGAGCGCACGCAGACGATTCTGCTGCCCGTCTCCAAATACATCGACCAACTCAATCGCCTGCGCAATGACGAGACCTATCCCGTGCTTGCCGACAACCTGGTGTTCCTCACCAACAGCCCCGACCCGCTCACGCTCGACCGCGACGTGCTCTATTCCATCCTGGACAAGCACCCCAAGCGCGCCAAGGCATATTGGTTCATCAACGTGCACGTTACCGACGAGCCCTATACGCACGAATATTCCGTTGAGACCTTTGGCACAGACTTCCTGTTCCGGGTGCGCTTGGACCTGGGCTTTAAGGTCAATCAGCGCATCAACGCCTACCTGCGCCAGATCGTTGGCGACCTGATGGCATCGGGTGAGTTGCCGCCGCAGCATCACACCTACTCTATCTACGAGACACGCGGCAACGTGGGCGACTTCCGTTTTTGCATGCTGCGCAAGATGCTTGCCCCCGAAACGGACATCAACCGCAACGACCATCGCGTCATGGCCATCAAGTACGCCGTCCGCCGCGCCTGCGGAAGCCCGGCACGCTGGTATGGTCTCGAGAACTCGGCCATCATCATTGAGTACGTACCGCTCTTTGCCCGCATGCGCCCGGCCGTCAAGCTTGTACGCACCCAGGTGCCGCTCGAGATCCTGATCGAAGAGGCCGAGGAAATGGAAGTCGACATCTTCTCGGACGACTTGGTCAACGGCAACGAGGCCGGCAAGAGTATGAGCGTCGATCCCACCGAGCTGCTCGAGAGCGTCGCCGACACGCCCGAACAGCAACAGCTCGACGGCCTCGAGAGTGAACAACTCAACGACGCCAACTTCTAGCGACGTCACAAATCGACGACAGCGGCCCTGTATCTCACGGGAGACGCAGGGCCGCTTTGCATTGCAGTAAAGCTAACGGCTACGAACGACGCGGCTCGGGAACCACGAGCCTATCGGGGCTCGCGCCCTCGGCATCCATCAGGCTCACGTAGCGAATCGACGGATCCCCATACATCGCGTAGTAATAATTCCCCGTGCGCGCGCTAAAGCATCCGGTATAGATAGTCTTCTCGAACTTGCCATCGCCCATCCTGGACGCCCCCTCAATCATCACCACGCCCTCGAGTGAACGGAACATGCGGACGACGTTTTCGGTCTCGCTCTCCTTTTGCGGGTAATTGGCATTGAGGTACGCCGCCTTTACAAAACGGCTCGGCGAATAGCAGTCACCCGGAATACCGCGCATGCCGGCACCCGCGCCATAGGGCTTGAGCTCGGCGCCACGCCATGTCGCCGTCTGCGGAAAATCGCTTGTGGCCGTGATATAGGTGCGCAGGTTTTCCATGTGCCACGGGAAGGTGGGCTGATTGGCAAGGGTGTCGACCGGATCGTCGTATACATGCAGGCCGTCAGCCATCATCTCGACCACGATGCTACGCCGGCTGTCGCCGATAATCCAATGGAGCAGCGACACGCCCAGCCCCTCTCCGGCAGATTTGGCGACAATCACCGTATCGCGCAGCGCAGCCTCGACCTCGTCGACCGTCGAGAACGTCGCTGCCACCCACAGGGGAAACTCATAGGCCGCGATATTGGTCTTGCCGTCGACAGGGTCCTCGGCATACTCGGCATAACCCGGGAAATTGAGGCCCGCCACGGCGAGGCCCGCATCGTTGCCGCAATCGAAGAACATAGGGTAGTTCTTGTAATCGATGCACATACCGATCACCGCGTGTGCCGCTGTCGCGTCGTCGATAAACGAATACGGAATGTGAAACCCGCGCGGCATCACGCGAACCTGTTGGCCGTAGTCAAAGCTCCAGTCGAGGTTGCGGCCCAGATACATGTGGCCGGAATCATCGGTAAATCGAATACTCGTGCACATAGCGCCTCCTAGCCTTACGTTCTTGCTAAGCTTATTGTCACCAAACAAAAAGGCGCTAAACACAAAAGCCCGGACATGACAACAATGTCATACCCGGGCTATTCAAGCAGGATAAACTCAACCAAGTTAACCCCGCAGGTCGTCTAAGGAGTCAAAGTGCCGCAGATTGCCACGAAAGAGGAGCGAAGCGTACTTAAGGTACGCGAGCGACGATTGAGCGGCAAGGTGCGGTGCTTTGATCCCCTTAGACCAACTTGCCGAGACAGTGGTCGATCATATGCTGGATCATTTGTGCCTCAAAGCCCGCGTAGTCGCGGCGGCACTCCTTCATCTTGCCGTCGACGATCTGGTCAAAAGCAACCTTGCACTTGATGTAGCGCGTGGACTTGGTGACCTCCTCGTGCGTCAGGCAGCTCTCCTCCATCTTGCTGGCGCCCAGACCAAACACCAGACGGGGGTTGTAGAGCACATGGGGCTCGCCGGCATCGTCCAGGTAGACGCAGACCTTCTTGGTGACGCCGATCTGGTTGGCGGCAAGGCAGCCGGCATCGTCGAGCGACTTGATGGTATCGATCAGGTCCTGTGCCACCGACTCGTCCTCGACGGTCGCGACCTCGCAACGCTGGGACAGAATAGCCTCGTCGTGGCAGAGCTCTTTAATCATACGTTCCTCCATAGGGGTCGTTGTAACTGCTTAAGTATACGGTACCCACACATTTTCATACGGAAAATACCGCCCGTCCGCTACAAAGCGCCGAACATCAACATGTGAGGAACAGCAAGGTTGTAAAGGCGATATAGTGAGTGAGTTCGTGTCAATCGGCCTAAACTCGGGGCCGAACAAGGAAAGGGTATACATGGACGAACTATTTCACGTCAGCGAGCGCAAGTCCACAATCGGGACTGAACTTCGCGCTGGACTGACAACGTTCCTGGCGATGGCCTACATCATTGCCGTCAACCCCGCGGTGCTCTCGGGCGCCGGCATCGATGCGGGAGCGCTCGCCTGCGCCACTTGCCTGGGCGCCGGCATCATGACCATCTGCATGGGCGTCTTCGCCAACCGCCCGCTCGCCTGCGCGTCGGGCCTGGGCATCAACGCCATGATCGCGGGCATCGCCACCACCATGTGCGGCGGTGACTGGCACGTAGCCATGAGCGTTATCTTCCTCGAGGGTATCGTCATCTTGCTGCTCGTCCTTTGCGGCCTGCGCGAGGCCATCATGGATGCCATCCCTGTGGTCCTGCGCCACGCCATCTCGGTTGGCTTGGGTCTGTTCATCGCCATGATCGGCCTGTGCGACGCCGGCATCATCACCGCTGGCGCCGGTACGCTCGTCGGCCTGGGCGACATCGCCTCCCCCACCTTTATCGTCGGCATCATCTCCATCGTCGTGACGGTTGCCCTGGCTTCCCGCAACGTGCCGGGCTCGCTGCTCATCGGCATCATCGTCGCCGTTATCGCCGGTATCCCGCTGGGCGTCACCCATGCGCCCGAGGGCCTTATCGCCCCGCTCAACTTCTCGACCTTTGGCGCCCCGTTTGCCAGCACCGCCGATGGCAACATGGCCATCGTGAAGGTTCTGACCGACCCGATGCTGCTCGTCGTCGCCTTCTCGCTGCTCATGAGCGACTTCTTTGACACCATGGGCACCGCGATGGCTGTCGCCAAGCAGGGCGAGTTCTTGACCGAGGACGGCAATGTCGAGGACATCCGTCCCATCCTGGTCGTCGACTCCGTGGCCGCTGCTGCCGGCGGCTTTATGGGCGTCTCCTCCATCACCACCTTCGTCGAGTCCACCTCTGGCGCTGCCGACGGTGGCCGCACGGGCCTCACCTCCGTCACCACCGGCGTGCTGTTCATTCTCGCCGCGTTCTTCTCCCCCATCGTCACCATCGTTTCCAGCGCCGCCACCTGCGGTGCTCTGGTCTACGTCGGCTACCTCATGATGAGCGAGGCCTCCGAGATCGACTGGTCCGACGTGTCGCAGGGTTTCCCGGCGTTCATGATTGTCGCCGGCGTGCCCTTTACCTACTCCATCTCGGCCGGCATTGGTCTGGGCTTTATCGCCTACGTGATCGTCGCGCTCTTTAAGGGCGAGGCTTCCAAGATCAAGCCGCTCATGTGGATCGCAGCCCTCGCCTTCCTCGTCTACTTCTTTGTAGCGTAACGGCAAAGCTGCCAAAGCAGAACACCAAAGCGCGGAGTCGCATCGAGCGGCTCCGCGCTTTTCTTTTAAAGCCAGGCAACGCACGGACGCGCGATGTTTTGCTTCCCAAGTTTTGGACATTTTGCCCTCCAAACGGCACTACCGCCGGCTACATCCTGCAGATATGCTGGGCTTAATCGCATAGGCCCTATGAGGATGGGAGTAACCATGGCCGCCTTGTTCACGACCCCCAAGCGCAATGACAAAACCTCTGGGGCCCATTTTGTCGAGCCCGACGTGTGCCGTCGCACGCCGCTCGCACACGGCAGCTGGCGCCGCGTGACGCGCCGCATCGTTGCAGGCGCCGTATGCGTGCTTACGGTGAGCTCGCTGCTCATGCCGAGCGTCTCGCTCGCGGCCGAGTGGGTCAACGTCGGCGGCACTCAGTACAACACTGCAGCAGGCGACGAGGCTTGCACCTGGGCCTGGGACGGCGCCGACGACATGAAGCTCAACGGCTATGACGGCGGTGCGATCCAGGCTGCAGGCAAGCTCAACATTGCCTACGAGGGCAAGAACACCGTGAAAACCGAGCCCGATTACACCGGAGCCGCCATCAAGGCGCAGGATGGCGCTAGCCAGAAAGCAGAGTTGAACATAACGAGCTCGAATAGCACGGATGAGCTCAATGTGACAGCCGAGGCCGATGCAATTAAATCCACAGGCGACCTCTCCATTTCTGGCCCAGGCACTGTGAACACCACAAGCACTTCTTCCGACGGAATTGAGGCAAAGGGCGATCTCTCTATCACGGGCTCGGGCGGTGTGAATGCAACGGGCGGTACCGAAGGCATCCAATCCAAGGGCAAGACCACCATCGATTCCTCTGGCACGGTGATCGCTAAAGGAGGCGAAGGTTACGGCATCGCCGCGGATAGTGACCTGATCATCAAAGGCGGTGGCAAGGTAGAAGCAAGCTCGATAGAAGAAGCAGGGATCTGGGCTAAAGACGACATCAATATCTCTGGCGGCAGCCAGGTCAAGGCGAGCTCTATAGGAAAAGCGGCGATTTGGGCTGACGGCAACATCGACATCTCGGGCGGCAGTCAGGTCGAGGCGAGCTCCCAGGAAGACCTTGCCGTCGACGCTGAGGGCAGTCTCACGGTCACCAACGCATCCCTTAACGCAAGCGGTGTTGAGTATGGCGTCTATGGCCGCAAGGGCATCACGCTCGACCACGCGACCGTGACGGTCCGTGCAAGCACGGGCGGCGGTTGGCAAACCATCGCTCTCATCACTGACGAGGACGACATCGTCATCAAGAATGGTTCCATCGTGGACGCGCTCGCGGAAGGCGGGTTCTCGGCTGCTATCGCCAGCAGAAACTACAACCCTGGCGAGTCAGGCGGCCACATCTACATCAGCGACTCCGCTGTCAAGGCTATAGCCCGCTATATCGAGACCGGTGGCGGCGGCCCCGATCACTACAGCGGAGACCAGAACGACGAAATCATCCCTGAGTCCGAGGGCCTGAACATCGGCATCTTCGCGCAGACCAGCGAGGGCATCACGCCCGCGACCATCTCGATTATCCGCAGCAAGGTCACGGCCGAGGGAGACACGGCAGCAATCTTCGCCCTTGCCATGAGCGAGGACGGCAAGGCGATCGGCACCATCGAGATCGAGGGCGCTCCCATTCAGAGGCCCGCAGGCGGCAAGGTCATTGACTATCGCTACGAGCAAGAGTACAGCCGCAGCATTATCTATGAGGCAGGGCAAACCATCGGCACGGGCGGCGCCACGATCGACTCCCCCTATGACGTCGCTGTCGCCAAGAGCACGGTCATCGTGCCTCCCGAGGAGATCAAACCCGAGGAGAAGCCCGGCGAGACCAAGCCCGAGGGTTCCAAGTCCGAGGGCACGAAGACGACCAAGACCGTTGCAGTTGCAGCCACGGGAGCCAAGACCACCGGCAAGCTCGCGGCAACCGGCGACGCCTCGAGTGCCTTCATCGTGGCATCCGCCCTTGCGGGAACAGCCGCCATCGCCGCGGGCGCCGTGGTGAGCCGCAAGCGCTCGTAAACACTTTTTCGCACGGGACGGGTGGATCGCGGCCCTTGCCTTCCTCGTCTACTTCTTCGTAACGTAAGGGCAAGGCTGCAAAAGCTGAACAATAAAGCGCGGAGTCGCCATGCGGCCCCGCGCTTTTCTTTTAGCGCCGGTCCCTGCGCCGGCGTGCGGCCTATTTCTCCCCCATTTTGGCCATTTTGCCCTCCAAACGGCACTACCGCCGGCAACATCCAGCGGATACGCTGAATCTAGTCGTATAGGCCCTATGAGAACGGGAGCAACCATGGCAGCCTTGTTCACGACCCCCAAACGCAGTGACACTACCGCCGGAACCCATGTTGCCGAACCCGACGTTCGCCCTGACGGCGAACTCACCGAATTCGTCGAACTGCCGCGCGAG
>OHBJ01001824.1_pt1 | contig 14625 bp, 7 predicted proteins | sample 1577241 | NCBI WGS metagenome assembly OHBJ01 (sample SAMEA3541594, study PRJEB24748) | human gut metagenome | biome: human gut; feature: human-associated habitat; material: faeces | place: China | collected 2012
CCGCCGTGCTGTCCACCGGCATCGCCGGCTCCCACAAGATCCAGGGCATCGGCGCGGGCTTCGTCCCCGATGTGCTGGACACTAAGATCTACGACGAGATCATCCCTGTGGACAACGACGACGCCTTTGCCGTAGGCAAGGAAATGGGTCACCGCGAGGGCGTGCTGGTGGGTATCTCCTCCGGTGCGGCGCTGTGGGCGGCCATCGCGCTGGCCAAGCGTCCGGAGAACGCCGGCAAGACCATCGTGGTCCTGCTGCCCGACACCGGCGACCGCTACCTGTCCACCCCGCTGTTTGCGGACTGATACTGCGTTTTTCTTCCTTCCATTTTCTCCTCACAAACATGACGAACGGACCTCGAAAGAGGTCCGTTCGTCTTTTCTTCTGTTTCTTTCCACTTTCTTTCTATTCTCCTTCTATTTTCTTTCTACATTTTTTCTGCTTTTTTGAAACGTTTTTTGCTCCGCAGGTGTATGATAGATGAAAGGCCTTTCACCTCAACAAAAGGAGAACCCCTATGACGGACGAACAGTTCACCCCGCTGGCGGAGCGGTATATGGACACGGTGTTCCGGGTGGCGTACAGCTATCTGCGCTGCCGGGACGATGCTGACGATGTGACCCAGGACGTATTGATACAGCTGTACAAGCAGGAAAAGGCGTTCGAAAGCGACGCCCATGTGAAGAATTGGCTCATTCGCGTCACGGTCAACCGCTGCAAGAACGTGCTCCGCGCCCCGTGGCACCGGGCGGAGGACATTGCCGACTACGAGAACACGCTGGTGTTCGAGCAGCCCCAGTACCGGGAGCTGTTCGAGGCGGTGATGTCCCTGGACAGGCGGTACCGCCTGCCGGTGCTGCTGTACTACTACGAGGGCTACCGCCAGAAGGAGATCGCCGGACTGCTGGACATACCGGAGGAAACGGTGCGCACCCGGCTCGCCCGCGCCAGAGAGAAACTGAAACACATTTTATCGGAGGTGCCGCAGTATGCATGACAGAGAATTATTTGAAAAAGCCTTTTCCCCGCTGCACGCCTCCCCGGATACACTGACGGAGGTTAGAAAGACCATGCGAAACGAGAAAAAAACACGCCGGGCGCTGGGCAAGAGCGCCGTGGTCGCCATTGCCGCCGCGCTGACGCTGACCATTGCCGTGGCCGGCGGCATCGTGACCCTGATCCGGGCGGACGTATCCCCCGCCGACAAGGTGGACGACACCACCCACCACGCCTTTACCGACGATTTGGATGCCACCACGCCCACCGTAGACGACGGCAAGGGCGGCCTTGTCCCCGTCCCGGATATGGAGCGCATCCCCGGCGACGTCCAGACCACCCAGCGTCTGGTGGGCCAGTACCTCAGCAAGCTGGACGCGGAAATGACGGTCGAGGGCAACACCATCCGCCTCGGCACGCTCCTCATAGATGAAAGCGGCAACGGTATGCTGACCTACTCGGTGGAGAATCCGGACGGCGTGAAGTATACAGACGCAGGTTACGGCGAAGCCGTGGATATGTCCGCTGAGCCGTCCATGTGGCTGGGCAGTGCGCCCGACGCACAGGGCTACGGCGGTACCTGCATCAGCAGCAGATGCCATGTGGACGAGGATGCCAGCACCGATACCTGTTTGCAGGTGGTGCTCTATTTTGCAGCCGGCAAGACATTCCAGAAGGGCGATGATTTCTACTTCACCGTGTACGACAGTGCTAGCCAGCCTTACTCCATCTCTATCCAGCCCCAGACCTACGTGCCCGTCAAGACCATGACTGCCAAAAACGGCGAGATCGTGACGCTCTCTGCCCTGGGCATGACCATCGTAAATCCCGACCCCAGCCGCGAAATACACACTGACGAGGTGCTGGTCAACGCCAAGGACGGCAGCAGCTTCGCCGTGGAAAGCAGCAGCAAAAACCTGATGAACTGGGTCATCGGCTCCATTACCGGCGACGGTCAAGCTGCCTTTGCAAACTACACCTACGTGTTCAATCGACTGGTAGATGTGAACGAGGTCGGGTCTGTGACGCTGACAGGCTATTACTACAACCTGGACGGCTCCGATAACGACACCGTATCCCTGACCTATCAGCCCTGAACAGGCAAAAAAGAACCGCCCGCGGGCGGTTCTTTTTCGCTTATATCACATAATTGTCCCCGGCGGGGGCGTTCATCAGGTCGGCCAGCGTGATGTGGGAGAAGTAGTCCTGCGTCAGCTTGTAAAACCCCTGCCACACGCCCAGCGTGCGGCACTCCCCCGCCCGCTGGCACACCGGGGCATCCGGCTGGAGACAGGTGACGGGCGCCAGATCGCCCTCCGCCAGCTCCAGTATCTCCCAGAGGGTGTAGTCCTCCGGCTCTCGCGTCAGTGCTTCTTGCGTCCAACTATAGTGGAACGAAAGGGAAACTACAGTAGAACGAATGAATTTGGACTGATAAGAAATTAGTTTTTCAAAGTCTTTCGGTTAATGATTCGGGATTCCTTCATTCCTTCTGTTCTTTGGTCGTTTGGGGTGACAGATATATTTGAATTCATGTCTGTATAGATTTTATTTATTACTGCTTACGAATAAACTTTTTAATAAAAGTGGCGAAAAGGCGGCTATTATAACTTGATACAATGTGCGCAAACTTGTGCTCTGTTTGTGCGTGAATGAATGCTATGTGTTGATATATAGATGTTTATAATGTGCTTTATTTCTCCTTTCTGTTCTATAAATGAGCATTTTCATTTTGACATAATTTTGTCACTTCTGCGGAATATTCTTAATATTAAAAGTTTTTAATTTGCTTCCGCTTATAAGAATTATATAGGCGATTGATAACCTTAGTATTAATTAAAAAAAACAAAGTAACATGAATTTGTTTGAAATGGAAAAACATCACACAAAGACATTGTGGCTATTGGCATTACTGCTAACATTTAGTACAGTAGTGTGGGCACAAGGTACTCCTGTAACAGGGCGTGTGTCTGATGAAAAAGGCGAATTGCTCATTGGAGTGAGCGTTCAGGAAAAAGGTACTACGAATGGTACCATAACAGACACCAATGGTCAGTATAATCTGAAACTGACGAGTAACAATCCCATTCTTATCGTATCCTATATAGGATATAAATCACAAGAGGTAAAAGTAGGCAAACAGAAAGTGCTGGACGTAATTCTTGCAGAAGATGTATCGTCACTGGACGAAGTGGTAGTTGTGGCTTACGGACATCAACGTAAAGTATCGGTAGTAGGTGCGCAGTCATCTATGAAAATAGAAGATATAAAGATGCCGACAGCTAATTTATCTTCTGCTATTGCTGGACGTTTGCCGGGTGTAGTAGCTGTGCAACGTTCAGGAGAACCGGGGCATGATGATTCCGATCTTTGGATCCGTGGTATTTCTACACTGGCGGGTCAGAACTCTAAACCACTGGTATTGGTGGATGGTGTGGAACGTAGTTTCAATAATATCGACCCTGAAGATATTGAGTCGTTTACGGTGCTGAAAGATGCTTCTGCCACAGCTGTATATGGAGTACGCGGTGCTAATGGTGTAATTCTGATTAAAACCAAACCGGGTAAGGTGGGCAAGCCGCAATTCTCAGTAGACTACTATGAAGGTTTTGTGACATTGACAAAGAAACCTGAAATGGCGGATGCCTTTACGTATATGGATGCTGCCAATGAAGCGTATATGGATACTAGAGGCAGTATGTTATATTCTCCTCAATATATTGAGGCTACGAAGAAAGCCCATGGATTACTACCGAATGATAATCCACTGATGTTCAATCCTTATTTGTATCCGAACGTTGATTGGATGAACGAATTATTCAATGACTGGGGACATAATCGTCGTGTAAATGTAAGTGTGCGTGGTGGGGTACCTAATGCCACTTACTACGTTTCATTGAGTTATTATAATGAAAAAGGTCTGACACGTACCGCTGAAATGGAGAACTATGATGCTAACATCCGTTACGACCGCTACAATTATACCGCTAATTTGAACTTGAAGCCAACAGAAACGACTACTATTGATTTGGGCTTCAATGGTTTCCTTTCTATGGGTAACTATCCGCAGCAATCTACCAGTGACTTGTTTGCGTCAGCTATGGAGATTAATCCGGTCTATTTGCCGTTAATGATGCCTGATGGTTCTGTACCAGGTATCTCTACCAATGGTGACCTCCGTAACCCGTATGCCGATTTGACTCGTCGTGGTTACAAAAATGAAGCAAGAAATCAGTTGAACTCCAACATTCGTTTGACGCAAGACCTTGGTTTCTGGAAGTGGAGTAAAGGGCTTACCGCCTCTGCCATGTTGGCTTTCGACGTGCATAACAGTCGTGACCTGAAGTATAACAAGCGTGAAGATACTTACAATTTTGCCGGAACTAAAGACGAAAACGGATTGTGGAATGATGATGTATTTGATGCAGATGGCAATTATCGGTATGCACTGACCTATACAGGACATAAAGATCTTGCATTTGACCAGGGCGCTTCCGACTCTAGAAGTACTTACTTTGAAGCTTCTTTAAATTACGACCGTTCGTTCGGTTTGCATCGGATAGGTGGTCTTTTGCTTTATAACCAAAAGATTTACCGTTCGAGTTCTGATAATCTGATCGGTTCTTTGCCCTATAAGCAACAAGGCTTGGCCGCCCGTGCTACTTACTCATGGAACGACCGTTATTTTTTCGAGGCAAACCTTGGGTATAATGGTTCCGAGAACTTCAGTCCAGAAAAACGTTTCGGTTTCTTCCCTGCATTTGGTCTTGGCTGGGCTATCTCTAATGAGGCTTGGTGGGAATCTTTGCAAGAAACTGTTTCTTACTTTAAAGTGCGTTATACAGATGGCTTAGTTGGTACGGATGCTGTAACAGGACGGCGTTTTATGTACCTAGACCAGATGGCGAGCGTAGATGGTTATCGTTTTGGCGACCAGAATAACGGTGTTGGTGGTTGGGGGTTCAGCAAGTACGGAGCCAATGTCGGTTGGTCTACTTCCCGCAAGCAAGACTTAGGTGTTGACTTAAAATTTTTCAAAGACAATCTTTCGCTGACATTAGATATCTTTAAAGAACATCGTAAAGACATCTTTATTACCCGACGCGTTATTCCTGATTATTCCGGGTTCGTAGAAATGCCTTATGCTAATTTGGGAGTGGTAGACAATAAGGGTTTTGAAGCTACATTGGAATATACACAGCAACTCGGTAAGAAATGTTTCCTGACTGTCCGTGGTAACTTCTCATGGAATGAAGATAAAATTATAGAGAACGATGATCCCCGGGTACAGTATCCGTGGATGGAAAAAAGAGGAACGAACGTGAACGGACGTTGGGGATGGATCGCCGAAGGGTTATTCACTAGTGAAGAAGAGATCATGGACCATGCCAAGCAGTTTGGTGAAGGGCATCCGGGACAGATTTCGAAAGTGGGTGATATCAAATATAAGGATTTAAATGGTGACGGAGTAATTGACGATTATGATAAATGTCTGATAGGTCAGGGTGACGTACCTAAGATTTATTATGGTTTCGGTGCAGATTTACAATTAGGTGATTTCTCTGTCGGTGCGCTCTTTGCCGGAAATGCCAAGGCAGACCGTTGTTTGGGAGGAAATGCCATGTATCCTTTTAATGATGGTTCAGGTATTACGAACTTGTTTGCAAACATTACTGACAGATGGTCTGCTGACAATCCGACTAATCAGGATGTATTCTATCCTCGTTTGCATCATGGAAACAATGCGAATCAAAATAATATGAAAACCAGCACATGGTGGCAGAAAGATGTCAGTTTCCTGCGTCTGAAACAGTTGACTATTGCTTACCAACTCCCGAAGAAGTTGATTAATCAAACATTCCTGAAGAGTGCGCGTATTTATGTGATGGGCACCAACCTATTGACATTCTCTAAGTTCAAATTATGGGATCCGGAGTTGAATACCAATAATGGTACTGCTTATCCTAATGTACGTACTTATTCAGTAGGTGTGAATGTAAGTTTTTAATAATAATCAGTTAGCAAGAAGGATATGAAAAATATATTTAAAATAGGAACTTTGGCGCTGTGTTTGGTGGTCGGACTTAGTTCGTGCAATGATTTCTTCGATGCAATCCCCGGTGAACAATATGACTTGGAGGATACGTTTACTAATCGCTCGAAGACAGAACAGTTTTTGAATAATGTGTATAATTATGTGCCCGATGAAACATTAGAACGTTCTGCAAGGAATACGATGTCGGGGATCTGGACAACCGGTTCGTTGGAATGCAAGCTTTCATGGGACGGAAATAATGGTAGCGAATGGGCTTCCGGAGCCACCTATGCAGGTTCCTCATGGATAAACTTTTGGTACATCGAGTATTATAAAGGAATTTCTCGTGCCAGTACATTTATCATGAATGTAGACCGTTGTTTGGAAGCTTCGGCCGCACAACGCAAACAGTGGAAAGCGCAAGCCAGAGCTTTGCGTGCTTTCTATTACTTCATGATTTTCCGTTCCTACGGCCCATTTGTGATTTTGGGGGAAGAACCAATTCCATTGGATATTTCTACTGCTGAACTGCTGAAAGAACGTAATACGGTAGATGAATGTGTGGCTTTTATGGCGAAGGAATTTGATGATGCGGCAAATGAGCTTCCTGATAGATATGACGGATCCAATTTGGGACGTATAGACAGAGCTGCATGTAAAGCTTTCAAAGCGAAAATGTTGTTGTATGCGGCAAGTCCGCTATTCAATTGTAATCCCGATTATGCCGCCATCGTTAATCCGGAAAGTGGCAAGCAACTCTTTCCGCAAGATAAATCGCAGGAAAAAGCGAAATGGGAGGCTGCACGTGATGCTTACAAAGAATTCTTTGATGAATACGGTAACACTTTCTCTTTATATACGGAGAAGACAGCCGATGGAAAGATTGATTTCTATGAATCTTATAGAAAAGTGACATCGGGAGTTTTGTACGGTACAGAGAATAAAGAACAGATTTTCATTCGCTTGGCAGACCATGATTACCGGGCTTACGAAACCACGCCTTATCACAAGGGGTACGATGATAATAATGGTGCTTTGAGAGGTGGTCTGGGATTTGGTGTACCTCAGGAAATGGTGGACTTGTACTTTATGAAAGACGGTCGCCGGATTGTTGACGATACGAACTATAAGGAATATGAGGGGGTACCTTCTAATGAATATTTGGGATGGTCGAGTGACTATACTGACGAAGTAGTTCCTTCCAGAACCTACTTCAAGAGCAATTCGAATCAAACATTGAAACAATGGGCTAATCGCGAACCGCGTTTTTATACGAACATTACATTCCATGGTTCTACTTGGTTGAAGACAGATACTCCGCGTGGAGAAATAACCACAGAACTGACTTATAACGGTAATTCCGGTTATGCTAATGCCAATTGGGATGCCCCTTACACGGGTTATGGTATGCGTAAAATGGCTTCAAAAGAAGGACGTAGCGGGGCTAACAGGCATTGTGCAACTTTGCTTCGTTTGGCAGACATGTACTTGGGGTATGCTGAAACGTTGAGCGCTTGTGACCAACGTAATGAAGCGATTAAGTATGTAAATAAGATACGCGCCCGTGCCGGTATTCCTGGATATGGTGCGGTAGGTACTAAGGACGATAATGGATTTGCATGCATTCCTTATGAAGATACACGTGACGGAGTGGACAAACGTATTCATCGTGAACGTTTGGTTGAGCTGATGTTCGAATGGAATCATTTCTTTGATGTACGTCGTTGGAAAGTAGCCGATATGGCTGTAGGCGATGATTGGATTTATCCTAAATATCATAGAGGTGGAGAAGGCGGACCTATTCATGGTATGGCTTTCCGTTCGGATGCTCCTGCATTTTTTGAGAAGGTAGTAGTAGAAACACGTACATTTTTGCCTAAACATTACCTCTTCCCGATTCCTGACGAAGATGTACGTCGTAATCCGAAGATGGTACAAAATCTGGGATGGACAACGGAGTAATATACTCCGGATGTCCGATCTGCGAATGAATGAAAGAAATTAATGAAAAGAAAAACAATGAAGATACCTCAAATAAGATGTAGCGATGTGAATGCAGTGAAGAGAATCATTTTTCTTTTGGTGCTGCTAATTCCCTTTTGTCTGGCAGGATGTTCGTCCGACGATGATGAAGGAGATAATGGAGGAGAAGGTCCGAACGAAGATGCTCCGGTTTCTTATGTACTTGGTTCGGGTAACACGAATATGCCCTCCAGTGGTACAATTATAGCGCAATATGCTGATGCTCCTGTCGGTTCGGAAATCAGACGTTTGGTAGACGATAATGCTGACACGAAGTATGTTACTTATCATAGTAGTTTCAACATCACTTGGAATGGAAATAGTAGTAAGGCTGTCACTGCCTATTCGTTGACCTCGGCTGCCGATACTCCCGAAATGGACCCGAAAGATTGGACACTCTATGGTTCTAATGATAATACTACGTGGACAGAACTGGATGCGCAGACAAACCAACTTTTTGCAGCGAGAAAAGAAGAGAAAAGCTATGAAGTGGATAATGCAACTTCCTATCGTTACTACAGACTTTCTGTTGAAGCGAACAATGGTGGTGCTGCCACGCAGATAGCTGAATGGAAACTGGTGGCCATGCGTTCATATACGGAGAATATCAACGACTTGATTGCTAGTAAAGGTTCCAGTACGTTTAGTGCGATAACTCCGATGGGCAGACAGCATGAGAATGACAGAGAAGCTACGGCAGCAGACTTGAAATGGCTTGCCGATCCTGCTGAAGAACCTGAACCATTTGGAGATGGTGGGACGAAGATGGCTTGGAATACATTCAATGTTGTATCCATTTATCCAAATGGAAATCCTGTGATGTCTGATGTAAATCAGCGTTGGGTAGGTGACTGCTGTGCTTGTGCGGTGATTGCTTCGATGGCATACCTCTATCCCCGTTTCGTAAAACACATTATCAAGGATAATATGGACAAAACATACACAGTTACTATGTATGACCCGAAAGGAAAACAAATATCAGTTGGTGTAGGTGGCGACTATTTTATCGGTAATAGTGGCGATTTAGGTGCCTTAGGCGGCAGAAATAAAGAAGTCACTTGGGCTACGATTCTCGAAAAGGCTATGATTAAGTGGAATCAGATCTATCAAGGTAGTTCTAATGTCGGTGGTATTGGTACTGAATATGTTTCTGCTATCTTTACCGGCGACGGGGAAAGTGTAGGTTTCGGTGCAAATGCATTGATTGCCGAAGACTTGCAACGCGCGGTGGAAGTGTCGCTCAAACAGGGTAGACTGGTGATCGGTGGTTTTACAAGAAGCGGTGAACAGGTAGATCAAAATTGGCAGACGACCAGTGGGCATGCGTTTACGTTTATCTTGCCGGATGATAATACTCATCTTTTCAAGATGCGGAATCCTTGGGGAGGTACTACTGACGGTGTGATGAAAGTGAAGGATGACGGACGGATTCCGCCGATGATTGACTTACGTATTTGTGCGCCGGGAGCAGCCAAGAATTATGGAGTGGGACCGGACTTGGGAGGATATATACCTAATTTCTAATTTCAAATCTTAAAAGAAAAACATCATGAAGAAACTTATTTATATAATGTTGTCGTTGTGTTGCCTGGTTTTTTATAGTTGTGGCATGACGGAACCTTGGAAAGACTGGGAACATGAAGGTGACATGAGTGCAGACCGCTTGCGTCCTTCAGAGGTAAAAGAACTACTGTGTGCGGCAGACGGATGGAAAATGATTTATCAAGGAGTAACGTTCTACTTTCAGTTTGATGAAGAAGGAAATGTAGCATCGGATTCAGACGAAACGTTGTTGAAGAATGAGGTTGGAACAGATTATTCTCTGGATTTCCAGGGGGAAAAAGCGGTGTTGCTTACCTTGCTGAATGGAGGAATGCTACAATATTTGAACGAAAACTCGGAGACGACATTTGTCATTACGGGGTATTCTGATTCACAAATTACAGCTGTAGGACAGACGCATGGCAAAGAAATGATCTTGACTCCGGTCTCAACTGCAGCTTTGCAACAAGCTAAGGAGAGAAAACGATTGGCCATTATTGCTTATAATAAAGCACAGGCCATGGATTTGCTTAAGGGAGAGTTGAATAATGGTGTATTTCGTAGGTCATCCTCTTCTTTCCTTGCACACTATTTGATTATTTGCGACGAGAGCAATAATTGGAAAGTGAAGATTTCTGCAATAGATAACGGTGTGGTAAAACACACAGAGTATCCGATGATAATTGATACAACGAATGATGAAAATGCAGTGTTGACTTTGGGTAGCAATGTGACGGTAGATGGAATAAGTTTAAATAAACTCTATTACAACTATTTGAATGGTGAAATTGAAACTGACAATGCTAATGTTGTATGTGATACTCGGAAAGCCTCTGATATTGCAGCATGGTATGCAGATGGTTGGAAGACCCATATAGTAGATCAGGATGAGATTCATGCAGACTTTAAGGGAATCTTCCACTCTGGTGTGGAGTTTGATGATCGTAATCCGAGGAATTTGATTGCTTGTCCGTGGAGTGGTATGGGATCTTATATTGGCTTTGCGGTTACTATGACAGCAGATAATGCTACTGGTCGTATATTCATCAGCTTGGGCGAACCATATGATTTATTCGGATGGAATAATAATCCGGCTGATTATAACCGTGTACAGCAGGATTACAGTAAATTCCTCTCTTTCTGTGTTTCGGAAGACGGCTTCTATTGGAGTTATGATGACAACGACAGTATGGTGTATGTGCTAAGTGCTACAGGCGAGCGTTGGTTTAGAATGAAGAAGTAACCAGTCTTTGAAAAAAGCAAGAAAGTAAACAGAACATAATCTCGATTACTTTCTTGCTTTTGTTTTTGTTTGTACTCTATTTGTATTTTCTTATGGGCAATTATTTGATTATTAGTAATTTAATTTGTGCTCTGTTTGACTCCTAGTTCTCTACTCTGACATTCTCGCCCGGACGTGCTTTTTGTCACGTTAGAGTATAGTTATTAATTTTCTATTGCGTTAATTTGTAACGTGAATAATAACACTCGCTAATCTAATATTAATAGTTTAACTCTTATATCATGAATAAACAGAAACTACTGTCTATCACAATGACTCTATTGTTGGGAGTCTCCTCTATCTTTGCGCAAAAGCAGCCGGTGGATTACGTGAATCCCCTGATGGGAACCGACTCCAAGATTTCGCTCTCCAACGGAAACACCTATCCTGCCATTGCACTGCCTTGGGGGATGAACTTTTGGATGCCGCAGACCGGAAAGATGGGGGACGGTTGGGCTTACACGTATGCTTCTGACAAAATCAGAGGTTTCAAGCAGACCCACCAGCCCAGTCCCTGGATCAATGACTACGGACAGTTCTCCATTATGCCGATGACCAAACAGCTGAAGATTGATCAGGACAGCCGTGCTTCCTGGTTTTCGCATAAGGCAGAGAAAGCAACTCCTTATTATTACAGTGTTTATCTGTCAGAGTATAACATGACAACGGAGATTGCCCCGACGGAGCGTTGTGCGTATTTCCGTTTTACTTTCCCCGAAGCGTCCGATGCTTATGTGGTAGTAGATGCTTTCGACCGTGGTTCGTATGTGAAGGTGATTCCTGAAGAAAATAAGATTGTAGGTTATACGACACGTAACAGTGGCGGTGTTCCGCAGAATTTCAGGAACTACTTTGTGATAGAGTTCGACAAGCCTTTTACATTTAATAAAGTATGGGCGGACTACCATTTGGTAGAGACGCATCTTGAACTGCAATCCAATCACGTAGGTGCTGCCATCGGTTTTTCGACAAAGAAAGGAGAGCAGGTGCATGCCAAAGTGGCTTCCTCATTCATCAGCCCCGAACAGGCGGAACTGAATCTGAAAGAAATCGGAAACAAGACATTCGAACAGACCAAGGAAGCCGGACGTAAAGCTTGGAATGACGTACTGGGACGTATCAAAGTCGAAGACGATGATGAGAACCGGATGCGTACCTTCTATTCTTGTCTGTATCGTTCGGTATTATTCCCCCGTATGTTCCACGAAGTGAATGCGAAGGGTGAAACGGTACATTACAGCCCTTATAACGGTGAAATCCGTCCGGGATATATGTTTACCGATACCGGTTTCTGGGATACGTTCCGTTGCCTGTTCCCGTTTGTCAATTTGATATATCCTTCAATGGGAGAGAAGATGCAGGAAGGACTGTTGAATACATATCTTGAAAGCGGATTCTTCCCCGAATGGGCGAGTCCGGGACATCGTGGCTGTATGGTCGGAAACAATTCGGCTTCCGTAGTGGCAGATGCTTTTATGAAGAATGTGACCAAAGCGGATGCGGAGAAAATGTATGAAGGTTTGCTCAAAGGAGCCAACAGTGTACATCCGAGAGTTTCTACAACAGGGCGCCGTGGATACGAATATTATAATAAACTGGGTTATGTGCCTTACGATGTAAAGATTAACGAGAATGCGGCGCGTACATTAGAGTATGCATACGATGACTGGTGCATCTACCGAATGGGTGAAAAGCTAGGGCGTCCGGCAGAAGAACTGGAACTCTATAAGAGCAGAAGCCAGAACTACCGCAACCTGTTCGACCCTGAAACAAAACTGATGCGTGGCAAGAACGCCGATGGCACCTTCCAGACTCCTTTTAATCCGTTCAAGTGGGGGGATGCCTTTACCGAAGGAAACAGCTGGCACTATACGTGGTCTGTATTTCATGATGTACAGGGAGTGGCCGATTTGATGGGCGGCAGAAAGATGTTTGTCAGTATGCTCGATTCTGTGTTCAACCTTCCACCGATATTTGATGATAGCTACTACGGAGGTGTGATTCATGAAATCCGTGAAATGGAAATTGCCAATATGGGTAACTATGCGCACGGCAACCAGCCTATCCAGCACATGATTTACTTGTATAACTATGCAGGCGAGCCCTGGAAAGCACAGTACTGGCTGCGTGAAGTGATGAACCGCCTCTACTTTGCCACTCCCGACGGTTATTGTGGTGATGAGGATAACGGACAGACTTCTGCCTGGTATGTGTTTACCGCTTTAGGCTTCTATCCGGTATGTCCGGGCAGCAATGAATATGTGATGGGTGCTCCTTATTTCAAGAAAGCGACGATCACACTGGAGAACGGCAAGAAACTGGAAATCTCCGCTCCTAAAAATAGTGATGCCAATCGTTACATCCGTTCGCTGAACTATAACGGTAAGAACTATACAAAGAATTATCTGAATCATTTCGACTTGCTGAAAGGCGGACGTCTGGTATTTGATATGGATAATAAACCGAATAAAGGAAGAGGTATTAACGAATCCGACTTCCCCTATTCCTTCTCTCGTGATAACAAGTAAGCAGGTATGAATAAGATGAAAAAGAAAGTATTGATGATGACTATGGCGGCGGTAACCTTGTCCGCCGTAGCTCAGCAACCGGTAGATTACGTTAATCCGATTATCGGAACCAATGGTATGGGGCATACTTTTCCCGGTGCTTGCACCCCTTTCGGATGGGTACAGCTGAGTCCGGACACAGACACAATTCCACATAATGTGAATGGAGCTTATCAGAAGAATGCGTATGAATATTGTGCCGGTTACCAGTATCGGGATAAAACCATCGTAGGTTTCAGTCACACCCACCTCAGCGGCACGGGACATTCCGACCTGGGAGATATATTGCTGATGCCTGCTGTCGGCGATGTAAAATTGAATCCCGGACGGGCGGACCATCCGGAAGAGGGTTACCGTTCGCGCTTCGATCATGCCACAGAGAAAGCGACACCCGGATACTACGAAGTGATGCTGGACGACTATGGCATTAAAGCGCAACTGACAGCTACTCAACGGACGGGTGTACATAAATATACCTTCCCGAAAGGAAAAGACGGTCATCTGATCCTGGACCTGGTGCATGGTATCTATAATTATGACGGCAAAGTATTGTGGGCAAACCTGCGGGTGGAAAACGATACATTGCTGACAGGATACCGCATCACCAACGGATGGGCACGTACGAATTATACCTATTTTGCCATTTCCTTGTCACAGCCGATCAAGGATTACGGATATAAGGATAAGGAAAAGGTATTGTACAATGGCTTTTGGCGTCGTTTCAAGCTGGAGAAGAATTTCCCGGAAATCACTGGTCGAAAGATCGTGGCTTACTTTAACTTCGAAACGGCCAAAGATCCCGAACTGGTTGTAAAGGTAGCCTTGTCGGCAGTCAGCACGGAAGGCGCTGTAAAGAACCTGCGTGCCGAGGCTTCCGGAAAGAGCTTCGAACAGTTGGCGGAAGCTGCACGGACAGACTGGAACAATGAACTGGATCATTTCGAAATAGAAGGTACACCGGATCAGAAGGCGATGTTCTACACTTCGCTTTATCATACCATGATTAATCCGTCCGTGTATATGGACGTAGACGGTTCCTATCGTGGTCTGGATCATAACATACATCAGGCGAAAGGATTCACTAACTATACTATATTCTCACTTTGGGATACATATCGCGCGGAACATCCGTTCCTTAACCTGGTGAAACCGGAACGCAATGCGGATATGGTGGAATCAAT
>OHBJ01001827.1_pt1 | contig 14616 bp, 12 predicted proteins | sample 1577241 | NCBI WGS metagenome assembly OHBJ01 (sample SAMEA3541594, study PRJEB24748) | human gut metagenome | biome: human gut; feature: human-associated habitat; material: faeces | place: China | collected 2012
GATATACTTCGTATGGACATTCCATATTTTTATTTAGACACTTCAAAAGCCTATCTGTATGGAAGCGGCGATAAAAAAATCAAGGATTATTTTGAAGAGACCAGTATGAAACATCTCGAAGAAAAAATCAAAGATATGGGCTATGAATGTGAAGTCATTGATTATTATCCAGAACGTTTTACTCCGCTCGGGATGCTAAAAAGGATAAAGAACAAGGGAGAAAAATTCCAAAAGAGTTTTTTGATTAGAAATGCTGCAAGAGCAATAATTATTCCATCTTACATTATACGATTTCGGATGTTTTTTAAGTTTCTCAATGATTATATTGATATGACACCTAAAACATATAAAAGTGAGAAAGAATTAGAAAGCGAAAATTTTGATTATGATGTTTATTGTACAGGAAGCGATCAGGTCTGGAATTATGGATGGAATGAAAGAATTGAATATCCGTATTATCTGGCATTTGCTCCTGAGTCAGCCAGAAAAATATCATATGCTGCAAGTTTTGGAAAAAGTAAATTAGAATCAGATGAAGTAAATGAAACAAGGCGCCTTTTGAAAAGATACGATAGTATTTCTTTGAGAGAACTATCAGGAGTAGAGATTGTTGATAAATTGGGAATCGAGAATAGTACAAATGTTTTAGATCCCACATTGTTATTAAGTGGAGAAGATTGGAGAAAAATTTCTTCCAGAAAGTTCACGAAGGACAGGTATATTCTAATTTACAATTTGAACAGAAATCCAAGAATTGATGCGTATGCAAAAGAACTTTCAATTAAAACAGGTTTGGAAGTTAGGTATTTAAGTTATCAATTACATGAGTTTTACAAGAATGGAAAAATGTTTTGTAATCCACCGGTTGAAGATTTCCTTGCCTTAATTGATGGGGCAGACTATGTTATAACAGATTCGTTCCATGCGACAGCATTTTCTTTGAATTTCAACAAAGAATTTGTAATTGTATATCCGGGAAAATACAGTACAAGATTGCAAAGCATCTTAGAGATTTTAGGATTAACAAATCGAGTTGCAAAAAATGAAAGAGATTTGAGCATTGTTGAATCAAAAATTGATTACAACCGTGTAAATGAGATACTTGCGGCAGAAAGAAAACGTTCTTTGCTATGGCTTAGCAATGCTTTGAGTGGTGTGAAAAATGAAGACAGTATGTGAATTGAATATGTGTAATGGCTGTATGGCTTGTGTGGAAAAGTGCCATAGAAATGCAATTACAATCAAAGATGATTTGAAGTATTATAATGCTCTGATTGATACTAAAAAATGCGTTGACTGTGGACTTTGCACGAAAGTGTGTCCACGAGAAAATGATAATGACATGAGTAAGCCGAAATGGTGGTATCAAGGATGGGCAGATTCTGAAATAAGAGAATATGCTTCATCTGGGGGTGCTGCATCTGCAATTATTCGCACATTTATAAAGAACGGTGGATATGTAGCATCTTGCTTGTTTAACAGCGGAAAATTTGTATTTGAAGTAACAAATGAGATGGCAGTTGCAAGAAAATTTGCAGGATCAAAATATGTTAAGAGTAATCCGGAAAAAATTTACGGAAAAATTCAATCACTATTGAAAGCAAATCAGAAAGTTCTTTTTATTGGATTGCCCTGTCAAGTAGCAGCGGTGAATCAATTTATTAAAGATAAGACCAATTTAGTTACCGCTGATTTGATATGTCATGGAACTCCATCACCTTATTTACTTAAAAAGTGCCTTCAAGAATATGGGCATGATATAAATACCCTTACAGATATCAATTTTCGAATAAAAAGTTTATATGAGTTGAATAGAGACGGGAAACCTATTGCAGCGTTTCATACTATGGATAATTACCTTATCGCATTCCTTCACTCATATGATTATACAGAAAATTGCTATTCGTGTAAGTTTGCTACTTTAGACAGAGTATCTGATATAACGCTGGGAGACTCTTGGGGAACCGAACTAAGTGGAGAAGTGAAAAATGGTGTGTCACTAATTCTTTGTCAGAGTGAAAAAGGTAAAGAGCTGATTGAGAGTGCTGGATTAAACCTTTTAGATGTCGACATCAATAACGCGATTTCACATAATGAACAGTTAAATAAACCTTCAAAATGCAGTAAATCGCGTGATCAATTCTTTGAAAACTATAACAGGTACAATAATTTTGGAAAAGCCTTGGTGAAAACAGCACCAGGAATTGTGGCGAAAGAAAAAGTAAAATCTATCGTTAAGTATATTGTTCGTGGTGTTCGGTGGTCAGGATCAGTTCCAGATCCTGTTCAACTCTGCTGACAAGATCGACATGAGCATTGCTTCTGAGTATGATGCAAAGATCAACACTGACCTGCAGAACGCAGTTCAGGATTACTGCAATGGCGTAACCGCTTCTGAGGATGACTGCCTGAACGCATTCCTGGATGCAATTGCAGCTGATGTAACTGACATCACTGTTGAATAAGCTTCGGCTTCTCAACGCTTTTTGAATGATTGAACGTACAGCCTATAGGATAATTGCGTCCTATAGGCGTATGTTTATCTTTTCTCTTACTATTCTACTGAATTTTTGAAAGGGTGTGTGCAAATGGCATCCGCTGCACAACGTCGTATTAAGTCGATTAGCTATGCGAAATATGGCTATATGTTCATTGCCCCGTTCTTTCTTGTGTATTGTTTCTTCCAGATCTGGCCGCTGATCCAGACCTTTATCCTGAGCTTTCAGGGTAACGGTGCAGATGCGGGCACATTTGTCGGCTTCGACAACTATGCTACCATTCTGTTCGGTTCCGGTGAAGGAATGGGTCGTCGTGCAAAGGCAATGCAGGAGCTGTTTTTGACTTCGTTCAAAAACACGATCATTCTGTGGTTTGGTAACTTTATTCCGCAGATCCTGCTGTCCCTGTTGCTGGCGGTTTGGTTTACCGATTCGAAACTGCACATTCCGGGCGTGGGCTTCTTTAAAGTTGTTATGTATCTGCCGAACATCATTACTGCAGTATCTGTTGCAGCACTGTTCATGCGCTTTATTTCCAACAGCCAGCTGTCCGCAGTCAACACACTGCTGCTGAATGCAGGCAACGATGCGGTAAGCTTCGAAGCATCTGCTGTTTGGAGCCGCGGCATCGTTATGTTTATTCAGACGTGGCTGTGGTTTGGTAATACCATGATCATGATGATGTCTGGTATCATGGGTATCAACCCCTCTCTGTTCGAAGCTGCTGCAATCGATGGTGCTTCCAGTGGTCAGGTGCTCCGCAAGGTGACCCTGCCGCTGCTGCGACCGATGGTTGTTTATACCCTGATCACTTCCATGATCGGTGGTTTGCAGATGTTCGATATTCCGTATCTGTATCACACAGGTGCAGGTAAAATCAACGCAAACCTGCGTACCGTTGCGGTATTCGTTTATGAACAGTTCCGTGCCGGTGCAAAGGTTCACCAGCCTGACTACGGCATTGCCGGTGCCGCTTCCGTAATTCTGTTTATCATCACTGCGGCTCTGGGTATTCTCGTATTCCGTATGAACCGTGATGAAGACGAGCATCGGAAGAAGCAGGAGCGTAAGGCTCTGGTCAAGGAATACAAGAAACAGCAGAAGCTGGCTAAGAATGGAGGTCTGGGTGCATAATGGAAAACGTTGGTGTTAAGGACAATTACATTCTGGTGCAAAGACTGAAATCGGCTGGCTGCTTCATTGTCTGCGTTCTGCTGGCACTGATCTGTCTGGTTCCGCTGTACATCATGATCATGAACGCAACCCACGGGGACGCTGCTCTGCGTGCTCAACCGTTGCAGTTCCTGCCGGGCGGTGACTTGATGACCAATATCAAGAATATTGCCGGCGGTGAATTCCCGCAGTCCCCGAACTTTAACGTTTGGCTGGGCTACCGGAACTCCCTGATTATTGCAGGCTGTACCACAATTCTGACCGTATTCTTCTCCGCACTGACCTCTTATGGTCTGACCGTTTACGATTTCAAGATCCGCGACGGTGCATATACGTTTATTCTGGCAGTTATGATGATCCCGATTCAGGTTACATCTACCGGTTTCGTAAAGTTCATGGTAGGTACTCTGGGTCTGGCAAACAGCTACATTCCGCTGATCATTCCTGCAATCGCAGCACCTGCCGTTGTATTCTATATGCGTCAGTATATGAAGTCTTCCTTCCCGCTGGACATCGTAGAGGCTGCCCGTATCGACGGAAGCGGCGAGTTCCGCACCTTCCTGACCATTGCAATTCCGATGTGCAAACCGGCAATTGCAGTACAGGCGATCTTCGCGTTCGTACAGAACTGGAACAACTTCTATACACAGAATATGATCATCATTTCCAATGAAAAGCGTTTCACAATGCCGATCATGATCCAGAGCGTTCTGGGTCAGGATAAGCACCCTGATCTGGGTGCACAGTACGCTGCAGTTGCACTGTCTGTTATCCCGATCATTGTGATCTACCTGATTCTGTCCAGATTCATCGTTGCTGGTGTAGCACTGGGCGGCGTAAAGGAATAATCGCATTTCAAATTGTTGTTCATAGAAAGAGCCATTGCCTTCGGGCAGTGGCTCTTTTGTGTTATGGCATGTCACCCTGCGGCGGCAAGATGCAGCATATCAAAAAAACGCCTCTCCGGCAAGTACACCGGAGGGGCGTTTTTGATATAGAGGATTGAGATTACTTCTGTTTCATTTCTGCTGCACGCAGGGTGTTTTTCATCAGCATGGTAATGGTCATCGGTCCCACGCCGCCGGGAACCGGTGTGATATAGCTTGCCTTGGGTTCCACTTCGGCGAATTCCACGTCACCGCAAAGCTTGCCGTTTTCGTCGTGGTTCATGCCCACATCGATCACGATCGCACCCTCTTTCACCATGTCCGCGGTGATGAAGTGTGCCTTTCCCACGGCACTGACCAGAATATCCGCCGATGCACAAACCTCCTTGAGGTTCTTGGTGTGGGAGTGACAAATGGTAACAGTTGCGTTCCGGTGGAGCAGCAGCATTGCCATGGGCTTGCCCACGATGTTGCTTCTGCCGACAACCACGCAGTTCTTGCCGTCGATCTCCACGCCGGTGCTGTCAATGAGTTCCATGACACCCGCCGGTGTGCAGGGGAGGAAGTCGTAGTCGCCGATCATGATCTTGCCCACGTTTATGGGGTGGAATGCGTCCACATCTTTCAGCGGGGAAATGGTCTTGATGACCAGCTGTTCATCGAGGTGATCCGGCAGCGGCATCTGTACCAGAATGCCGTGTACCTTGTTGTCCTTGTTCAGCACGCCGATCAGATCCAGCAGCTGTTCTTCCGTTGCGTTTTCGTTCAGCTTGTACTCGAATGCGTGAAAGCCCACTTCCTCGCAAGCTCTCTGCTTGTTGCGAACATAGATCTGCGATGCCGGATCATTGCCCACCAGAATCACGGCAAGCCCCGGCTGAATACCGCGGTCCTCCCGCAGCTGCTGTGCCTGTTCCCGAATCTTCTGGCGAATCTGGGTGGAAACTTCCTTGCCCGAAATCAGTTTTGCCATGGTTATTTACTCCTTTTCTGTTTGGTTGGTATCAGTTTCTGCTGGTGTTTCGTCCGATTCTGAAGAATCTGTCGTATCTGTTTCTGCCACTTCGTCTGTCGAAGCGGTGTCCTCGTTGGTGTCGTCCTCCGGCTCTTTCACAAATTTGGCAGCCTCATATTCTGCCAGCATCTGCTTGGATTCGTTGGTGTCCTTGTACATACGGTAGTCCACGCCCATGCGTTTCACTTTGGTGCCAATTGCGATTTGCAGAATTATGGAAATCACCACGCAGGTGATCGCCAGTATCTGGGACACGCGGACGTTGCCGATTACCAGACTGTCCGTCCGCAGGCTCTCCACCACGGCACGCTCTGCACCGTACCAGCAGATATAGATCAGGAAGATCTGTCCGTCGTACCGGCGAATTTTCTTGGCGAAAATTGCCAGCAGAACAAAGCCCAGCAGGCACCACAGGGATTCGTACAGGAAGCAGGGGTGTACCGGCTGAGAAGCGTCCAGCGTAGTGCCGAAGTTGGCGAAATAGGTGGTAGAGGGGTACTGGTCGGTGATCCACTCCTGAATCCGTCCGCCAGACATGCCGAACAGGCTGTCGGTGTTGCAGCCGAACGCCTCCTGATTGAAGAAGTTGCCCCAGCGGCCGATGCCCTGCCCCAGCAGGAACCCGATGCCCACGATGTCCAGCAGGGGGAGAAACTTCACCTTGCGGATCTTTGCCACCAGAAAGCCCACCAGCAGACTGCCGATGATGCCGCCGTAAATGGCAAGCCCGCCGCCGCGAATGTTGAAAATGCTTTTCCAGTCGCCGGCGTAATCGCTCCAGTTCAGCAGCACGTAGTAGGCACGGGCACCTACCACGCCGCCGATGATGCCGCCGATGATGCAGTCCAGCACGCGGTCCGGATTCAGCCCGTACTTTTTCACTTGGGTGAACGCGTAGATCATTGCCAGCACCAGCCCCAGCGTGATGAGAATGCCGTACCATTGAATGTCCAGCCCGCCGATCGAAAAGGCGGTGCTGTTGACGTGGAGATCGATGCCCAGCTTCGGGAAAACGATCTCGTTGTAGTCCAGTGTCCCGATTGTTTCAGTTGCCATATGTTTTCGGCTCCTTTGGATTATTCTGCCGGTGTGATGACAGACAGGCTCATGCGGCGGACATCGACTTCTTCCCGCAGGAAGCGGTTGCAGTCGTCCAGTGTCATTTCAGACAGCACCTGCATGGGGTCGTACAGTCCGCAGCCAGCCATGTGAGCTGCTACCAGCGTGTTGGTGACGGCGGAAACATTGCCCAGCTTCCGCACCAGTTCTCCGTAGGCGGACTTTTTGGACTCGTTGAACATGACCTCGTCCAGCCCGTTTTTCTGTGCGTCCAGAATTGCCGCGGTGACCTTTTCCCGCACCGCCTGCGGGTCGCGGGATTCGCCGCCGAAGATCATGGTAAAGAACCCGTCGCCGTTAAAGACCTCGCTGGAGAAACTATCGTTGACCAGTCCGCTTTGCAGCATTTCCTGATACAGGGGAGAGGAACTGCCGGATAAGGTCTGCATGGTGATGTCCGCCAGCATTTCCGCACGGAGATTGTCCAGTCCCTGCCGCGGCTGGCACTTGATGCCCAGATTGAACAGCGGCTGTCCCACTGCGGCAGATTCCACCGTTTCCTCCCGTACAATGTCTAGTGTTTCCTCCGGAAAGACGGTTTCCAGCTTCTGGTCTTCGCAGGGCTTCAGCAGCCGGTCGGCAACCTCCAGCACCTCGTCCACCGTGCACTTTCCGGCAACTGCCAGTACCATGTTGTGGAGGTTGTAGAACGTGCGGTAGCAGCGGTACAGCAGATCGTCTGTAATTTCCGCAATGCTCTCAATGGTGCCGGCGATGTCGATGCGAACCGGATGCTTCTGGTACAGACCGCACAGCATGTTGAAGAATACCCGCCAGCCGGGGTCGTCGTCGCACATGCGGATCTCCTGTCCGATAATGCCCTGTTCCTTGGCAACGCTTTCCGGCGTGAAGTACGGCGACTGGACAAAGGAGAGCAGGATCTCCAGCGAAGCCTTGAAGTTGTCGGAGCAGCTGAAGAAATAGCAGGTCTTGTCGAACGAGGTGAACGCGTTGGCGTTGGCACCAGTCTTGGCGTACAGGTCGAACACATCGCAGTCCTCGTTCTCGAACAGCTTGTGTTCCAGAAAGTGGGCGATGCCCTCCGGCACGGTGCAGTAGTCCTTGTCCGCCGCGGTCTTGAACTGGGTGTTGATCGAGCCGTACTTTGTGCCGAACATGGCTTCGGTGGTGCTGTAGCCCTCCATTTCGCAGACTAAGATCTCCAGTCCGCTTTTGTGGTGGATATGGGTGTACTTGTCACCGGTCTGGGGGGAAACGATCGTCTTTTTCGTGGTTTCTGCCATGTTATTCCGCCTCCTGTTCTTTGCATTCCATAATATAAACGGTATCCGGCTGCATGGACTTTGCCGCCGCGATGATGTCCTCCCTGGTGACCTGACGGTAACGTTCTTCTTCTTCCGCCGGTGTCAGCTTGGTGCCGCGGCAGAACTGCCCGAAATACCATGCAATATAGCTGCTGGCAGTATCGCCCACACCGCAGAGGGTGTTGTGAATGGTCATCATGGTGCTGTGCATTTCCTCGTCCGAAATGTCGCCGCTGCAAATGGCTTCCAGCTGTGCCGCAATGGCAGTTTCGGCAGTTTCCAGATTTTCGGTTTCAATGCCGCTGTCCACCTGCATGAACGACTTGCACTCGTTGAAGTTTGCCGCACAGTAGTAGCAAAGGCTCATCTTTTCCCGCACGTTGGCGAACAGCTTGGAGCTGGGTGTACCGCCGAGGAGCATCGTCATCATTTTCAGGGCATACCGGTCGGTATAGCTGGTTTTCCAGCCCATGACCATTTTGCACTGGTTGACCGGCAGGGCTTCCCGCACGGTGACAGGCTCCGGCTTGCAGGGGCTGGGGGACAGGAACGAAACGGGAACCGGTTTCCGGTCGGCAATGGCAGCGAAAGCCTGCCGCAGGGTGTCCGCCAGCTGGGGAACAGCTTCCGGTCCCACAAAGTAGATCTCGATCTGTGCCGTCCGGAGCAGCTGCTGAAATGCTTCGTAAGCAGCCTTCGGAGTCATGGCTTCGGCAGATTCGCGGGTGCCGTAGCAGGAAAACGCAGCCGGTTCGCCGGCGAATGCGGTCTTGTGGGTTTGAGAAATGGCGTACTGCCGCTTCTCGTTGACTTCCGCATCAATGCAGTCCAGCAGGTTGGTCTGCTGAATGCGGAACTCGGTTTCGTCAAATGCACCGTCTGTCACATTCGGCTCAAAAATGCAGCCCAGCAGGATCTGGGTGAGTTCCGAAAAGACAGCTTCGTGTTCCAGAGCATAGCGGTCAGCAATGGAAGAAGTCCGCAGGGTGATGACCTGTACATCACCCATTTTGGAAATGCTGCAACTGAGATCTGCCCCGTACAGCATGTGCAGCTTGCGGTTCATGATCGCGTTGGAGGGATAGGCTTTGCTGCTGGAGGCGATCAGAGAACCGCCCAGTCCGCAGGCAGCTGCGTTTTTCTCCGACAAAGGCTGGAGGAATTGGATCCGCAGCGAGTTGGTTTTGAGTTTGGAATCCAGAATTTCAGAAAATGCAATGGCATCTGAAAGCGGGATACGTTGATAACTGGTTGTCATAACATCGTCCTTTCTCAAGGCAGTCCGGAAAAGGGACTGCCCGCACGAATATCAGAACCTGCCATAGGCGGGTTTCGGAGCGTGTTTTTATGGCAATACCGCACAAAGATTGTGCGACAGATGCGTCGTCAAATTTTTCGTCAGATGAAACAAAAAGCGGAGTGCAAAGTCGCCAGACGCTCTTTGTGTGGTATTGCCTTATTCATGTGCACACGCTCTGCATAGTGGCGTATACGCAGAAAATTTCTGACAGAGCAGGCGGCGTGAGAGCCGGCTCGGTATACAGGGAAACGCTGCACAAGCTTTATGCAGCGGCTCACAGAATTTATTATACCACATTTCATTTGGAATTGCTATGGTTTTCACGAAATTCTCAGAAATATTTTCCGGTGCAGGAAATTGTTTGGGTGACAGTGTGAGATGCCTGTGGAATAGCCGTCCCTGAAAAAGAAGCCCAATTCATGAGGGAGCACGAATAAAATAGCCTCCCTTGAAAAGGGAGGTGGCACGAAGTGCCGGAGGGATTTCTTCCGTGGAATCTGATACAACAGGGAAAAGATTTACGAAGAACCCTTCCACTTTCCAGACTTCCCACCTGAGGTGCGGTGCGGGCATCGCACCCTACGAATATCGGGTAGGTTGATTTTTGACTACCACCGTAGCAGAAAGTTGTATCGCTTTCCCGCCTATTACTCATTATAAATAAACGACTGATACGCGTCGCCGTTTTCGCTTTGGGGCGTGCTGGTTTTGCTGCCGGTCTTTTTGCTGCTGGGCGGGGTATCTTTCGTGTCCACATCGACACGGGTGCGGTATCCGGCTTCTGTCCAGCGGGTGAGGATCGAGTTCAGATATTCGAAAACCAGTTTTCCCGTGCTCTCCACCGTCTTTTCGTAAGCGTAGACGATCAGTTCCATGGGGATCTTTTTATCCTGCCACATGTCGATGAACTCCTGCTGTTTCGTGGTGGGCTTCCGGTGCATCTCGAAGGCTTTCTGAATGTGTCCGGTAAAGCTGCGGCGGTATTCCATATCGTTAATGGCATCGTTGACCTGCGTCAGCGTGTGAATACCCTCGTTCCACCACTGCGTAATGATGCTTTCGGCGTAGTTGACGCTGCACTTGTCGATGGACTTGCAGTAGAGCAGCACCGTGAGAATGATCTCGCTGCCGATGTTGTTGCCGTCGTGCATCCAGACGAGGGACTTCTGCTCGATGTGCCGCAGCGGTCTGCCCAGCTGCTGCTCCGACATGCGAAACAGGTCTTTCAAGTCCTCGGAAGCTTCCAGTGCGGTGGAAATTTCCAGCGGGCTCATCTCGCCGCATTTTTTGCTGGTCTGGAGCAGATGCGGCTGGCTGCCGCGGGACTGCTTTTCCGCAGCCGGTCTGACTGTGGGCTGCTCCGCAGTTTTTTGCGGCTGTTCGGCAGACTGTTCTTCCACAGTGAACAGGGTAGTCTGCGACCAGAACAGCACCGCTTCTTCCACCAGTTCCTCCGGAATGCCCAGAGCCTTGGCGATCTCATCGTGTGCAAGGTTCGGGCGGTTGCTGCGGAGCAGATAGAGCAGCACTTTCAGCTGGGACGGCGTTGCCAGCTTCAGATATTGGTCTACCACGGCATTCGGCACGCCGAACATCTGCCCGAAGCCGGAGATATGTACGCTAAGATTCACAAAAAATTCCTCCCTGCGAAAAAATTGCAAAAAAGACTTGACAACGGTTGACGTTTGTGCTATAATTAGTTATGTTGTTGCCGACATGTTGGAATTGGCAGACGAGACGGACTCAAAATCCGTTGCCAGCAATGGCGTGTGGGTTCAAGTCCCACTGTCGGCACCAAATCTGATCGCCTGTACCTTTTGGTATGGGCGATTTTTGTTTTCCATGGGAGATGCCCCATGAAATTCTATGCCTGTCCGGCGGGGAACATGCCCGACTGCCGGCAAACAGATAGAAAAAAAACCCATGTTACATAATGTAACACAGGTATGTTTCCGTACTTCGAAAGAAATACTTGGCGTGCCCAGAGGGATTCGAACCCCCGACCTACTGGTTCGTAGCCAGTCACTCTATCCAGCTGAGCTATGGGCACATTTTCTTTTGAGAACCGTTGTCCTCACAACAATAGTTATTATATCACATCTTTTGCAACTTGTCAAGCGTTTTTTCGAATTTTTTTCGGGATTTTCGAAAAAAGTCTGTATCACACGCAATTTCGGCGTTTTTTGTTTAAGGGAGTGACAGAAAGGGCAAACGCAGTGCATTTGCTGCCGAGCAAAAACGGTCTTGACAAACCAGCGAAAATCGCGTATAATAAAAGTAAAGAGAGCACACCAGTAGACGGTCTGCTCCCATGAATCAAGTTATGAAATAACCGCTCAAGTTTGCAGCTCGGGGCGGTTATTTCCGTTTATTGTCGTTATTATGGAAAATATCGTGCATCAATGCTATAATAGCAACGATCAGGATACTGTACTGAATCAAATCTGACCAAGTTACGTATTCCATACTACTCACTCCCTTCCGGGAGCAGGAATCGACCGCCTACCGTTTCAGGTATGCCCTCAAAATCCAGTATACCACACTTTGCAAAAAATGTCAAACAGCCGCATCACTGCCGGATCGTTCCGGTGGGTGGTGCGGCTTTTTTGCTGCCGTGCAGTCGAGCCATTGCACGTCTATACTATTATAATAGTATAGCATGTCATGTTCGATCTGTTTGCCCGGGCAGCACTGCCTCTCCCAACAGGACCTGCCCGAAACTTCCAGCCAGCTTCCAATATTCCGAACTTTCATCAGAAACTGTGTAAATTCTCGTTCAAAGTTGCACGCCGGCGTGCAACTTTTCCCCTCTGAGAGCCTATATATGGAGGGGCTTTTTATTACATTGCGAAATGCCAGTCCGAAGCGTGCTCCGGACGGGCGGGAACAGGAGGAACTGCACATGCAAAGCAAACGGTTTTATTGGCTGAAATTACAAGAACATTTCTTTCAGGACAAGGCAGTGAAAAAACTGCGGCGAATGCCCAACGGGGATACCTGCGTGATGATCTATCTGAAAATGCTGCTGCTGAGCCTTTCCAGCAGCGGCGAGTTGTACTTCGACGGGCTGGAGCCGGATTTTCACACGGAACTGGCACTGACACTGGACGAGGACGAAGAACTGGTCAGGGACACGCTGGAGTTTCTGATGCGTGTGCACCGGCTGGAACAGAAGTCGGAAACGGTCTACTATCTTCCGGAGGTAGGTGCGGTGACGGGTTCGGAAAGTGCTTCTGCGGAACGCATGCGAAAAGCACGGCAGAAACCGGCAGATGCCAAGCCGCAGGAACCGGTTCAGGCACCGGCAGAAGCTTGTGACACCGAAGCTGCACATTGTGACACACCGGCTGCACATTGTGACGTAGAGAAAGAGATAGAGAAAGAGATAGAGAAAGAGTTAGAGATAGAGAAAGAAACAGAGTCAGATGCAGAGAAAGAGTTGTTTCCGGAGAGCCAGACCGCTGCCGCGGCAGTTCCCGAAACAACCACCACAACCGGCAGCCGGAAAAAAGGGACTGCTTTTTCTAGGCCGACACTGGAGGAGATACGGAACTACTGCATGCATCGGGGCAGCACGGTATCGGCAGAACAGTTTTACGACTACTACGAAGCCAACGGCTGGAACATCGGAAAGCACCCGATGCGGGACTGGAAAGCGGCTCTGCGGACATGGGAACGCCACGAAAAACCGTCCTGTCCGGACAAACCCCAGCCTCCGCGGTGTGAAAATGCAGAGGCTTATGCGTCATTTGTCTATAACCTGACGTAAGGAACACACTGCCGGAATCTGTCCTCTCAGTGCATGCCGGCTGAAAATATACCGAAATTCCGTGCTTTTTTCGGAATTAACAAAGGACATGCCGCAAAACTTAACATTTAACCTAGATTTCACATTGCCGCGATAACAGACTTTACATAGGCTTGTTATAATAACATTGTTCATTGGAACATAGGGAAACGCAGAATAAAGCCCGCCTAACGGCTTTGCACGTAATCTGCTTGCATATTTTCCGGCAGATTGCCCAGAAATCCCTTGCCGTACATCAAGTATGCCTGCGGAATTTCTGAACAATCTGCCAAAAAATCTGACTACGCATCTTCCGCACAAGCTTTATTCCGCGTTTCCCAATAAAAACGAAACACGATTCAAGGCAACAAACCACATAAGACCTGCACGTCATCTGCTTGCAGATTTTCCAGAAATCCCTTGCTATACATCAAGTATGTCTGCGGAATTTCTGGACGATTTGCGAAAAAATCTGACTACGCATCTTGTGCACAGGGTTGGTAGCTGTTGCCTATGGCAGAATCGGCAAGGGACACAGCGAAGCGTGTCCGGAAATGGAGTTATGCGTTATGAAAAAAATGACAAAGATCGCGGCAGCAGTTGCAGCATTGGGCATGATGGCAAGCAGTCTGACAGGCTGCGGCGGCGGTGCTTCCGGAGCAATCTCCGTGATTACCCGTGAGGACGGTTCCGGCACCCGCGGAGCATTCACTGAACTGTGCGGCATCATAGAAGACGACAAGGACAACACGGTTTCCAGTGCAGAGGTCACGAACAGCACCGCAGTTATGCTGACGACCGTTGCCGGCAATGCGGCTTCTATCGGCTATGTTTCTGTCGGCTCTCTGGACGATTCCGTCAAGGCTCTGGAAGTAGACGGCGTAGCACCCAGCGTGGACACTGTGGCTGACGGCAGCTATTCCATTTCCCGTCCGTTCAACATCGTTACCAAGGACGGCGAGGAACTGAGCGATGCGGCACAGGATTTCTTCAACTACATCATGAGCACCGATGCCGCAGATGTCATCAGCAAAGAGGGCTATGTGGCACAGGGCACAGAAAGCTATACCTCCAACGGTGCAAAGGGCAGCGTGGTGGTTGCCGGTTCTTCTTCTGTCACACCGGTCATGACTAAGCTGAAAGAGGCTTACGCGGACGTGAATCCGGACGTGACCGTAGACGTACAGCAGAGCGACTCCACCACCGGCGTGACTTCCACACAGGAGGGCGTATGCGACATCGGCATGGCTTCCCGCGAACTGAAGGACACTGAAACCGGCGTAAAGAGCACTGTTCTGGCAATGGACGGCATTGCAGTCATCGTCAACAAGGACAATTCTCTCGACGCGATCACCAAGGATCAGATCAAGCAGATCTACACCGGCGAGATCACAGAGTGGTCTGCGTTGACGGAACAGTAAAAAAGGCTGCGAGATAACCCCTCAGTCAAGCCTTCTGCTTGGTGTAAAAGGTTTACGAGATAACCCCTCAGTCAAGCCTTTGGCTTGCCAGCTCCCCTTTCAGGGGAGCCTAGAAAAAAAGCCTCCCCTGAAAGGGGAGGGGGACCGTCGT
>OHBJ01001834.1_pt1 | contig 14593 bp, 15 predicted proteins | sample 1577241 | NCBI WGS metagenome assembly OHBJ01 (sample SAMEA3541594, study PRJEB24748) | human gut metagenome | biome: human gut; feature: human-associated habitat; material: faeces | place: China | collected 2012
AAGGAAGCGTATTTGTCATGCAGATGCCATAAACGGAAGAGGCCAGAAAGGCCACTGTGATGGGAACCTTGTAGAAGTCACGGACGATAATGCTTGTCATCAGATAGATGACAATGAATACCATAAGCGGGGTGACGGCCATCCAGCCCTTCTTATTTTTCATCGGCAGTGTAATAGATGTAGTTCTCTGCAGTTAGCAGTTCCAGCGGCATGTAATTTTCGCGCTGCACGTTTTTTTTCAACACGATGTGGTTGAACAGCGACTTGATGCAGTTGTAGCCTTGTTTATACGGATGTTGTGCAATCAGAAAGTCTATCGTTCCGTCTTTCAGGCATTCTATGTTTTTCTCAACCATGTCGTACCCGAACAGATGGAAGTTTTTCAGTCCATGCCTCTGAAAGTATTCGCCCAGTATGTAAGCCCGCGAGCAGAACGTGATGCAGTGGCGTATTTCGGTGTGGCGTGTGAGGAAGTCTTCTATTTGCCTGTCGTACAGTTCTTCTTCTCCGATTTGTAAGGACAGCTCCACGACCTTGCATTCGGGGTAGTGTGTTTCCATGTATTTGCGGAAGCCTATTTCCCGGTTTTCCTGCTGACGTGAAGCCACCCGCCCTTTCGACATCAGCTTCATCAGCATGATGTGCCGGGTGTCTGCACACTGTATTTTCACTGTGGGACACATACCGCAACCTCTCGCAGCTCGAGACATTGCTCTATCCCGACAAGCAGGTGGACATGATCAACTCGATGATTGACATGTACCGCGAGTGGGGTTGGATGCCGAAGTGGGAGTTGTTCTCTCGCGAGACATGGACAATGGAGGGCGACCCTGCCATCCCGTACATCGCCGATGCTTACATGCGCGGTCTGCGCGGCTTCGACATCAACGAGGCTTATAAGGCGTTCCGCACATCGGCTACTACCGAGGGCAAGAACAACCGCATGCGCCCCGATATCGATCCGTACATAGAGCGTGGCTATGTGCCGATGGGCTACTATGCTGCCGATATGTCGGGCGACAACTCTGTGTCGCACGCATTGGAGTATTACCTCGCCGACAACGCGCTCTCTATACTTGCTGGCGAACTCGGACACAAGACTGACGCCAAGCTGTTCCGCCAGCGTGCGCTCGGTTACAAGCACTACTACTCAAAGGAGAGCGGCACGCTGCGCCCGATAACTATGGACGGCAAGTTCCTCTCGCCGTTCAACCCTGAGGACGGCTACGACTTCACCAATGCGCCGGGCTTCCACGAGGGTTCTGCATGGAACTACACGTTCTACGCTCCGCACGACGTGTTGGGCATGGCTAAGCTCATGGGTGGACAGCGCAAGTTCTGCGACAAACTGCAGATGGTGTTCGACAAGGGACTCTACGACCCCGCCAACGAGCCTGACATCGCCTATCCGTACCTCTTCTCTTACTTCAAGGGCGACGAGTGGCGCACGCAGAAGACCGTCAACGACTTGCTCACCAAGTATTACACAGCGCGTCCTGACGGCATCCCCGGCAACGACGACACCGGCACGATGTCGGCTTGGGCTATCTTCTCGATGATGGGTCTCTATCCCGACAACCCTGGCGATCCTTCGTACACACTCACCACACCGGTGTTCGACAAGGTGACGCTGCATCTCGATCCGAAGTTCTACCCGCAGGGCGACATCACCATCGAGACCGACCGCACATCTCCGTCGCAGCTCTACATCAAGAGCATGACGCTCGGCGGCAAGAAGCTCAGCGGCTACCGCATCTCGCACAAGCAGCTCGTGGAAGGCAAGACGCTGCGCATGAGTCTGAAGTAATAGCACCTCATAAAGAAACGCATAACAGTATAAACTTAAAAGGGCGTGCTGGAAGTAGCAAAACTTCCAGCACGCCCTTTTGCTGTTCAATAGCAGTTGTTTAATTCCCTGCAACTATTTTCGTTGTCTGTCCACCTATTTTTAATATGTATATACCATTGGTAGGTAATATTATGTTGGCGTCTCCTCTTTCTACGACCAACTCTTTGACAAGTTTGCCATCTGCTGAAAACAGTTCCACTCTTTCCGGCTTACCTATATTGGTTACAGTAACGTTCTTTCCGCTTACAGATGTTTTCAATCCGCCAGTAGCCACGTTCTCAACACTTGTCGTATTGTTGGAATAAATCACCTTACCATTGTAAGATACTTCCATCAATATTCTTCCAATTCCGTCTATTCCACAACCATTGTTCCATAGCAGACCGAAGTCTGACGACAGCCCTTTGTACCAGACAAAAGTTCCACAGTCGATACCTTCCAAACTTTCTTGCACGAGCATTTTGTCGAATCCACTGTTTTCGTCTTTCTGTACGTCCAGACATGTGATGTGCGATTCTTTCAAATTGGGATAGTTATCGATGTTCCATGCGCTGTATACCTCGCAGCTTTCACCTACTTTTAGTCCGAAATCGTACATCAGATACCATGTGTCTTTTGCTGCGTTAGCTGGCTTGAAGTACACTTTATCGCCATTGGTACGTATGTAGGCATATAATTGGGGCTCAGGTTTGGCTTCTTCATAATAGAATAGTTTCAAGGCTTGGTGCCCGTCAACTGTTTCCGTACCATTTAACTTGGCATACGTGTTGTAGTATACTGTATTGTCTGCCGATTGAGTTCCACACAATCTCGTTTTCCATGTCGTACCGTCTTTGAAATATGTTTGGGCGGTAACAAGCATTGGCATTATTGTAAATGCAATCAGTAAAAAAATGTTACGCATAAGCATTTGTTTTAAATGTTAAATGTTTAAATGTTAATAATAGGTTCGGCTATGTTGCAAAAATATAAATAATAAGTGTAATAAGCAATTATCTATTGTTGTTTTAGTTGATTTGTCAAATTTTTTATCTATTTTTGCGGAAAATGTTAGTAATAAAATTGCTATCACGCTTTTAATAATATTAAAAAAACATTGTATTATGAAAATCCGCCATCTTAAAGTGTCAGCTGTGCTTCTCGCAGCTACGTTATTGACAAGTTCGTGTGTTGGTTCGTTCAGTCTGTTCAACAAGCTTGCAGGCTGGAACAAGGAAGCAACCGGCAATAAGTTCCTCAATGAGCTTATCTTTATCCTCATTTCGCCAGCATACGCAGTGTGTACTGTGGCTGACGTACTCGTGCTCAACACCATCGAGTTCTGGACCGGCAGCAATCCGGTTGCTCAGCGCGTAGGCACAACGCAGGAGATTACGGGCAAGGACGGCAAGCTCTACGCCGTGACCACTCTGCGCAACGGCTACAAGATCAAGTCGCCTGATGGTGAGGTCATAAAGTTCAAGTACGACAAGAAGACCAATTCTTGGAGCAAGGAGGAGAAGGGTAAGATTGAAGAACTCTTCCGCATCAACGAGGACGGCACTATCCAGGCGCATCTGCAGGACGGTCGTTCTATCACCGTTACACCCGACGCTGCTGGTCTCTACGAGGTTCGCATGGCAGCTGCCGGCGCTTGCTTCTGGGCGCAGCGATAACAATATTTTTACCTATTCAGAGTTATTGGTGGATTATCAATAACTCTGAATAGGTGGAATTCTTTATAAGTAAGCTTATTCTCGTGTAATATGTCTTTGTTTTTATAAATTTGCAAAAGAGTTTTATAAAAATATTTACCATTTAAACCATTTCTATGACTATGCTGCTGACTGTTTCAAATTGCGCAATGGAGAGTTGTAATACCATTTATTCTGTGCTCGTTGTGTTTGTCCTTTTACTGGCGCTTGTGTTCTTTGTCGACTTCAAGGCGAAACGTGCGTTAGCGAAAGGCAAGTCGGAGGATAGTGAGGGCGCAAAGCCTTCGAGCGTTACAAAGTTTATGAACGGTGTCGACTTCTTTCTGGCATTGTCGTTCTTAACTGTTGCCGTGAACCACTTCCACGTGTCTGTTTACACGCTGGTAGTCATGGCTATAGACTTCGTTTTAGGCGTATATACATTGTATCTGTGCCTTACGTTGCGCCAGAAGCTACTCACGCTCAGCGTTATCGTGAAGTTGGCAATTCTCGTGTTGATTTACGTCTCGTATAAGTAACCGCTGAACATATACAGAAAAACGACATATCTTAGGGCTTTCTCCCTGAGATATGTCGTTTTTTTTGTTGCTTATTGTCGTAAGTCATGCTTCAGCAGATACTTCTTTCCGCCTTATACCACGCCTCGTAGCGCTCCTGCATCGTGCGCACCGAGAAGCGTTCTTTGGCGAAAGCGTAGGCTTGCTGTGTGAGTGCGTCGCGGTCGGCGGTGGGGAGCAGGTTGAAGATGCGGCGGTAGTCGTCGATATTGTTGCCATGTGCAAGCAAAGACCAGTCGGCGGGGAGCGTGTCGGCGAGTCCGGGGCAGGCGTTGGCTATCACGGGCAGGCGGTTGAGGCTTGCTTCCATCGACAACATGCTGAGACCCTCGAACTCCGACGGCATGAACAGATAGTCGAACGACTGCATGTAGCCGGCGAGTCCGAATATCGGGGGCACGAGCTCGGCGTTGAGGGGCTTTCCTTCTGCGGCAATCTCCGCAAGTGTCTGCTCTACGAGTGTGCGCTGCGAACCGTCGCCGGCAATCGTAAAGAAGAAACGTGTGTCGCCTGCAAGCATCTTCAGCACTTTGCAGAGTACGACAACGCCCTTCTGAGGCTCAAGGCGACCGGCGAAGAGGATGTTGAGGTGTTGAGGTATTGAGGTGTTGAGGTGTTGTTGGTGCACTTGAGACAAGTGCACCCCCTGAGGTGTTGAGATGTTGAAGTAATCCTTCTGCTCAACCTCTGCCACACCATTATTAATTATAGGCGCCACCTCGCTGAAGCGTTCGGCATAGCTGTCGCGCACCGAGTCGGAGATGGCGATGTTGGCGTTGCAGCTCTTGAAGAACGCCTCAACCCACTGGGCGGTGCGGGTCAGACCCGTCCAGAGGCGCGTGTTGTGAATGGTGCGCACTATCTTCACGCGGCGCAGCATACGCGGAAACACACGACTGAACACGTAGAGCGCAAGGTCGGGCGTCTCGGTGTGCGTGTGTATCACGTCGGGGCGCCAGCGCAGCATGATGTAGAGCATGCGCAGCGGGAAGAGCAAAGCGGCGATGCGCTCGAAGAGGAAGTGGAAGCTCACGTCGGGCATCCACGAGCGGTGACAGCGCACGCCGGCGTTCTCCAGTTCGGCGATGAACTTCGGTGTGTAAGCGGTGCGTCCGCGCATTATCTCTACGACATGATACTCCATGCCGTGGGTCTGCGACTCGGCGATGTTGGCGGCTACGCGTTCGGCGCCGCCAAGCGAGAAGTGGGTTATGAGGTGGAATATTCGCATCTTCAACATAGATATCCAATAACAATCACTGCATTATACGCCCAAAGCCACAGCGTGAGTGCCGCAACGAGCACCCTTGCAGCCATGCTGTTCTTGCGGCGCAGTATGTAGCCGGCGGCGATAGGGATGATGAACGCCCAGTGAGCCGTCATGATGTACACCTCGTTGAGGCCGAAACCGAAGCCCATGTGCATTATCATGTCGAAGGCGAACCACGAGAGCACCATGAGGAAGAACTTCTTGCGGCGAGCTATCCATGCGCCAGCAACAAGAAGCAGTACGACGAGAGCCTCTACGATATAGTTGACCGCCGAGCGATACTCTACGAACACGGGGCGCGTCTGCTGCACGTCCTCAAGCAGATAGTCGCGGTGGAGCTGCAGCGACTCGCCGAACAGATTGTCCACTGCCGACTGCCAGCGGCTGGTTGTCATATCGCTCCATTCGAGCAGCGGCACGCTCTTTGTGAGCGCCTCGCCGTTCTGTTGCTTCACGAAGTCGTCGTGCTCTTTCAGTTTCGCGATGCGTGCCGGGTCTTTCTTTGCCACCGCCGCCTCGATGCGCTTAATATTCCGCTCCTGCGGAGCCACGATAGCATCCTGCTGCCAGACATAGATAGCGCCGAGCAGCAGCGTGGGCACCACGAACGAGAGTATGCTGCGCCAAGAGAATACCTTTCTGCCGCCTGCGAACCAAGCCGCCAGCGCCACCTTCACGCCGTTGGTGAGCGTCATGCCCGCCGTGAGGAAGAAGAGCAGCGCACTCTGCCATAGCTTCATCGGCTTGCCCTCCTTCAACCGGCGTCCGGCTATGAGCAGCGTGAGCAGCAGCAGCGGCAGCGAGAGCGCGAAGTGGTCGGGCACCATCGTGGCTACCATCACATGTGCGAATCCGTAGAACATAGCCGTGAGGAAAGCCGCATCCATGCGGTTCACCTCCACCACGTCGCGCAGCAAGCGGTGCATGAGCACAGCCCCCCACACGTCGGCAGCCACGAGCAGCGCGCCCATGAGCAACACAGCGGCGTTGAACTCCGTGGGCGGCATTATCTGATGGTTCAGCCAGAACAGCGGCAGCAGCAGCGCCACGAACAGCGGGTGGCGCAGGGCGTTCCAGTGGAGACGCATGCAGGAGATGAATATCAGCGAGAAGATGTCGTAGCCCGACATGTTCAGGTGGTTGTAGAACACCGACCAGAAGCCCACGTGCGCACCACGTGTGAACGACTGCCAGTGATTGGCGATGAGCAGCGCGTTGAGCGCGGCGAACACTATCAGCGCCACTATGGCTACGGGGCGTTCCTCTTTGCGAAGTATTTTCATGTTATGTTTTCCTATATGTTGTCAGAAGAAGAGATACTGCACGATGAGCGCCACGTTCCATATCCACAGATACGCAGCCAGCGCAGCTATCAGCCCTTTCAGTGCGAGAGCCTTGCGGCGCTTCTCGGTAGCCTTCAGCAGGAACGCCACGGCTATCGGTATGATGTATATCCAGTGGGCAGACATGATGTACACCTCGTTGATGCCGAAGCCCAGACCTACGTGCAGCACCATATCCAGAGCGAAGTAAGACATGGCGAGCCAGAAGAAGCGCGAGCGTCTGCCTGCCCAGATGCCGAGCACGAAGAGCAGGGCGATGATGCCCTCAACGATATAGTTGAACGCGTAGCGATAGTGTACCATCATCGGGCGCGACTTCAGCACGTCGCCCAGCAGATAGTCCTGATGCAGCTGTATCGACTCGCCGAAGAGATTTTCCACTATCGACTCCGAGCGCGAGGTCGTCACGTCGGTCCAGCTGATGAACTCGCCGTTGGCTATCGGCTTGCCGTTCTTGCGCACGCGCTTTTTCTTCTTCGCCGCAGCCTTCGCCTTGTTTACAGAGTCGCGCTCAGCCTTTGCCGCCAGCGCAGAGTCTTGCTGTGCGGTGGTGAACGCAGCGAACGCTATCGAGTCGCGGTGCGCCTGCTCAGCCTGCTCCGCCTTCCGCTTAGCCTCCTTCGCAGCTTTCGCCTTCTCGCGTGCCGCCTTAGCCGCTACGTCGCGCGGCCATACGATGTAGTCGTAGCTCATTCGTGCCACGCCCCATGTGAGCGCCGCCGGCAGCAGAATGCAACCGAAGAGGAACTTCGGGCGGAAGATACGCCATCCGTTCACGAAGAGGTCGGAGAGATAAATCTTCAGTCCGTTGTTGAGCGACGTGCCTGCGGTGACGAAGAAGTAGAGCGCCGCCTGCCATCCGCTGAGGCGCTGCTTCTTCAGTATCAGCTTGCCCGACACGTAGAGCGCCAGCAGCAGAAGCATCATCGAGATGACGAAGTGGTCGGGCACCATCGTAGAGAGCATCACGAACGCGAAGCCGAAGTAGAAGACGGTAGCCAGCGTAGAGTCGGTGCGGCTCACGCCCACCACCTCGCGGCAGATGCGGTAGAGGAATATCATCGAGTAGAACGCTGCGAACAGCAGTATCGCCGACACGATGAAGATGGCGCAGTTGATGCCCGTGAGCCACATCAGTCCTTGGTTGATGAGGTAGGGCACGTACATGAAGAACGCCAGCAGCGGATGGCGGTAGACGTTGTAGCCCGCCGTCCAGTTGCTCACCACGCTGTACGTGATGGGGTCGAAGCCCGAGATGTGGAACTTCGAGATGAACAGATGCCAGTAGTGGGCGTTCTGCGGTGTGAACACGTCGTAGTACTTGCAGATGACGAGGGCGTCGAGGGCAAGGAACACCAAGAGCATCACCGTCGCCAACGGGCGTTCTTCGCGCTTCACGCGGAAGATGCGGAACGCACTGAGGAGGGAGTCGCTATTCATATTGTTTTGTTGTTTCTTTCTTTTCTTTTAAGCCTTTCTAAGCCTCTTTAAGCCTTTCTAAGACTTCTTAGGCCTTTCTAAGCCTTTCTAAACTTTTGCTAACTAAGCCCTCCCCGACGGGGAGGGTTGGGAGGGGCTTTTTAAAAAGAATCTCACGAGCACGAAGTTCACGGGCACGCAGATACAGAACATCGGGATAGGTGCCCACTGCTTCGGCACGCCTATCCAAAGGAACAGATTAAGCGTGAGCATCTGCAGCACATAGTTGACGGCGTGCGAGAAGGCGAAGCCTGCGCCGCGCTTAGCCGACGCCTTCACGCGGAACGTGTAGCGCGTGGACGCCACGAAGTTGAAGACGAAGCTGATGGCGTAGCCGATGGTCATCGCCACGCTCGGGTTGAGCCAGCGGATGAGCAGCCAGTAGATGACGTACTGCAATGCCGTTGCCAGCACGCCCACTATGCCAAAGCGTATCACTTCGCCAAGTTTTTGTCTATCTATCATATCTTTCTTTTTTTTATATATGGATGGGTGTTAACGGATTCTATGCGCACACAAACTTCCGCTTTAATCCGTGGTTAAATATTGCGCACACAAACTTCCGTTTAATTCGTTTAATCCGTGGTTAAATACTGCGCACGCAAACTTCCGCTTAATCCGCTTAATCCGTGGTTAAATATTGCGCAGGCAGGGCTGTTGATTATCCGTAGCGGAGGTCTCCGGCCTCCGCCACAATCAATAACACTAATTATATATTATAATGAATTCATGTGTTATGAGCATTTACGGTTTTTACTCTACAAACTTGGTGCTGCGGAGGCCGGAGACCTCCGCTACGGATAAATCGCATTTCTGTAGTTTTGATGCACCCTCTGTGTATTTGTCATCGTTCTCCGTCCGCCGTCCGATCGGATTCCGTCCGCCGTCCGATCGGATTCCGTCCGCCGTCCGATCAGATTCCGTCCGCCGTCCAATCGGATTGCGTTCGCCGTCCGATCGGATTCCGTCCGCCGCCCGCCGAAAAAGTCAAAAAAAAGCGTTCTATCTGAACGGCTTGTAATGGGCTTTGTCTGCGAAGGCGAGCAGTTCACGGTCGCCCCTGCTGTCGCCGAACGCCTCAATGTGGTAGTCGCAGCGGTGCGTCGTGAGTTCGGGCAGCTGCTTGCAGAGTCGCTCCACCTTCTCCGCTCCGTAGCAGTTGTTGGAGAGGAAGCGCCCCGTGAGGCGTCCGTCTTTGTCTGTCTCCACCTGCGTGCCGAGCACACAGAACGCCGACCGGCTCGCGCGTGCCATCTCCGTGAAGAACGGGCGCACCCAGTTGTCGATGCTCGCGCTCACCACGCACACGCTCTCGCCCTGGGCGAAGAGCTTTGAGAGCAGCGCCTTCGCCTTCGGTCTTATCAGGCAGGCGTTGTCGTCGGCGAAGCGGCGGCACAGCGCGTCGAATGTCTCAGCCTCCATACCGCGGAAGAACCACGCGAAGATGCGCTGCTTGACGCGGTAGTTGGGGTAGAGCTTCAGCTTCATCAGCACCAGCAGTGGACTGTGCACGAGGAATCCCCAAAGGAACCGCCACGTGCCGCAGGCGTAGCGTATGAACACCAGCAGCGTGTCCGCCGTCGTCAGCGTGCCGTCGAAGTCGAATGCGTAGAGTCGTTTCATATTATATAACGTATATCATAAGCAGGAACGTGAGCAGCCACGCCACCACGACAATCTGCGAGAAGTGATCGCGCAGGATGATCTTTGTAGGGTCGCCGCTCTTCTGGTCGACCACCGCAATCTGTATGTAGCGCAGCAGACCGATGAGCACGAAGACGAACGTGAGGTAGAGGTAAGGCGTCTGGAAACGCTCCACAACCTCCGGCGAGACGCAGTACATGATGTAGCAGACGAGCGTGACGGAGGCGGTGATGGTGATGGCTTGGTTGATGAACGTGAGGTTGTAGCGCACGGTGTTCTTGCGCGGCGCCTCGCCCGTCTCGTTCATGCGCAGCACGTCGTCGCGGCGCTTGGCGAACGACATGAAGAGCGTGAGCAGGAAAGTCATGATGACAATCCAGTTGCTCAGCGGCAGCTCGCAGGCGAAGCCTCCGGCGAGGATGCGCAGCACGAAGCCGAACGCCACGATGCACACGTCGAGTATGGCATACTGCTTCAGCTTAGAGCAGTAGGCGAGGTTGAGCACGTAGTAGAACACGATGACAGCCATAACGTTGCTCATCACTTCGGGCGGCAGCGTCAGCGCCACGCCGATGCCGAGCACGAACATCACTATCATAAGCGTGTAGCCCATGCGTATGGACAGCGCACCTGAGGCTATCGGGCGCTGGCACTTCACGGGATGGTTGCGGTCGGCGTCTACGTCCACGATGTCGTTGTAGCAGTAAATGGACGACGCCACGAAACTGTAGGCGAAGAATGTTAGCGTCACGAGTTCTATCGAGTGGAGGTTGAAGAGCTCGCCACCGAAAAACATCGGGATGAAGACGAAGAAGTTCTTTATCCACTGCTTGGGGCGCGTAAGGCGCAGAATATTCTTTATCATGATGTAATGGGTTGAGGTGTTGAGATGGTGAGATGTTGAGAAATGTTGTTGAGGTGGTGGGGGTGAGGGGGTGAGATGGTGAGGTGGTGAGATGGTGAGGTGGTGAGATGTTGTGATGGTGGGGTGGTGATATTACTTTACTTTTTGCTGAAGATATTCAGCGCGAAGCTCGTTGTCTGATGCAGCACCCACGCTACGGGCAGCGTGATGGCTACGGTGGCGGCGAATGTTCCCCAATATCCCAAGCCCATCGGCTGTATGTATACGAGCACGAAGTGGATGTGTATGAGGTAAGCCTCCAGACTGAGCATTCCGACAAGACGGAACGCGCGGTTCACCCACTCGGGCGTGCGGCGGAAGATGCGGTTCATCACCAGTATGGAGCACACCGTGAACGGTATGTACAGCATTCGCTCAACGAAGAGCGGGAAGCGTCCGTGGCGCACCTGCTCAAGATATAGGCACGTGCCGAACGTCATGAGGAACGTAACGAGCAACAGCCACACCGCATCGGGCGGCAACTGCTTGCGCGAGCGAACCATCTCGCCCATGTTGATGCCGATGAAGAAGATAGGCACGCGACTCCAGAATATCTCCAGGTGACCCACGGCGGCGTGTATCGGCAGCACCCACTGCACCATCACGCACCATACCACCATCAGCATCGGCAGCCAACGATAGGTAGGGTAGCGCTCGATGAGGCGCATATACCACGGCGCAACGAGATAGAGCGCCATTATTGCGGGCACGTACCAGAATGTAAGTTCGTCGTGCAACCAGAAGTCCCAGTTGATGGTGATATCGCCGATGAGGTCGACGATGTCCTTCGAGAAACGGCGCGCTCCGAGATAGTCGCGCATGTAGAACGCCGTGGAGCAGATGAGCCATGTAGGCAGGATGCGGATGAGTCGGCGGCGGTAGAAATGGCTCACCGACGGCGTCTTTGTCCATGCGAACCACAGGCCCACACCACTAAGGAAGAGGAAGATGTCTACCCCCACGTTGCCGCAGCGGCGCAGTCCGTAGAACGGGTCGCCGCGGTCGAGCGCCACATGGAACAGAATGACGAAGAGCATTGCGGCTCCCATCTGTTCGGCGCGGAATCGCGATATGTTTCCTAACTCAATGCTTGGTATCTTCATTGCGTAGCTTGAAATTATGGTAGAACCATGCCAATGCTATCGACGCCACGATGTACAGCAGCAGACCCGTGTACACATCGCCGTGGCGAGAGATTGGTATGAATATCTTTCTTGTGAGCGGATGCAGCACGAAGAGTGCGGCAGAGATGGTGCCTACCCACGCTATCCACTCGTTCACGGTCTTAGGCAGCAGCTTTACGATGCCGATTGAGGCGGTGCACACGAAGAGCGGCGCCCACAGCCATGTTTGGAAGTTGAAGCTGAAGAAGAACACTGCTACGACGGATATCACCGTGAGCGTCATGCGCACGCCGTGTGTCAGTTGCTTGCCGTGGCGAGCGTAGAGCAGTCCGGCGCAGAACGGCAGCACGCCGCCCATGAAGTTGTAGCGCACGCGGTTGAGCGTGTCGCCCTCTGGGTCGCAGAACGCCTGCATTGCCCAGCACACCGCAATGAGCAGCAGGGCGTAGACGTCGCCCTTGCGCCAAAGCAGCAGGCGGTAGACTATGTAGAGCTGCATCATCAGTCCGAAGAACCAGTAGGGGCCGGGCCATATCACATGGTCGGGGTCGGGCATCATGTTGTTGAACATGAACATCTGTCCGAGTATGTCCATGACGTGATACTTGTGCGATCCGGGTGTGATGGCGTCAACCATCGTGAACGCCACGAAGCCCACTATCATCATCTTGAACAGCTTAACGTAGTGATGCTTCAGGAACGGCACCACGTTGGTCTGCTTCGGCGAGAGCGTGCCGCGCTTTTCGTACTTCATGACGAGTCCGTAGGCGGAGAGGAAGAGGAACACCGGCACACCGTAATGGCCGAAGAATGACACGAGATGGATGGGCAGGTTCCAGTCGGGCTGTGCGAGCGCCTGCATCAGATCGCTTGCCTTCGACATGGTGAAGGTGTACTCGTTTTCCTTTACGGCGAAACCGAGCCAGTGACAGTAGTTGTGCAGGAAGATGCCTATTATGGCGAGTCCGCGCATGGCGGAACATTCTGTGCGGGTAAGCATTATTTATTCTTCAATTCAAAGTTTGTCGTAATCCGTAGTTTTCTTTAGTATTCTCGGGCGGTTCTCGTTGTACTCGGGCGACAGCAGGTTGAACTGTTCCTTGTAGTCGCGGGCGTGGATACCACCGAGATAGAGCAGCATGTGCGCAAGAGCGTCGGTCATGAAGCGTCGGTTGCGTGCGTTCACTACCTGGCGGAATACCTCAGGACGCTTCTTTATATACTTGCGCGAACACCATATCCACATCGGAATGTCGAACTCGGCGTGCGCCAGTCGAGCATCAATCTTCGCCGAGTGCATTCGGCAGAAGAAGTGCATGTCGCCCTCGTAGCACTCCTCGCCATGATCGGGCACGTAGATAACTATAGCGTCCTCGTTCTCGAACTTCTTCACTATCTCCGTCACCACCGAGTCGTTGTACAGAATAGCGTTGTCGTAGTCGGCAAGCGTCTGACGCTCGCGAGCGTTCAGATTGGGCTTCAGTTCCTTATAGTCGTCGCCGCGGAAGAGCTTGCGCTCCTTCGGCGAACGCTGGCGATACTGCACATGCTGGCCCAGCAGATGGAATATTATGAGGTTGTGGTCGGTGTTCTGTCCCTGCAACTCGTCGTAGTCCTTCAGCAGGTCCTCGTCGTAGCGGTGCAGCTGCGTGTTGCGCGTGTCGAACTGCGCCGCACTCAGCTTCGGATTGTTCAGGAAGAAGCCGCCACTGAAGTCGTACACCGCCTCCTTAGCCTTCGGCAGGAACTGGTTGGTGATGAACGTTACGTGGTAGCCCGCCTTACGGAACAGTTCGGGGAAGAGCGGATAGTCGCACCATTCGCCCTTGTCGCCCACGCTGTACATCGAGAAGAGCAGCTTGAAGACGAAGCTCGTGAGGTTCCACGGTGACACTACGTCGCCTCCAGACCGGACACAACACCAACCTCGTGCAGGTCTGTCATAATGCCAGTTGTGCCGTGCGCAAGAACCGCTTCCGCAAAGGAACGGATCGACAGTGAAGAGCTTTCCGGGTGAATGTGACCGTCCAGGAAACCGGGCGTCAGGTAGTTGCCATCGGCATTCACGACGTTTGTGCCTTCGCCGATGCAATAATCCACATCGCCCACAGCCGCAATCGTATCTCCGCAGACGGCAACGCCGCCGTCATAGATTTCGCCGGAATAGACGTTGACGATTTTGCCGTTGCGGATCACAAGATCAGCCGGCGCTTCACCTTTTGCTACGGACAGTAATTTCTGATTCATGCAGTACCTCCATACACACAATTCCGCTTATCTTCTTCTATCTTTATGGTGCATCCGCACCATGGGGCAGCAGCTTATACCTTTTCGACCGGGAAGCGATCCGGAAGGACAATGCCGGCGCGTTTGTAGATCGCCTTTGCGCGGTCGCAGGCTTCTTTCAAAATAGCTTCCTCGTCCAGCGTCATGATCTTGCGCTCACGCATGAGCCACTTTCCGTCGCACATCGTAGACTGAATATTCGCCGAGTGCATAGCGGTGACCAGTGCGGCAACTTTGTCGTTTACCGGCATCATAGACGGGCCGTGCGGGTCAATTACAATGAGATCCGCTTTCTTCCCGGCTTCCAGGCTGCCATACAGTCTCTCGTCAAGCAGCGCACGCGCGCCCCATTTGGTTGCCATGCGCAGAATGTCCTGCGACGGTACGACCGTGGGATCCAGACGCCAGCCCTTGTGGATCAGACTCGTGAGCCACATCTCGTC
>OHBJ01001835.1_pt1 | contig 14593 bp, 13 predicted proteins | sample 1577241 | NCBI WGS metagenome assembly OHBJ01 (sample SAMEA3541594, study PRJEB24748) | human gut metagenome | biome: human gut; feature: human-associated habitat; material: faeces | place: China | collected 2012
CCTGTGTTACAACACATGGACCAGCTTCGATAACAGTGCACGGTACGTTCTTACCGTCGGCACTGAAAACGGATGTCATTCCGATTTTTCTTCCAATTAATCCTGGCATTTCAAATGAATATTAAAAATGAAAATTACTATACTTTGATCTCTACTTCTACACCGCTCGGGAGTTCAAGCTTCATGAGCGCGTCAACTGTCTTAGCTGTTGAGCTGTAGATGTCGATAAGACGCTTGAAGTCTGAGAGCTGGAACTGCTCACGTGATTTCTTGTTAACGAAAGTACTGCGGTTTACAGTGTAGATACGCTTGTGTGTAGGCAATGGAATAGGACCGCTAACGATAGCACCTGTGGCCTTAACTGCCTTCACGATCTTTTCAGCTGACTTGTCTACGAGCTTGTGGTCGTAGCTCTTCAGCTTGATACGAATTTTCTGACTCATAATTGTATTTAAAGTTTATAATGCAATTTAATGTGGCACGTTCAGCGTGATTATGGTCTCAACTTGGAGTGCTGAACAGCCGAAAAAAGGAGGTGGGGTACGTCGCTTAAGAGTCATTCGCTAAGCGACGCCCCATGTCCCTTTAGTTTTTATTTTGTCGGGAGCCGTTTTGGCGGCTCCCTACGCAATTGCGTGATTGGTTACACGAGGTCTGCGCGACCCTTTACTTCCTCGAGCACTGCCTTAGCGATAGCGCTTGAGAGAGGTGCGTGGTGATCGTACTCCATAGAGCTTGTTGCACGACCTGAAGTGATGGTACGGAGAGCTGTTACGTAACCGAACATCTCTGACAGAGGTACCTGAGCCTTTACGATGCGGGCGCCAGAGCGAGCCTCTTCCATGCCTTCTACCTGACCACGGCGCTTGTTCAAGTCACCGATTACGTCACCCATGTTCTCCTCCGGAGTAACAACCTCTACCTTCATGATAGGCTCCATGAGAACCGGACCTGCCTTCGGGCAGCCGTTCTTGTAAGCGTTGAGGGCAGCGAGCTCGAATGACAACTGGTCAGAGTCAACCGGGTGGAACGAACCATCGGTGAGGACAACCTTAAGGCCAGTCATCGGATAGCCACCGAGGACACCAGTCTTCATGGCGTTCTCGAAGCCCTTCTGTACTGACGGGATGAACTCCTTAGGAATGTTACCGCCCTTAACCTCGTTGATGAACTGCAAGTCACCTTCCTTGTAATCCTCGTCCTTCGGGCCGATTGTTACGATGATGTCAGCGAACTTACCGCGACCACCTGACTGCTTCTTGTAAACCTCACGGAGAGTAGTCGGCTTGGTGATTGCCTCCTTGTAGTTAACCTGCGGCTTACCCTGGTTACATTCTACCTTGAACTCACGCTTCAGACGGTCGATGATGATGTCGAGGTGAAGCTCACCCATACCTGAGATAATGGTCTGACCACTCTGCTCGTCGGTACGAACGGTGAATGTCGGGTCCTCTTCAGCGAGCTTAGCGAGACCGTTGTCGAGCTTAGCGATGTCTGCCTGGCTCTTCGGCTCTACTGCGATAGAGATTACGGTATCAGGGAACGACATTGACTCGAGCACGATCGGGTGTGCCTCGTCGCAGAGTGTGTCACCTGTGCGGATATCCTTGAAGCCTACACCTGCGCCGATATCACCAGCGTCGATTGACTCCATCGGGATTTCCTTGTTTGAGTTCATCTGGAACAGACGGCTGATACGCTCCTTCTTGCGTGAACGCGGGTTGTAAACGTATGAGCCTGCGACTACCTTACCTGAGTAAACGCGGAAGAACACGAGACGGCCCATGAACGGGTCGGTAGCGATCTTGAACGCGAGAGCTGATGTCGGCTCGTCCTCAGACGGCTTGCGGTCTTCCTCTTCCTCTGTGTCAGGGTTTGTACCAACGATAGCTGCTGTATCGAGAGGTGAAGGAAGGAATGCGCAAACGTAGTCGAGAAGCGGCTGAACGCCCTTGTTCTTGTATGAAGAACCGAGAAGCATAGGAGTGAGCTCCATAGAGATAGTACCCTTGCGGATAGCTGCGATAAGCTCCTCTTCTGTGATCTCCTGGCCCTCGAGATACTTCTCCATGAGAGCGTCGTCAAAGTTGGCTGCGCTTTCAACCATCTTCTCGCGCCATTCGTTAGCCTCGTCAACGAGATCAGCAGGGATCTCCTCAACGTCGTACTCAGCGCCCATTGTCTCGTCATGCCAGAGGATAGCCTTCATCTTGAGAAGGTCTACAACACCCTTGAAGTTCTCCTCAGCTCCGATAGGAATCTGGATAGGACAAGGGTTAGCACCGAGGATGTCCTTCATCTGCTGTACTGTCTCGAAGAAGTCAGCACCTGAACGGTCCATCTTGTTTACGTAACCGATACGCGGTACGTTATATTTGTCTGCCTGGCGCCATACTGTCTCTGACTGCGGCTGTACGCCGTCAGCTGCAGAGTAAGTAGCAACTGCGCCGTCGAGTACGCGGAGTGAACGCTCCACCTCAGCGGTAAAGTCAACGTGTCCCGGGGTGTCAATCAAGTTAATCTTGTATGACTTGCCAAGATAGTTCCAGTTACATGTTGTAGCAGCTGAGGTGATAGTGATACCACGCTCCTGCTCCTGTGCCATCCAGTCCATGGTAGCAGCGCCGTCGTGAACCTCACCAATCTTATGAGTCTTACCTGTGTAGAACAGGATACGCTCAGAAGTAGTGGTCTTACCAGCGTCGATATGCGCCATGATACCGATGTTACGAGTCAAATGTAAATCGCGATTTGCCATTTTTCCTTTTACCTTATTATTATATTAGAATCTGAAGTGAGCGAATGCGCGGTTAGCCTCTGCCATGCGGTGCATATCTTCCTTACGCTTGTAAGCACCGCCCTGGTTGTTGAAAGCGTCCATGATCTCAGCAGCGAGCTTGTCTGCCATGCTCTTACCGCCACGCTTGCGTGCGAAGAGGATAAGATTCTTCATAGAGATGCTCTCCTTGCGCTCTGCGCGGATCTCTGTCGGCACCTGGAAAGTAGCACCACCGATACGGCGGCTCTTTACCTCAACCTGCGGAGTGATGTTGTCGAGAGCCTGCTTCCAGATTTCGAGAGCCGACTTTTCCTCGTTCTGCATCTTAGCACCTACGGTTTCAAGTGCGTTGTAGAAGATTTCGTATGATGTATTCTTCTTACCATCATACATAAGGTGGTTTACAAACTTAGAGACCTTCTGGTCATTGAACTTCGGATCCGGAAGGATCACGCGCTTCTTTGGTTTTGCTTTTCTCATTTTGTTTGAAAAATTTCTGTCTGCGTGGGGCTGTTTCTTACTGTTCTTCAACGTCCTCTCTTGGACATTTACTCAACCTGTCTATTAACAATTCTCCAGCAAAACGTTTTTAAAATTTGTTTCGTCCGACAATTTTCAGATTACTTCTTTGCCTTAGGACGCTTAGCACCGTACTTAGAACGACGCTGTGTGCGGTTTGCTACACCTGCTGTATCGAGTGTACCGCGAACGATGTGATAACGTACACCAGGAAGGTCCTTTACACGACCACCGCGAACAAGCACGATTGAGTGCTCCTGAAGGTTGTGACCTTCTCCCGGGATGTAAGAGTTAACCTCCTTTGAGTTTGTGAGACGTACACGGGCAACTTTACGCATTGCCGAGTTAGGCTTCTTAGGTGTTGTTGTGTAAACACGAACGCAAACACCACGACGCTGAGGGCATGAGTCCAAAGCCGGTGACTTGCTCTTGTCTACGAGCACCTTTCTGCCTTTTCTTACCAATTGTGAAATTGTAGGCATGATTTTAATTTTTAATTTATATATTTTATTTTTCTATTGTCGTATTCCATAAAAACGCTCTATTACAAGCTGTTTTCGGGGTGCAAAGGTACAAACTTTTCTCGAAACTACCTAATATATAAAAACACAATCTCACTGCGAAATTAAAAATTTAATATGCGACAGGTTATTTTAACAGACATTCACAATAATACACAACCATTTCACGAATAGCAACCGAGGTTTATCCTGATTGCAACGCATGCGTAACATGCTGTTTGCTGCGTGGTTACACATTATATATATAATGGGCAGTGCGTAGGGTCGTCAGTCCATCCCCTATCCCCTATCACACTGCAATCTGACGCTATTCGTAGTTGACCATTCCTATCTTCGGCAACTCTGCCATTATATCCATCTTCAGCATCAAGGGGAAGAACTGCACAAGATCGAACGCTTCCTTATTCTTGATTGTCTGCAGCACATTCTTATATGCTTCAATCCACTCGAAATTTTTAGGACTGATGTTTTTCAAAGAAGGCAAAATCTTCAGAACATCGTTTATTTCTTTTTCGGTTTCAGAGTTCTCTCCCGACTTGTAGTTCCATTTACAATTCAGAGTTTTGCCGTCCTTGCCATCCTTTTCAAACGTCTCCACAAGCTTTCCATAAGCAGTGCAGAAAGAGCGATCGAGAGCATCGGTATGGTCGCACTCAAGTTTCAAGCCGTCAGTTTTCATCAAAGATCTGAAGTACGAGAGATACTTGCTATGCTTATCAGTATTGTCTTTCCATTTATTCATTTTATCAACAACGTTCTTCAACGCTTTTGGAAGCTTGTTCAGATGCTCTATAAGCATCAACTCCAGCGACCTCAAAAGAAACAAGTCCTTAGGAGTCAACTTATTGTCTTTATGCGATTTTTCAACATCCCTTTGCACCTCTACTATGCTGAGACGAAGATTGCCGACAACACTACTGAGCATAGAGTCCATACGACACGAATTCGATACCAAGAATAACGGTTTGAAAATAAGGTTGTCATAGTCAGCTTCCATCACTCCGAGATTAATGGAACGTCTTAGAAGATGATCGTGTGCCACACCAATCTCGATATTATAGTTTCTGAGCAGCAGACGCATCTCTGACGCTATTGCCGCTATCTGCGGACCTATATCCAAAACATAATCTTCGGGCGCAGTCTGAAGTTTCAGTATATGACTTTCAGAAGGATACTCCAGACGCTGTCCACCGCTTTGGTTCGCCTTTGAAAAGTATTTGACAGCTGTGCTCAACACAACGACAAGATTACGATATTCATGTCGCGCAAGGTCTTCAAACCTGCTTTTCTGATCCTCTATAGACACGTTTCTCGTATTGCTTTCCGTAAGACTTTGAGAACGGTATGCTCTGAACGTATACCAAAGCGAGAAAAGCGCCAAGACTGTAGCAACAATGCCATAGAAATTGAAGTCGTTCCAAAAGAAGCTCACCCTGCCGTCTGACTCCTTATAGTCGGGCACCATTTTAGAGGGGATGCAACTCTCCCACTTGTCTGAGAGGCACAGCACTAACACGCATAGAATAATCACAAGGACTACACTTGCCACGATGGGTATCAAGTATGCAGGTATCCTTGCAAGGAAAGGCCCAACTAAATTGAATATCTCCTTTACTTTACCACGAATCTTTTCTATCATATACTAATAGGTTGTTCAGTTATTGTTTTGCGTGCTAAGTTACTACTTTTACGCGAAAAGAGCAAGGCTTCACACCATAAAAGCGAGGAATGCAACAATATCAACCGATTATGCCGCACCCTCGTTTCATGCGTCAGAACCGATAAGGCACGCCGCCAAAAGTAGTTTTTTCATATATAGATGTTTATTTATTGATATATCACCGTATAATTCATTCTTGCCAACTGTTTTATCACGAACTTATACTTTTTGTCATAGATACATTTCTCCGCAAGTTCTTCTTTTGTATACTTTTTATACGTGCTCCTCCTAATAACAACAATCTGATAGACTAAGTCGTCGTTGCACTTATACACTTCGTAACCTTTGTATTGATCATTGTTTTTAACACGCCGAAGTCCTTTGGATAGTATAGTTTTAGTAGTAAGTTCCGAAGAACTGTCTGCGAATGCTCCATAGCCAATATAAACCGACTCACCGCATTTGTTTTTGAAACAAATATTCGGGTAGTCATAATCGAAATCCAACTTGTCATCCCCCCTGTATCCGAAGAAGAAATGACACGAAGACAATATGGACACAAACGCTATAGCCAAAAATATTAATTTATACCTCATACTTCTTTTATCATTTATCATCATTTCCCGTATAAGTGATTAATAAACCCATTGCAAGAGCATCATCATAAGTGAAGCGATATATTTTATCACAGAATCCCTTTTCCACAAGCTCAGCATCGGTATATTTATCTAAAGTCTCTTTTTTGAAGATAAACAAATATGAAGAATTAAGAGCCTTACGAGCATCATTCGGACAAATGATGTAGAACCCACAACTATCCCCAGGCAAAACCTTAGTCATTCTGTCTCTGCTGCGTATTTTCTCAAACACGGATTCCACCGTAACACATTGGTTAGGTTTCGCATTATAATATACAACTAAATACACCTCGCCTTCCGATTCGTTTGCAAAGGTGCAATCAAGATAGTTAACAAAAGTACCATCATCCTCACACGTTGTTGCCGTAAGCGTGATATACAGAAAACACATGATTGTGTAAGTGAATAGTTTCTTCATTGGTTGGTGTTTAGGTTGTTTTATTACTTTGAACACAAAGATACTACTTTCCCATAATAAACGCAAGGCATTCTTGATAAAAATAGTTTCAACATCTTCATATGCGGTGAAATTCAGCAGCTTATTCCGTATGCTGAGACAAGACGAATGCTCAAGATTTTCCTCGGACGGCGGACGGAATCTGATTGGACGGCGGACGGAATCCGATCGGACGGCGGACGGAATCCAATCGGACAGCGGACGGAATCTGATCGGGCGGCGGACGCGAACGGTGGAAAGATGTTGAGGGTTATGGCGCAAAGAGCGAGAAGAAACGGACTATCTGTAGGAGGCTACGGCATTAGCTTTCCGCTACGCGCTGCTTTGGCACGTCGTTGACATCAAAAAAGGCGCAACTCCCTTGCGGGAATTGCGCCTATATGCATATCGGCTCATGCTGTCTGCTTCAGGAAGCAGACGGAGAGCTAATGGTTGCGTCGGTTAAGCCTCCGGGTTGTTGAACGGAGTAGCTGTGCGAGGCTGCTGTGCCTCCGGCAGGTTGATCTTGCCGAAGTTCTGCTCGTACTTCTGAATGTTGTCGTTGAGAGCCATGAGGAGACGCTTTGCGTGCTCCGGAGCCATTACGACGCGGCTGCGTACCTGCGGCTGCTGCATACCGGGAAGCATGCAAGTGAAGTCGAGGATAAAGTCGCTTGAAGAGTGTGTGATGAGTGCGAGGTTAGCGTAAACGCCTACACCGATTTCTGGCTTCAGTTCGATCTGAAGACCCTGGGGCTGCTGGTTCTTGTTTTCTTCCATTTTTGTTATTTTGTTTAAGTTATTAATTATGTGTTTTCCTTTTGTATCTGCAAAGATACGGTTTTCATTTGGGTCGTGCAAATTATTTTTCAGAAATCTGCGCGCGCCATATCTCTATGCTGTTGATGATGTTCTGCCATAGTATGTAGCATCCGGGTCCTACGGCTGAGAGTGGCGAGAGGTAGGTGCAGGCTATCCAGATGGCGAAGGCGGTGTTCTTCTGTCCGAGTCCCTGACCGGCGTTGATGGTCTCGCCGAAGCGTCTGCCGATGGTTCTGCCGCAGGCGAACTGGAAGATGCAGAGCAGGAGCGAACCGGCGGCGATGAGGAGCAGGAAGCGGAGCGTGGTGTCGGCGTGGAAGATGTTCTTCATCGTGGTGCCGGAGACGATGAGCAGCGAGCATCCCCAGAGATAGTAGGAGAGGTCTTTGACGCTGACGATGCGCTGGCAGAGGCGCTTGGCGTGATGCTTCACGACGTAGGCGAGCAGCATCGGCACGACGAGCACCGTGAACACCTTATATAATATAAGGGCGAAGGCGGCGAGGAAGTGCATCTCGCGTCCGCCGTCGAGGAGCGGGAAACAGACGGGTATCATGAGCGCCGTGATGAAGTTGGAGAGGAAGGTGTAGGTGGTCATCTCCTCGAGGTTGCCGCCCAGCTTCTGCGTGACGACGGGTGCGGCTGAGGCGCACGGACTGATGATGCACGTGAGGAGGGCTTCGGCGAGGATGAGCCGGTTGCCCTTCAGCGAGAAGGCTATGACGGCTGCCATCACCACGCCCACGCCGAACACCTGGAAGGCGCCGAGCCACCAGTGCCACGCCACGGGGCGCAAGCGGCGGAAGTCGACCTTGCAGAACGTGACGAAGAGCACGAGGAACATGAACATGGGGAGCAGGGCGTCGAACACGGGCGCGGCGCAGGTGGCGAACGTGTCGAGCTGCGGCACGAGTGCGAATATCATATAAACGACACATCCCGTGGCGATGGCTACGGGCAGCGTCCAGTCTTTCAGTAAGCGTATGAATTGCATTATCGTCGGGTTTTGTTATACGGAGCAAAAGTAGCGAAAATATATCAGATAGTGTGGGTTGTTCGCAATAATTTCGTAATTTTGTACGCATGAACGTAAAAATCGACAACTCATGGCGCAAGCATATCGGAGCGGAGTTTGAGAAGCCCTATTTCGCCCAGCTCACCGACTTCGTGCGCCAGGAATATTCCACGACGGCGTGCTATCCGCCGGGTTCGCTCGTCTTCAACGCCTTCAACCTCTGTCCGTTCGACGCGGTGAAGGTGGTGATTATCGGTCAGGACCCGTACCACGAGCCGGGTCAGGCGCAGGGTCTGAGTTTCTCTGTGCCGGCAGGCGTGCCTTTTCCGCCGTCGCTTCAGAACATCTTCAAGGAGATACAGCTCGACCTCGGAAAGCCTATCCCGCAGACGGGCGACCTGACGCGGTGGGCTAAGCAGGGCGTGCTGCTGCTGAACGCTACGCTCACGGTGCGTGCACATCAGGCGGCGAGTCATCAGCGTCACGGCTGGGAGCAGTTCACCGATGCCGCCATCAGCGCGCTCAGCGCCGAGCGCGAGCACCTCGTGTTCATTCTCTGGGGCGGCTATGCGCGCTCTAAGAAGCAGCTCATCGACCGCAAGCGTCATCTCGTGCTCGAGTCGGTGCATCCTTCGCCGCTCTCTGCCAACCGCGGCGGATGGTACGGCAACCACCACTTCTCGCTCTGCAACGCCTATCTGCGCGAGCATGGCGAGCAGGAGATCGACTGGTAACACGCTCTGCAGAGATATTCTCCCACGGAATTCACGAAATCCATAGAAGAGGGTGCTGAAAGAATTCTCCCACGGATTTCACAGATCTACACAGATAGGTTCTTTCAGGGGGTGCACTTGTCTCAAGTGCACCAACAAAGCAAGATGTGCACCAACAAAGCAGATTGATGCGCCTACAGAGCAGGTTGGTGCACTTGAGACAAGTGCACCCCCTTGAAAGCAGCATCTGTGAAAATCTGTGCAATCTGTGGGAGAATATACAACAAAAAGGTTCTGTGTATTCCGCGAATTCCGTGGGAGAATATACTGCAAGAAGAGTGCAATCTGTGGGAGGCATTTCACAGCAAGAAGAAATAATCATTAAGAAACAAGATAGAAATATGATACTTGACATTGACAACATACTCGTTTCATCCGACATCATCACCGAGCAGTTCTGCTGCGACCTCGACGCCTGCAAGGGCATCTGCTGCGTAGAAGGCGACGCCGGCGCACCCGTCACACTCGAAGAGATTGGCGGCATAGAAGACGCGCTCGACACCGTGTGGGGCGACATGTCGGCGCAGGCGCAAGCCGTGGTCGACAAGCAGGGCGTGGCGTACACCGACCGCGACGGCGACCTCGTGACAAGCATCGTAGGCGGCAAGGACTGCGTCTTCACCTGCTACGAAGGCGACTGCTGCCTCTGCGCCTTAGAGCGTGCATACCGCGCCGGCAAGACCAGCTTCATCAAGCCCATCTCGTGCGCACTCTACCCTATCCGCGAGAAGCGCTTCGCCAACGGCACCGTGGCGCTCAACTACAACCGCTGGGACGTGTGCAAGGACGCCGTGAAGAAGGGTCGCGAACTCGGGTTGCCCGTATACAAGTTCCTCGTGCTTTTCCGCCGTGTTCCAGATCGGCTCTCCTCCGAAAAAGGCTGGATTCGGATTTCCCATCACATAGACGCTATCCAGATCGGGGGCATAAAAGAAATTATTCACCAATCCATGATGATCCGGATGCAAGCCTGTCGCCATACTGTAATGGTTCGGGAAAGTCACACTCGGAAAGCTGGGACGAAAAGCAGCCTTCACCCCAACGCAGGCCAATGAATCGAGCGTCGGCGTATGTGCATGCGACGGATAATCCGAACGAAAACCGTCCATAGACAGGACTACGACGTAGCGTTCCTTCTTCGAGTGAGCCGTACATCCGGCTATCGACAAACAGATTATCGAAAAGAGACTTACTAATATGAATGTCTGAAATCTATACATATAGGTTTAGAAAATATATTTAAAACCGATCTGGGCATGCCAGCGAGACAAAACATCATTCTTGGTGATCGTATTCCTCGAATTATAAGCATATGTGTTTGTGTAGTTGCCATCTTCCCCCTTCTTACTGCCGATTACCTGCAAAGGCATTACGTTATAGGCTGCGGTGTAAGTGGTTCCCCATTTCTTATTCAACATATTGGCAAAGTTCGTAACGTCGAATGTCACCTGGAATTTGCTGCCACGGTCTTTCAGCACGAAGATATCCTGCGCCACATGCAGGTCGACCCGGTTTTCCCACGGAGCCGAATTGGAGTTACGCATGGCGTACGCTCCACGATGTTTCTTTGCATAGCTGTCGCCTTCGATCCATTCGTCAAACTTCCGACGGTCTTCTTCAGTCTTGAAGTCCATCTTCTGCAGTTCGTCTTCAGTCGGGATATAAAGCAATGAGTTTCCACCCCAGCCGTCACCGTTGTAGTCGATATAGACCGTTTTCTTTTTCTCGGCATCGTAGTAAGATTCGTTCATCGTCAGACTGTAACGCTGTCCCACGTAGCCGTTATAGACAAGAGAGACGGTAGTTGCCATGAAGCCTTTGGCATAGCGGGGAGTCCGATAACCGACGGAAACCATCACACGGTGAGGGATATCGAACATGGAATAAGCCAGACCAGGGTTATTGGAATCTACCGCATAATTATATTTCCAATTGGAATAAGCCACAGAAGAGGTTCCGTCATACACCGATTTGGAATGCCCGAACGTATAAGACGCAGCCAAGTCCAAACCGAAATAGAAACTCTTTTCAAACAAGGCGGACAGAGAATAGGTATATCCCATATTCGTATTTTTCAGATTGGTAATACTGAAATACTTCTTGTCTACGGAGTAATAAGGAGTGGCGGAAGTTTCCACACCCGGAACGGCATAGACTTTGGCATTGCTCGATAATGCCAGGTTCTCAAAATATACGTTATTGAATGTTTTGGAATATAGCCCTTCCAAAGTCATCTTCACATCACCGGGCAAGACACGTTCCAATGCCAAGTTCACACGGAAAACCTGCGGATATTTAAAGTCTTTGGACACGGTCACGATATCGGGGGTCGCAGGATTTCCCTTTTGGGAATTCATGGCTCCGATCGGATCATCCGCATATTGTCCCAACGAAGGGGCGGAAGTCGAACCGGAAGCAAAGATAGTCGTACCTTTCTGCTCAACCCCGGTATTATTATAAGCATTGGAAAGCCATACAAAAGGAACGCGCCCCGTAAACAACCCCAGTCCACCACGAATCAAGGTGGTCCGGCTATCGTCCGTATACCAGCGGAATCCCAGACGGGGAGATACCATCACTTTGGCGCCGGGCATTTCTCCTACTCTTTCCTTAATATTTTTGCTTGCGGCATATTCATTGAACTCATGATTGACTGTCGGATCATTAAACAACAAAGGGATATCAAAACGTAAACCGTAAGTCAGTGAGAAATTATCGGCAACATCCCATTTGTCCTGTGCGTAGAAGCCAAACTGACCGGCTTTAATAATAGGTGTATAGCGATAGTTACCGCCCGTCACATCGGGGTCCGTATACTTGAATACATATTTGGAAGGACTGTCATTCAAGAATGCGTCCATCGAACCGAACTCCCATGAGCCGGTAACGGCTTGGATAAAGAGGTTCTTCATCCGGAATATTTCATTGTGCGTACCGAAGGTAAAAGTATGATTACCCTTATACCAGGAAAGATTGTCCTCAAATGTGTAAATATCCTGATCCAGGGCGTTTGCACCGGAAGAATACTCCGTACCGATGTTGACCGTCGTATTGTTCGTTCCGCTGTTATCGCTACCGTTAATCTTTACGTTCGGCCCTTGATAAGCCACCTGGCGTTCATCCCGGACTGTCGTAACACCTGCACGAAACTCGTTATACAAGACATCGCTCCAATGGGAGTTCCACTCGGCCACAAACGAATTCGTCTTATTTTTCATCCGGTAACCACTCCCGTTAAAGAAGTAGGTCGTGCTTGACGGGCTGAAAATGTCATCGTATGAGTTATTATACTGATAACGGAAAGCCAGTTTATTGTTCCGGTCGATATTCCAGTCGATACGTCCTAAGAAATTAAAGGCCCTCTGATCTACATCGCGTGATCCGAAGCTCTCACGGATTCCGGTATATTCTTCATACTTATCGGCGATTTTCTGTGCCATATCGGTGGAAAATCCTTTCTCGTCATATCCGGCATAGAAACGGGAGGGATAAGATTCCTTACGGTTTTCTGCATTGGCAAAGAAAAACAGCTTGTCTTTGATGATCGGACCACTCAACGTCCCGCCAAAAGTTTTTGTGGACTGTTCCGTCAATTTATCCTTTATGTTATCTTTATAAGCATTGTATTTTCCGTAGAGACCTTCATTCGTAAAATAAGAATAGACCGATGCATGGTATGTGTTGTTTCCCTGTTTGGTAATAGCGTTGATGCCACCTCCAGTAAAACCGCTTTGGCGAACATCGAAAGGAGCGACCACCACTTGGATTTCCTGGATGGCATCCATCGAAATCGGATTGGCATTCGTCTGACCACCGTTTGTACCCGACGGAGCCAGCCCGAAAACATCATTGCTCACCGTACCGTCGATCTGGAAACTGTTATAACGGTTATTGGAGCCGGCAAACGTGATCCCTCCGTTTTTGGAGGTCATGGCCATCGGCATATTCTTTACGACATCATATATATTGCGGTCGACCGTCGGAGTCTCCTGTATCCTTCCTGTAGAAAAATTTTCGGATGCACCGATATTCGCTTTTGCATCAGCTGTGACTACCACTTCTCCCAATTGCTCCGAACTGGGATACAAGGTCGCATTCAGGACATATGTATTGCCCAATTCCAACCTGATATCCGTAAAAACAGCCTTTTTATAACCGACATAAGAAATCTCCACTTTATAGGGTCCTCCGGTACGCATTCCCTGGATCGTGTAACGGCCATCCACATTCGTTACCGCACCATACATGGTTCCGGATGGTTCGTGTACCGCTACCACCGTAGCTCCTATCACATACTCATTTTGATCGTCGATAATTTTTCCGCTCAGTACGGAAGTTGTCACCTGAGCTTTTACGGAGAACCCTATGCATATCAAAACACATACAAAAAAGCAGATAACTTTTTTCATACAGAAATTTGTTTTTAATGAATACCCTCTACAAAATTTAACATTGCATCACAAAGATACAACCTTATTATCACGCTTTTATTATATTTCTGTACAAAATTAATGACAACTTATTAATTTTCATTCCCATTACGAAGGTCATCGGCAATATCCTGATGCTGCCGAGCCAACTCTTCCTCTCCTATATGCAGAAATGCTTCGGCAAGATATTCATGGGCTGCAGCGTGCTTCGGTTTCAGATCGACAGCTTTCATAAAGTCAGAAACGGCCTCGTCGTAATATTTCAGTTGAAGATAAGATTTTCCACGATTATAACGCGCTTTAAATGATTTCGGGTTCAGTCGCACGGCTTCATTCAGGCAAGTAACCGCCTGGAAACCGTCACCCATATCGAGAAGGGTCACTCCTTTACGTACCCAAGCATCCACAAACTCAGGATAAAGCTTGAGCGCTTTGTCGAAAGAGCGAATAGCTGCATTCGGATCGTGCGCTTTCGTAATACATTCATTCCCCATCAAATAGTATTCGTGGGCATATTCTTTCTGAATCTCCCGCTGGGCGTGTATCTCCTCCCGGAGTTTCTTGATCTGCGCCCGTTGAGTGTTCATAGTTTGCAATTTCATACGGAGCAACCGTTGCACTTCTGGCTTTTCCAGCTCATTCCGCTTACTGACAGCAGCAGCGAAAGCCTCAACCATCTCTTTCACATTGCCGGATTTAAAACAACGGGCGGCACGTGCATACAACAATTCCGCCTCACTTTCACGCAAACTTTTTTCAATCAACTGCCGGTCATTAAACATCTGGCTGAACTGGACGATCTCTTTCCGCACAAAGATATCATGCGGAGAAATCCGGCTTTTCAGCACCAGCCCTTCCAGAGACGTACAACGACTTAAAGCGACATATGTCTGGCCACCAGCAAACACACCACCAGTCAAATCCACCACGACACGGCTGAACGTAAGCCCCGACTACCCCAGGCGAGCAGATTGCTCAGCAAATCCTCAACAACTACGAC
>OHBJ01001838.1_pt1 | contig 14581 bp, 16 predicted proteins | sample 1577241 | NCBI WGS metagenome assembly OHBJ01 (sample SAMEA3541594, study PRJEB24748) | human gut metagenome | biome: human gut; feature: human-associated habitat; material: faeces | place: China | collected 2012
AATTATCTCTGAGATAATTTTTTTCTGCTGCGGGAAGAGTAAAAACACCGGTAGAAAAAATCGTAAAAACAGGTATTCCGTTTTTACGATTTTTAACGTTGTCGGCCGCCTCCGCCGCGAATGTTTGTCAGATTGCCGGCTCCTGTCCGTCGTTTCCGGCAGGGTCTGCCACAAGTCCGTCGGCCATGTGGATTGTTCGGTCGGTTTGCGCGGCAAGTGTCTCGTCGTGCGTCACTATTACGAACGTCTGTCCGTAGTGTTCGCGCAGGTCGAAGAAAAGCTTGTGCAGTTCCTCTTTGTTTTTGCTGTCGAGGCTTCCCGATGGCTCGTCGGCAAAAATAATCGTGGGATTGTTTATCAGTGCCCGCGCCACAGCTACGCGCTGTTGCTCTCCTCCCGACATTTCGAGGGGCTTGTGGCCGCTGCGCTGCGACAGGCCAACGAATTCGAGCAGTTCTTCGGCGCGCCGGCGCGTCTCGCTGCTGTCGGCCTTTGATATGTAGGCCGGAATCATGATGTTTTCCAGCGCGGTGAACTCGTTGAGCAACTGGTGCGACTGGAAAACGAAGCCGATGTTCCTGTTGCGGAAGCGCGAAAGCTCGCGGCTTCCGAGTTTTCCCACGTCAATGCCGTCGAGTTCCACTGTGCCGGCATCGGCGCGGTCGAGCGTGCCCATTATCTGGAGCAGGGTGGTTTTTCCCGCTCCGCTCGGACCTACAATGCTTACTATCTCGCCTTTTCCGACGTGCAGGTCTATGCCGCGGAGCACCTCGAGGTTGCCGAAACTTTTTCTTATCCCTTTTAAGTAGATCATCGTATTTTTACTTTGTATGTTTCATTTCATAACACCGGTAGCCGCGGCTGCGGCATGGCCGGCCGGCTATTTTCTGCCCGACAGGCGCGTGAGCACGTACTGGGCCATGAAGCAGCCGAACGTGGCGGGCATGTAACTTATCGTGCCGGCGGTGGTTTTCTTGTTGCGCTCGCCTTCGGTAAAGGCAATGGCGTTCATGTCGGGCGCTTCGGTGCTGAACACCACGGGAACTTTTCGCCGCGCGAAGCCGCGCTTTTTCAGTGCCTGCCTTACCGCACGGCTCAGTCCGCAGTTGTACGTCTCCCACAGGTCGGCAAATCGTATCTTGCTTATGTCGGTCTTGGCCCCCGCGCCCATAGATGAGATTATGGGTGTCTTGCGTTCGAGCGCCTCGCATATCAGGCTCACTTTGGGGCTTATGGTGTCTATCGCGTCTACAATGAAGTCGAACGGGCCGCTGTCGAGCAGTTGCGCTACGTTGCTTTCGTCTACATACTGCGCGAGGCAGCGCAGCCTGAGCGCGGGGTTGATGTCGGCAAACCGCTTGCTGAGCACTTCGACTTTGGCCTTGCCTATGGTGCTCGTGAGCGCGGACAACTGGCGGTTTATGTTCGACGGCGCAACGCAGTCGGCGTCGACAATGGTAAGGCTGCCCACTCCCGCACGGCATATCATCTCGGCGGCATAGGCTCCCACGCCGCCTGCGCCTACAACCAATACGTTTGCCTGCCGCAGGCGCTCCACGCTCTCGCTGCCGAGAAGCAACATTGTGCGTTCCGAAAACGGATTATTGTACATTGTCATGCAGAACGAGCATAAACGGTTAAATTTTAATGCAAAGAAACGAAAAACTTTACACTCTTTCCGATAAGTGCCTGAAAAAAGTATAATTTTGCACAATTGGCGGCGTAGGTTTTGCCTTGTCCGGCCTATGAATGTGTGAATAATACAAATTATATATTATGAAAGTTGCTATAGTAGGCGCAAGCGGCGCCGTGGGTCAGGAATTCCTGCGCGTGCTCGAGCAGCGCGAATTTCCTATTGATGAACTTCTGCTGTTCGGTTCTTCGCGCAGCGTTGGAAAAAAGTATAAATTCCGCGGACAGGACGTGGAAGTAAAACTTCTTCAGCACAACGACGACTTCAAGGGCGTTGACATCGCCTTTACGTCGGCCGGAGCGGGAGTCTCGCGCGAGTTCGCGCCCGACATCACCAAGTTCGGCGCCGTTATGATTGACAATTCGAGTGCGTTCCGCATGGACGACGATGTGCCTTTGGTTGTGCCGGAGTGCAACCCCGAAGACGCCCTGAACCGCCCGCGCGGAATAATTGCAAATCCCAACTGCACCACTATAATAATGGTTGTTGCGCTGAAAGTGCTCGAAAATATAAGTCACATACGCCGCATTCATGTTGCCACATACCAGGCTGCGAGCGGTGCGGGCGCGGCGGCAATGGCCGAGCTCGACGAGCAGTATCGCCAGGTGCTTGCCGGCGAGGAGGTCAGGGTGGAGAAATTCGCCTACCAGCTTGCTTACAATGTGATTCCTCAGATCGACGTGTTCCAGGACAACGGATACACCAAAGAGGAGATGAAAATGTTCAACGAAACCCGCAAGATAATGCACAGCGATGTGGTTACAAGCTCGATGTGCGTGCGTGTGCCGTCGCTCCGCTCGCATAGCGAGAGCGTGTGGATTGAAACGGAGTGCCCCATATCGGTAGAAGAGGCGCGCGCGGCTATCGAAGCAGGCGAGGGGCTTACGCTCGTCGACGATCCCGCAAATAAGAAATATCCCATGCCGCTGTTTCTTGCCGGAACGGACGATGTGTATGTGGGTCGCATAAGAAAAGACCTGGCAAACCCCAACGGACTGACTTTCTGGCTCGTCGGCGACCAGATTCGCAAGGGTGCCGCTCTCAACGCGGTTCAGATAGGCGAGTATCTCGTTAAGGTAGGTAACGTCAAGTAATATCGCCTGTCGGTGTGCCATTGCGCTGCTGCCGGCCGGTGAATGCAATAGTTTATCCCGCACGCTGTGACATTGTCGTGCGGGATATTTTGTTTCTTTGCTGAAGAAAAACGGGGTTCTTCGCGCCAAAGGAATAAGGCTCCGGCTGAAAACCGGCGAGGAGAGGTTCATAAAAAAAACGGTCTCGCGAAAAAATATTTTATTTTTTTACACTGTAAAAAAGTTCCCGCAGATAATTGAAAATACAAGGGAGATAATCGAAAATATGTCTGAGATAATTCAAAATATCTCAGACATATTTTTTGCTATATATACACTTGCTGATTTTCAAGTACTTGCCGGCTGACCGTTTTTGTCTGTAAAACCTTCCGGAAAAGCACTGCTGATTTTGCAGTGGGCAAAGTCTGTTTTCTAAATCCTGAAGCGTGGCTTTCAAAGCCGGAGAATACGATAAAAAAACTCAGCCCGTGTTTCCGCATGGACTGAGTCTGTATTTTTTGTTGTATCTGCAGGCTTTTCTGCCGGTTGCCGCAACTGTTGCGGATGTTGGCCGCTGTTTTTACTGCCAGTCGCCCGGAATAGTGCCGAAACGGTAGAATCCCACAAGCTCCACTTCGAATATTATGACGGAGTTTTTCGGGATTGCCGCGCCGCCCTGTTCTCCGTAGGCGAGTTCAGGCGGAATTGTAATCCTCCAGCGGTCGCCGGTGTGCATGTGAAGCAGTGCGGTGCCTACGCCTCTCACCAATGCGCTTACTCTGAATTTGGTGGGCGACATTGTGGCCCTGTCGAATACCTTGTTGTAGTCGGTGGAAATGCCTGTGTGGTCGACGACGAGGCCCGTGGGGTGTTCGGAAGTGGGCATGAGTATCGTGCGGTAGGCTATTCTCACCGAATCGGTGGTGAACGGGCTTTCCGTTCCGGTGCCGCGTTTAAGTATCTCCACGGCTATCGAGTCGGTCTGCGGGTGCTCCGAACCGTTGTCGCGAGAGTAGCACAGGTATTGCCTTCTGTTGCAATACTGCTCCCAGCTGCTGCCGTATACGGCGCGTGCCTCGGCTATGGAGTCGCCGGTAATGCGCATGATGTGTGCAAAGTATGCGCTGTTGCGGTTTTTCCAGTCGGAATACTCGTTTTCGGTCTCTTCGCTTTCGCTGCACGATGTTAAGGCTGGAACAGCCGCACATGCGAGGAGGGCCGTGATGAATGCCATACGCAGTTTTTTCAGCATAGCTATTGTTGTGTGCGTGTTGATGTGGTTTCGTGTGAATTAATTGTCGGCTATTTTCTTGAGCAGCGAGGTTATGCTTACGCGGTCCTCGAGAGTGTCTCGCAGAGCGGCGATTTTAATGCGCTCCTGCTGCATGGTGTCGCGGTTTCGGAGCGTAACGCTCTCGTCGTTGAGCGAGTCGTGGTCGATTGTTATGCAGTAGGGCGTTCCTATGGCGTCCTGACGGCGGTAGCGCTTGCCAATGGAATCCTTGTCCTCGTATTTGCAGTTGAAATGGTAGCGCAGGTCTTTCGCTATCTTGTCGGCGAGTTCGGGCAGACCGTCCTTGCGCACGAGCGGCAGCACGGCGAGTTTTACCGGCGCGAGCTGCTGCGGCAGATGAAGCACGGTGCGGGTTTCGCCGTTCTCCAATTTCTCTTCTTCGAAGGAGTGGCATAAAACCGAAAGGAACATTCTGTCTACGCCTATCGAGGTCTCGATGTCGTAAGGGGTGTAGCTTTCGCCGCTTTCGGGGTCGAAGTATTTTATCTGGCGGCCGCTGTATTTTTCGTGCTGCGAAAGGTCGAAGTCGGTGCGCGAGTGTATGCCTTCAACCTCTTTGAAGCCGAACGGCATGTGAAATTCTATGTCGGTGGCGGCGTTTGCGTAGTGCGCCAGCTTTTCGTGATCGTGGAAGCGGTAGTTCTCGGCTCCGAAACCTAATGCCTGGTGCCATTTCATGCGGGTGTTCTTCCAGAAGTCGAACCATTCCATTTCGGTGCCAGGCTTTACGAAGAATTGCATTTCCATTTGCTCGAATTCTCGCATGCGGAAAATGAACTGGCGGGCTACTATCTCGTTGCGGAACGCCTTGCCTATCTGTGCTATGCCGAACGGAATTTTCATTCGGCCTGTTTTCTGCACGTTAAGGTAGTTTACGAATATTCCCTGGGCGGTTTCGGGGCGCAGGTAGATTGTCGAGGAGCCTTCGGCCGTAGAGCCGACTTCGGTCTTGAACATGAGGTTGAACTGGCGCACGTCGGTCCAGTTGCGCGTGCCGCTTATGGGGCATACGATCTCCTCGTCGATTATTATCTGCTTCAGTTCGGCAAGGTCGGAGTCGTTCATTGCTTTTTTGAAGCGCTCGTGCAAAGCGTCGCGCTTTTTCTGTGTTTCGGCCACGCGGGGACTTGTGGCGCGGTACTGCGCTTCGTCGAAAGAGTCGCCGAAACGTTTTGCGGCTTTGGCCACTTCCTTGTTTATCTTATCGTCGTATTTTGCTATCTGGTCTTCTATGAGAACATCGGCGCGGTAGCGTTTTTTCGAGTCTCGGTTGTCGATGAGAGGATCGTTGAACGCGTCTACGTGTCCGGAAGCTTTCCAGATTGTAGGGTGCATGAAAATCGCGCTGTCGAGCCCCACGATGTTCTGGTGGAGCAGCACCATGCTCTGCCACCAATACTGTTTTATATTGTTCTTTAGCTCTACGCCGTTCTGGCCGTAGTCGTAAACGGCACCTAAGCCGTCGTAAATATCACTTGAAGGGAAAACGAATCCGTATTCTTTGCAATGCGACACTATTTTCTTGAAAACGTCTTCTTGCGCCATGATTCTTAATGTATTTGGGGTTATTCCGCGCAAAGGTAATGATTTTTCGTTTGTCTGCGTGGTTTGTGTGTAAAAAACGCCGTGTGCTTGCAAAGCACACGGCGTTTTTTAAGGTTTTTAATGTGTTTCTTTATTTGTTGAGCGGAATATAATAAGTCGTTGTTGTAGGATTATATATGCCTAAAGTAATGAATTCCAAAAGTCCGTCGACAAAGGTATGCTGCTTTTTTACTTTATAATCCTGGTTGTCCTTAATGTAATCTTTGTCTTTGATATTTGTTTTCCCGCCATTGATTAAACCGAACAAGAAGTGGTGATTCATAACTTTGTTTACTTCTACGACAGGGTCTTCGGGCGATATGTTCCCGACGCATGTGGTTGTGGAGTAACATGATGTCAGTTGCAGTACCAACATTGTTGCGAAGATAGCCGATAGTGGTTTCTTGGCAATAAGAAATAACTTTTTCATTTTTCTTTTGGGTTTTAGTTAAACGATATGTTTGCACCGATGTGCCTTTTTTATTAAAATGACAACCGTCTAACTATAAAAGAAAACGTGGGTACAGCCTACTCACGGAAGGTACGACCAAGCACCTATACGAACATAAGCACTACCCACGCTATACAGCGAGGGCATTCATTGCGCTTATTGCTTGTTCGTAGTTGTAAAGTTTGGTCGTTTTACCGTGAACGCAATAGCCTAAATGCCATCTTTTCAGAGATTACCTGTCCGGTAACTCTGTGCAAATATAATAAAAATGCAGATAGGAAATATTGATATAAAACTTTATATATGGTCCTGATAGATTGCTTTGTAAAATTTTCGTGTGTTTGTTTAATGGATTTCTAAAAAGCTCTCGTATGGAAAAATAAATACCCCTGAGGTATTTCGGTGTGGGTGTGGTGCCGGCCGAGACGGGAATGTAGAAAATCGGCTGGGGAGAGGTTTGTAAAAAAATGGTCTTGCGAAAAAATATTTTATTTTTTCGTGCGGTAAAAAATTTCCCGCAGGAAATTGAAAATACAAGGGAGATAATCGAAAATATGTCTGAGATAATTCAAAATATCTCAGACATATTTTTTGCTACATATACACCTGCTGATTTTCAATTGCTTGGCGGGTGACCGTTTTTGTCTGCAAAGTCAGAACATCTCAAATGCGTTTTCGGGAAGTTTTCGGACTATTTGTCGCAGGATGTGTATCTGTGTGCTGGAAAACCGGTGGCAGCTGTGTGAAGGCGGAACAGTATGTGACTTATTCGTTTCGGTACTTCATATATAATAAGGTGTGTTTTCAGAAAGCGGTGCGGGCGGCGGAATAAAACACGGGTGCCTTGCTTTTGTGTAAAGCAGAGCACCCGTGTGTAAGGTGTGTTTGCTAAAGAGCTTTATCGTTATCCCTGCGAGATTGCTCCGCTGGGGCATACGTCTGCACATGCTCCGCAGTCAACGCAAACATCGGGATTGATAGAATATTTCTCGCCTTCGGAAATAGCGCCACTGGGGCATTCGTCGATACATGTGCCGCAAGCAACGCAATCGTCACTAATTACATAAGCCATAATTGTTCTAATTTAATTGTTTGTAATGTTGTTCTTGTTATAGGTCTGCAAATTTACGCCTTTTCGTGAAAAATCAAAGTCTTTGTCGCGGAAAATCTGTTTTCGTCTTTCTTTCATGCGTGCGGTGCATGTTGCGTGCGGCTGTATGGATGAGGGACTTTTTGTTGTGCGTTTCCATGCGGCGGTTAATTGAATTTATTTAACTTTGCGGTGAAATGAAAAGCGAGGTTGATTTCGACATCAGGGCGTTTCAGATGAAATGCCTCGGCATTATGGACAAGTTCGACGCTTTGTGCCGCGAAAAAGGTCTGCGGTATTATATGGCGTGCGGAACCATGCTCGGCGCAATAAGGCATAAGGGTTTTATTCCGTGGGACGACGACGTGGATGTTTACATGCCGCGTCCCGACTACGACCGCCTAATGGAGAATGCGGCCGAATGGCTGCCTGCGCCGCTGAAGATAGTGAATTGCGATTCCGACATCACGTTTCCGCACTACTTTGCAAAAATAGAGGACGAAAGTACAACGTTTATAGAACGCGCTTATCTCGGGCACTTCGGCGGAATATGGATAGATATTTTCCCTGTCGACGGCATTACGGAGTGCAGACTAATGCGCGCTTTGCATGTGCGCCGCTTCAAGTTCTGGAGAAGGTTGCTTTATTACGTGTACCGCGACCCGTGGAAGCATGGGCGTACGTTTGGCGGCTTTTTCATTTCTCTCGTGCAACGGATAGTGTCGAAACAGTACGCACACCGTAAGTTGCAGAACGTTATAAGGCAATACGGTTTCGAAACCCACAATCTGCTTATGCCTCATAACGACAAGCATAAGACGTTTACTCATGAAACTCTCGGAGACCCTACGGAATATGACTTCGAGGGGCGTAAATATTTCGGCGTAAAGGATTACGACAAGTATCTCACGCTAATATTCGGCGATTACATGACGCCGCCTCCGCCCGAGCAGAGAGTGGTTCACCATAACCTCGTATGCTGCGACCTGGAACATTCCTACAAGGACTACATGCGGAGCCACGGAATATCCGAGGACAAATGACAACAGGCGGCGGAAATGGATTTGAAGGATAAGATATCAATTAAATAGGTACTCGGCTGATGCAGGCAATAATATTGGCGGCAGGAATGGGCAAACGCCTCGGCGAACATACGCACGAAAAGGCGAAATGTATGGTGAGCGTGGCCGGCGTGCCCATGATAGACAGAATGCTCGCGCAGCTTGCCGCCCTGAAAACGGAGCGCGTGGTGATAGTTACGGGATACATGGCCAGCGAGCTCGAGAAGCACATCGGCAACAGGTATGAGGGTATGCTGAAGATAGAATATGTGGAGAATCCTGACTATGCCACTACAAACAATATCTATTCGCTTTATCTTGCGCGCGATACTTTCGCTGCCGACGACACTCTGCTGCTCGAAAGCGACCTGGTGATAGACGATTCGTTACTTCCCGCCCTTGTAGGAAACGCTTGTCGTGACGTTGCGCTTGTTTCGAAATACCAAAGCTGGATGAACGGAACCGTCGTAACGCTCGGCGGCGGTGAAAAGATTGTGCGTTTCATCGGCAAGGAGGCTTTCTGCAAAGAAGATAGCGGAGAGTACTATAAAACGGTGAACATATATAAATTCAGCAAGGACTTCCTCTGTAATGTCTACCTGCCTGCACTTGAAAAATACCGTTCCGAACACGGAGACAACGAATATTACGAGAAAGTGCTCGGAGAAATCGTTGAAAGAAACGAAGCAGAATTGTTCGCGCAGGTGGCCGACGATAAACTTTGGTATGAAATCGACGATTCCGACGACCTTGCGGCAGCCGAACGCCGTTTCGGAAAGGACTAACGTCCGGCCGGTGCCTGAAATCCGTATGAGAATATAAAAGACAATATATATAATGCCTCGACATTACCTCCTGTTTGTTTCGCTGGCGTATGCCTATGAAATTCTGAGGCCGCTGGAGAAAGAAATCCGCCGGCGCGGAGATGTTGCGGCATGGTATATAGAGCCTGAGTGCGAGGATATGTTGCAAGCAGGCGAGCTGCGTCTGAAAACATTCGGCGAAGTGCGACGGTTTGCGCCGGAGGCGGTTTTTGTCGCAGGAAATGACGTCTACGATTTCTTTCCCGGAATAAAAGTTCAGCTCTTCCACGGCTATCCCATAACGAAACGCGCAAACAAACCCCTTAATCATTACAGAATACGCAACTGGTTCGATATTTACTGCACGCAAGGGCCGTCGTCGACCGTTCCGTTTAAAAAGCAGGAGGAGAAGTACGGATTTTTCAAGGTTTATGAAACGGGTTGGAGCAAGGCGGATTCGCTTTTCTCGGAGTCGGTGGCGGAAAGAAAGCCGCATGATGTGCCTACGATACTTTACGCCACTACATTTACCCGAGGAATTTCTTCGGCCTGGGACATGCCTGCCGTGATAGAACGACTTGCGCAGGAAAAAAACTGGAACTGGAAAATAATTCTGCACCCAAAAATAGATGACGAGCAGCTTATAGGGCGCTATCGCCTTCTTGCCTCGCGTTTTCCCAACGTAGAATTTCTCGGCAAGGCAAATGGCCCCGATATTTTGCGTGATAGCGACGCCATGCTCAGCGATAGTTCTTCGATAATCGTAGAATATATGTTTCTCGGCAAACCTGTGGTGACCTATCGCAATACAAATCCAGGGCCTTACCTTATAGATTTGCAGGATTTGAAAGAAGTGGGCCCCGCTCTCGAACTTGCGCTTTCCCGTCCGCCCGCTCTTATGAAAGCAATCGGGGAATATACTTTTTATCACGAAGCTCATCGCGACGGCCGCAACTGTGCCCGAATTCTTGAGGCCGTGGACGATTTCAAAGCCAATTACGAGGGAAAAATAAAGCGCAAGCCGTTAAACCTGGTGCGGAAATTGAAACTCCGTCGCCGGCTCGCGGGCTGGTGGCTTGCAGGTAAATTATGAAATTCGATAAGTTATTATTCTTATAACCGATATGATAGATAAAAGCGTAGTAATTTCCGAAAATATATGCGAGGAAGTCGACAAGGCAATAGCCGAAATCTCTCCCGACAAGGTCTTTGTCCTTTATGATTGCACGACATTCGTACATTGCTCCCCGCTGTTGGCCGGCTGCTCCGGATTGCGCAATGCCGAAACGATACAAATAAAAGACACCGACGCGAACAAGACGCTCGAAACGCTTGCTTCCGTGTGGATGTCGCTTTGCAACGGCGGCGCCTCGCGCCATTCGCTTCTCATCAACGTTGGCGGCGGAATGGTTACCGACCTCGGCGGCTTTGCCGCCTCTACTTTCAAGCGCGGAATAGCCTACGTGAACATTCCCACCACTTTGCTCGCAATGGTCGACGCTTCGGTGGGCGGTAAGACGGCTATAAATTTCAACGGTCTTAAAAACGAGATAGGCGTGTTCAACGTTCCGAAGAAAGTTCTTGTAGATACTCAGTTTCTCCGCACTCTCGACGCGCACAACCTGCTCTCCGGCTATGCCGAGATGATAAAGCACGGACTTATAAGCAACGAGCACATGTGGGCAAACCTTCTTAATTTCGACCTGAGGCACGTGGATTACGACGCCCTTCGGAATATGGTAGCCGAAAGCATTGACGTTAAGGCCGAGATAGTTGCAAAAGACCCGCGCGAAAACGGATTGAGAAAAGCGTTGAACGTAGGTCACACCGCGGGCCACGCGCTCGAAAGTCTCGCTCTTGCCGAGAACCGCCCTGTGCTTCACGGTTACGCCGTTGCCTGGGGAATTGTGTGCGAACTCTATCTTAGCCGTGTGAACAATGGATTTCCCGCCGGCGAGATGAATCAGACGATACGTTACATACGTGAAAATTACGGTACTTTCGGTTTCGGTTGCAACGATTACGAGAAACTTTATTCGCTGATGTGTCACGACAAAAAAAACATAGGCGGAGTGGTGAACTTTACACTGCTTTCGGGGATAGGAAAAATAGAACTCGACTGCACGGCTACGAAAGAGGAAATTTTTGCCATGCTCGATTTTTTCCGTGAGATGATGAATTGAAAATCAAATATGTTGTTCCTATAATTTAGTATTTTATGAAAGACTTATCAAAGCTTTTATTGCCTTTACTGGCGATTGTTGTTGCTTTCTCGTCATGCAAGAACGGTCGCTCGTGGTTCGGCGGCTCATCGGCCGACACTCTTTGTACCGACACCTACAAGTTCGACAAAGTCGACTCCACGGCCGAGCGCGTTGTCGAGGTAAAGATCGAGGCCGACTATCCCGCAGCGATAACGGGGCCTCTGAGCGCTAACGTGGCGTCGTGGATTCGCAGTAATATAGGCAAGGACAATACAACTCTGGCGCCCGATACGATGAATGGCCAGAAGGTTGTCGATTTTTTCGGAAAGCAGATTTTCGACAGTTATGCCGGCGAGGAAGTTTATCCCAGCAGCATGTCTTACATAGCGAGCGCCAAATTAGTATGCAAGCGTCGCAATTATGTTTCCTACGTTCTCAATGTATATGAATATACCGGCGGCGCGCACGGCATGACAGCAGTTTCGGGGGCGACGTTCTCGCAGATAGACGGCCGGCAGTACGGCTGGGAGCTTCTCAAAGATACTGCAAAAACGGGCTTTCACAAACTTATGAAAAAGGGCGTGCGGAAATATTTCTCATCGAACGTCGCAAAAGGCGAGATTACCGACGAGGAACTTTGCGGAATGCTTCTGCTCAACATCGACGGCGCACCTGTTACGGCCCAGCAGCTCGATCGTTTCCCTCTTCCCTCGAATCCTCCTTATTTCACGCGTAAGGGTGTGAATTTTGTATATTCGTCCTACGAAATAGCTCCTTATGCGGCGGGAATACCTGCTTTTGTCATCGATTTCGAGGATATAAAGGATTATCTTTCCAAAGAGGGCAAGGCGCTTATAAAGAAAAAAGACAAATAAGATATAAAGACATTGTTTTTGTGGCGGACTTCGGAAAAGTCCGCCATTTTTTTATGCCGCTTCGGGATGTGTAAGAACATTCAGCGGGGTTCCAATATCTATCTGGTATATGCGGAAATGTGTTCCGCCGAAAACGTCGATAGAATATGATATATATAAATCGGCCTTGCGCAAAAAAAATATTTTTTTTTCGTGTGGTAAAAAAGTTCCCGCAGATAATTGAAAATACAAGGGAGATAATCGAAAATATGTCTGAGATAATTTAAAATATCTCAGACATATTTTTTGCTACATATACATGTTCTGATTTTCAAGTGCTTGGCGGGTGACCGTTTTTGTCTGTAAAATCTTGTGCAGGGACATATCCGACCAGTGCTGCCGCTGATATGATTTTTTTATGCGGGAATATTTTCAGAATGTCTGTACGTAAGTATGATAAAACACATTTCCTCTCTCCCGAAAATGCTGTTTTTAAGAAAAGTGTCTTACTTAATTTGTTGTTTGCATTAAATTAAGTACATTTGCAAGTTGTTAAAACCGATTGCATTCCTTAATAATAGACAAACACTGTGACTAAACTCAAACGCATAAAAAAAGTGCACATTCACCATGAAGGCAACCACACACTCGTAGGTTGCGCGTTGCTTTTTATTCTGTGTTGTGCCCTTGTTTACGCCATTGGCCTGCCAAAAATCGTTTTTTATGCGCTTGCAGCCGTTCTTACAGTGGTTTATATGGGGATACTGAACTTTTTCCGCTGCCCCATACGCCGTTTCCAGGGAGACACCACCGACATTGTGGTTGCTCCGGCCGACGGAAAGGTTGTCGTTGATGAGGAAGTGGAGGAAAACGAGTATTTCGGCGACCGTCGCAGGATGATTTCCATTTTCATGTCGATTGTGAACGTGCATGCCAACTGGTTTCCGGTGGACGGATATGTGACTCGGGTGGAACATCAGAATGGAAACTATCACAAGGCATGGCTTCCGAAAGCCAGTCTGGAGAATGAGCATTCCACTGTAATAATACGCACACCTCGCGGCGAGGAAATCATGGTTCGCCAGGTGGCCGGCGCTGTTGCCCGCCGCATAATCACATACGCCCGTCCCGACGAGGAATGTTATATCGACGAACATCTCGGTTTTATAAAATTCGGTTCGAGAGTCGATATTTATCTGCCTTTGGACTCTAAGGTCGAAGTATCTCTCGGCCAGAGCACCGTTGGCAACCAGACCGTTATAGCCCGTTTAAAAAGCTGATAGATATGTATTCCTTATTGTTCAGGAATTTTCCGAATGCGCTTACCTGCTGTAATCTCATATCGGGCTGCATTGCTGTAAAATTTGCTTTGGAAGGCGATTGCCGCACGGCGTTTCTGTTTGTTGTTATCGGAGCCGTGTTCGACTTTTTCGACGGTTTTGCAGCGCGTAAGCTCAAGGTTTCCTCTCCCATAGGAAAGGAACTCGATTCTTTGGCCGACGACATAACTTTCGGCCTTGCTCCGGCCGCAATGGCTTTCGATATGCTGCGCAATGCCGCTGTTCCCGAGAGTATGCTCGGAGCAGCCGGCATATATCCTTACACGGCGTTTGTTATGGCGGCTTTTTCAGCTCTGCGCCTTGCCAAATTCAATCTCGACGAGCGGCAGACAACATCGTTCATCGGTCTGCCCACTCCGGCGAACGCTTTGTTCTGGGGCGCGCTGGCGTGCTCGGCTAACGCCGCGCTGCTGGCTTCTCCGGCTGCGGTTTACGGCATAATTTTCATGGTGCTGGTAAGTTCGGCTTTGCTTGTGTGCGAAATACCGATGTTCGCCTTGAAGTTCAAAAACTTCACGTGGAAAGACAATAAGGTGCGTTACATTTTTCTTGCAGGTTCGCTGGCATTCATAATAGCTCTCGGAATAGGCGGGTTTGCCGTAGCGATACTGTGGTATCTGTTGTTGTCGCTATTAATTGAAAAACGTTGATTATGTTGTTCAAGGGAATAGGTTGTCTTGTTGTTATATTTTTCTTTTTTTTCGTAGGACTTTTCAAGGTGCTGCGCAATATTTATAAGGCTCTCACAGGCGAGGATCCCACTGAGCGCAAAAGGAAATATAACAATCCTTATCGCACGGAACAGCCCAAGAGTAATGTGCATTCTTCCAAAACCGAGAAAAAGAAGAAAGTTATTTCCGACGACGAGGGAGAATATGTGGACTACGAGGACGTAGACAAAAAATAATTTTCGCCGTCTGCGGCGTTCGCCCATACGGTTTTTCGTCCGCTTTATGGCTGTGGGCCGTGACTTTTCGCTGCAAATAAAGAAATATATGTTCCTGTAAAATCGGAGATATCTTTTCGGAGGGTTTTGCAGACAAAAACGGTCAGCTGGCAAGTAATTGAGAATCAGCGTATGTATATATAGCAAAAAATATGTCTGAGATATTTTAAATTATCTCAGACATATTT
>OHBJ01001841.1_pt1 | contig 14572 bp, 9 predicted proteins | sample 1577241 | NCBI WGS metagenome assembly OHBJ01 (sample SAMEA3541594, study PRJEB24748) | human gut metagenome | biome: human gut; feature: human-associated habitat; material: faeces | place: China | collected 2012
TTTTCGATTATCTCCCTTGTATTTTCAATTTACTGCGGGAAGTTTTTTACCACACGAAAAAAAAATATTTTTTTCAGAAATAAAATATTACATCGCCCTATATCCCTACAAAAGAAAACAGCCACGCCTCCATTCGGCACTCCCCCGACGCAATACACAGACGCACAAAAAGAGAAAAGACAAGTGCAAACATAAATTCAATATTTGACACCTACTCTTTGCACTTTTCGCAGGAAATAAGTACATTTGCATCTAAAATATTATACGCGCACCAATAAAAGCGCATAGCTACATATGGATAAATTTTTCCAGTCACACGCTTACATGCTGAGCAACATGAACGCCACGGTTCCCCGAACCTTGATGGAAAGAATAGATTGGAGCCATCGCATGATAGGAATCAGGGGCCCGAGAGGCGTAGGCAAAACAACATTCCTGCTGCAATACGCACGCGACCACTTCGACCCGCAGTTGCATCAGTGCCTATACATCAATCTTAACAACTTCTATTTCCAGGGCAGAGGAATCGTCGACTTTGCCGGCGAATTCGTACGCTACGGAGGGCGTGTGCTGCTCATAGACCAGGCGTTCAAGCAACCCAACTGGGCGCAGGCGCTCGTAGACTGCTACAACAAATACGAAAAACTGCACATAGTCTACACCACCTCGTCGGTAATACCGCCCGAAAGCGACAGCCAAAGGGAACTCAACCGCATAAGCGACTCATACGTGCTCCACGGCTTTTCGTTCAGAGAGTTCGTGAACTCGCAGACAGGACTCAACTTCCGCGCTTACAATCTCAACGAGGTGCTCAACGACCACGAGCAGATACTCAAGACCATTCTGCCGAAAGTGCGCCCGTGGAATTATCTGCAAGACTATCTTCACCACGGTTACTACCCGTTCTTCCTTGAAACCCACAATTTCACAGAGCAGCTTCTCAAGTCGATAAACATGATGATCGAAGTAGATATCCTCTTCATCAAGCAAATAGACCTGAAATACCTTTCGAGAATCAAAAAACTGCTCTACCTGCTCGGTCTGGAAGGAATCTCTTCGCCCAACGTCACACAAATGGCCAACGAGATAGGAACATCGCGCGCAACCGTGATGAACTATATAAAAGACCTCGAGGAAGCAAGGCTCGTGAACCTCGTATACCACCAGGGTGACGAATTCCCGAAAAAACCCGCGCAGATAATGATGCACAACACCAACCTGCTGTACGCAATCTACACACGCGGCATGAGCGAACAGGAAATAATGGAAACATTCTTCACCAACAGCCTCTGGCGCCACCACAGCGTAAACAAAGGCAAGAGAAACGGAATGTACATAGTAGACGGTCACGAAATCCACGTATGCGACAAAAACAAACATGTGAAAGGGCCGTCCGACGCATACTACGCCCGATACAACACCGAAGTAGGCCACGGCAACGACATCCCGCTATGGCTGTTCGGATTCCTATACTAAACCAACGAACAACAATATCATAACATCATATTCAATAACATTATGAGTAAAGAAAAGAAATTCATAACGTGCGATGGTAACCAGGCAGCCGCCCACATAGCCTATATGTTTTCCGAAGTGGCAGCTATCTATCCCATCACACCTTCTTCGCCAATGGCAGAGCATGTTGACGAATGGGCGGCCGAGGGCCGGAAAAACCTCTTTGGCGACACCGTATCGGTGCAGGAAATGCAGTCGGAAGGCGGAGCCGCCGGCGCAGTTCACGGTTCGCTTCAGGCCGGAGCGCTCACTACTACGTTCACAGCCTCCCAGGGTTTACTCCTGATGATACCCAACATGTACAAAATCGCTGGCGAGCTTCTGCCATGCGTTTTCCATGTATCCGCCCGCACACTCGCGTCGCACTCTCTCTGTATCTTCGGCGACCACGGCGATGTAATGGCCTGCCGTCAGACAGGTTTCGCAATGCTTTGCGAAGGCAGCGTACAGGAAGTCATGGACCTTTCGGCAGTTGCCCACCTTGCAACAATCGAAAGCCGCGTGCCCTTCATCAACTTCTTCGACGGATTCCGCACATCGCATGAATACCAGAAAATAGAAGTAATAGACGACGAAGAAATTCGTCCGCTCATCGACCAAAAAGCACTTGCCGAATTCCGCGCACGTGCACTTACCCCCGAGCACCCCGTTGCACGCGGAATGGCCGAGAACCCCGAAACATTCTTCGCACACCGCGAAAGCTGCAATCCATACTATGACGCCGTTCCCGGAATAGTAGAGAAATATATGGATGAACTTTCGAAAATAACAGGCCGCGAATACAAACTGTTTACCTATTACGGAGCAAAAGATGCCGACCGCGTAATAATAGCTATGGGTTCCGTAACCGAAGCTGCGCGCGAAGCCATCGATTATATGAATGCGAACGGACAGAAAGTCGGAATGGTAAGCGTACACCTGTACCGCCCGTTCTCGATCAAGCACCTGCTTGCTGCAATTCCCGAAACGGCAACGCGTATCGCAGTCCTCGACCGCACAAAAGAGCCGGGATCTGACGGTGAGCCCCTTTACCTCGACGTTCGCACCGCTTTCTACGGCACCGGCCGCACTCCGCTCATCGTAGGCGGCCGCTACGGATTAGGCAGCTGCGACACAACGCCCACAATGATAATCTCCGTGTTCGACAACCTCGCCCTGCCGCAGCCTAAGAACCACTTCACGCTCGGCATCGTTGACGACGTTACGTTCACATCGCTTCCTTTAGAAGAAGAAAAGGCCCTCGGCGGCGAAGGAATCTTCGAAGCAAAATTCTACGGCCTCGGAGCAGACGGAACAGTAGGCGCGAACAAAAACTCCGTAAAGATTATCGGTGACAACACCAATAAATATTGTCAGGCATACTTCTCCTACGACTCCAAGAAGTCGGGAGGATTCACTTGCTCGCACCTTCGTTTCGGCGACACGCCCATACGTTCCACCTATCAGATTAAAACGCCCAACTTCGTGGCTTGCCACGTTCAGGCATACCTGCACATGTACGACGTAACGCGCGGTCTGCGGAAGAACGGCACATTCCTCCTCAACACAATCTGGGAAGGTGACGAGCTGGCAAAGAATCTGCCCAACAAGGTCAAGAAATATTTTGCAAAGAACAACATAACGGTTTACTATATAAATGCTACGAAGATAGCTCAGGAGATAGGTTTGGGCAACCGCACGAACACGATTCTACAGTCGGCATTCTTCCGCATTACCGAAGTAATTCCCGTTGACCTCGCCGTTGAGCAGATGAAGAAATTCATCGTAAAATCATACGGAAAGAAAGGTCAAGACATTGTAGACAAGAACTATCAGGCAGTAGACCGCGGCGGCGAATACCAGACGCTCACTATCGACCCCGCATGGGCAAATCTTCCCGACGATCCTGAAGTTGTACGCGACGAACCGGCATTCATCTCCGACATAGTACGTCCTATCAACGCTCAGGACGGAGATCTTCTTCCCGTTTCGGCATTCAAGGGACTGGAAGACGGAACCTGGGAACAAGGCACGGCTGCTTACGAAAAACGCGGCGTGGCTCCGTTCGTTCCCGTATGGAATTCCGAGAACTGTATACAATGTAACAAATGTTCGTTCGTATGTCCTCACGCTTGCATACGCCCGTTCGTTCTCACCGACGAAGAAGCTGCCGGCTTCAAGGGCAAGACCATAGAAATGCTTGCTCCCAAAACAATGAAAGGTATGCACTTCGTCCAGCAGGTAAGCGTGCTCGACTGCCTCGGCTGCGGAAACTGCGCAGACGTTTGCCCCGGAAAGAAAGGCGAGAAAGCTCTCACAATGGTTCCCCTCGAAGGCCAGGAGGCCGAAATCGAAAACTGGGAATACTGCATAAAGAAAGTCACGAGCAAGCAAAACCTCGTAGACGTCAAGCAAAGCACCAAAAACTCACAGTTCGCAACTCCTCTGTTCGAGTTCTCGGGAGCATGCTCCGGCTGCGGCGAGACACCTTACGTCAAACTTGTTACGCAACTTTTCGGCGACCGTCAAATGGTAGCCAACGCAACAGGTTGCTCTTCGATATACTCAGGTTCTATACCCTCCACTCCTTATTGCACCAACGAAAAGGGACAAGGCCCCGCATGGGCGAATTCCCTGTTCGAAGACTTCTGCGAATTCGGAATGGGTATGGTACTTGCAAACAAGAAAATGCGCAACCGCATACAGGATATACTCGAACACCAGATTGGCTGCGACAAAGCTACGGAGGAATACAAGGCTGCAGCAAAAGAATGGATTGAAAACCGCGAAGACGCCGACGGCTCACGCGCTGCGGCAGAGAAGCTCATTCCGTTCATCGAGGCCAACAAAGACAACTGCAAGAAATGCGCCCAACTTGCCGAAATGGAGCACTTCCTCACCAAGCGCAGCCATTGGATAATAGGCGGCGACGGAGCAAGCTACGACATAGGCTACGGCGGTCTCGACCACGTTTTGGCTTCGGGCGAGGACGTAAACATTCTCGTGCTCGATACCGAGGTTTACTCCAATACCGGCGGCCAGGCGTCGAAATCCACACCTATCGGTGCTATCGCGCAGTTCGCGGCAAGCGGAAAACGCATTACCAAGAAAGACCTCGGCCTTATGCAAACCACCTACGGATACGTTTACGTGGCACAGGTGGCAATGGGCGCCGACCAGGCTCAATGCCTCAAGGCATTCCGCGAGGCCGAAGCCTACAAAGGTCCTTCGCTCATCATCTGCTACGCTCCGTGTATCAACCACGGCCTCAAGATCAAAGGCGGTATGGGCCGCTCACAGGCCGAAGAGGCCCGCGCAGTGGAATGCGGTTACTGGCACCTGTGGCGCTTCAATCCCGCGCTCGAAGAAGAGGGCAAGAATCCGTTCACTCTCGACTCCAAAGAGCCCGACTGGAGCAAGTTCCAGGACTTCCTCATGGGCGAAGTACGTTATCTCTCGCTCAAGAAAGCGCGTCCCGCAGAGGCTCAGGAACTCTTCGATGCTGCCGAGAAAGCTGCGAAGAAACGCTACGCTACATACGTTCGCAAGAGCAAAGAAGACTGGTCTTTATAATGCCGAACAAACGGTAAGACCGATATAAAATCATTTCCGCCCGAAACCCGCTCAGGTTTCGGGCGGAATTTTTATTACCCACAAGGCAGAAGACAAATACCTTCACGCAGAAAATCAAAAACCGCCGCAACCTGAGAAAGACAGACGGCCAAACATTCTGAACACCTCGGGAGGAGAACGGATTTATCTCAGATACATTTTGAATTCAATAAAAAATATGTGAGCACCCGTTTCACTCTGACCGCTGTTTTCAGCCACACAAATTTCGATACCGCTTTCCGTTAAATCCGCCATGCCTTGCAAAAGGCTTTTGCAGACAAAAACGGTCACCCAGCAAACACTTGAAAATCAGCGCGTGTATATGTAGCAAAAAATATGTCTGAGATATTTTAAAATATCTCAGACATATTTTCGATTATCTCCCTTGTATTTTCAATTTACTGCGGGAAGTTTTTTACCACACGAAAAAATTATTTTTTTCTTTCCGTGATAATTTTTTCCGTCTCTCGTGAAAGGCAAGGAATTCGGGCAATGCAAGTGCCTTAACTTGCCAGAGCGACAGTTTTAATAGCTTAAAATCTTCTGTTCTACGAAAATATATTACCTTTGTTCGTGTCGTTCGACTGCAGAGTGCGCATGTTGTATAACATGCTGCGGGCGACAGAAGGAAATTTCATTATGTCCTTCGCTCAAAAACAAAAAAGTATAAACTTAAAAATTAATATCAAGAACCAGACAAACAGGAATGAACGCTAATGGAACACGACGGCCGCAAACGGCTGCATTCCGCAGGTTGTGAGCTTTAATTGCCGCCTTGCGGCAAAAATATTAACAACGAAAAGCGTTTCCATTTTAATTTTATAAAAGAACATAATAAAAATTGAGCTTTCGGCTCTTGTTCTTCCCTTGCAGAATACCGCCAATCAATTCTCACGAGAACAAGCAGTATGGAAGTTCACGCTCTTTAGGCGTGGACTATTCTGTGCTTGTTGTGAGAAAGGTCTACTTGGCGGTAACCGTGCAAAGGAACAGGCAAAAGAATGGTTGCACGCTTTTTTTAATTAAAATCATTAACAATGAAACATTTTACACACCTTTTGTTAGTCATGGTTTCCATGACTTTGCTGCTGCCGGTTGCGGCTGCGGCTCAAACGGGCGGCGAGATTAATGCCACCACACAGGAGGGCTGGAACATTAAATGCACAATCACCGACGAGGCAAACAAGACATGCGCCCTTACTTCCGTTGAATTATACGTGCATGGGCATTTCACCATTCCGGCGCAGGTGGATGGATATACTATAACCGATATAGACAACAGGGTTTTTCAGTATCGTGTCAACATGACGTCTGTAAGTATCCCCGAGGGAGTGACGAATATTGGAGATTGGGCTTTCTTCGGCTGCAGCGTTCTGCAATCGGTAGAACTGCCCTCAAGCCTTAAAAGTATAGGCAATTACGCATTTCATCAATGCAAAAGCCTCGAAACGATAGAGATTCCCGACGGAGTGACGAGCCTGGGAGCATCCGTTTTTTTCTATTGCGATAACCTGCGGTCGGCAAGTATTCCCGGAAGTGTGGAAAGCATGGGAAACAATCTCTTCAGCTACTGTGAAAACCTGCAGTCGGTTACCATTGGCGAAGGCGTTAAAAGTATTCCCGACCTTATGTTTAGCGGCTGTAACAGTATTGAAACAATAACTCTTCCGTCGAGCGTTGGAAGCATTGGAAGAAATGTTTTCCGGAACTGCGAAAAACTTTCCTCTTTAAATATTCCCGAAAATGTAAGCTCTATAGGAGCGTGGACTTTCTCTGGTTGCGTCGGTCTTACCAAGATTACCGTCGATGAGAAGAATTCATCTTTTAGTTCTGACGGAAAGGTGCTTTATTCGAAAGACAAAGCCGAGCTCATACTATGTCCTTCCGCAGTGGAAGGGTTCACTATTCCTGAGAGTGTAAAACGTATAAATGACGCTGCTTTTCAAGATTGCAATAATATAACGACTATAACCATTCCTTCGAGTACGTCGTACATAGGAAATTCTGCTTTTTACGGTTGTGCCAACCTCCAAACGGTAAATCTCGGCGCAAATGTCGACAGTATAGGGGATTTTGCTTTTGCTCATAGTAATATTAAAACAATAACAGTTCCGCAAAGTGTGAGATATATAGGCATTGGAGCTTTTTGCGATATACCTTTAACGGAAATTATCGTAAACGAGAATAACGAATACTTCTGTTCCGACGGAAAGGCTTTGTTCTCGAAAGACGGAAAGCAACTTTTGCAATATTCTAATATAGCAGAGCAGTATGCCGTTCCAGAAGGTGTTGCCTCTATCGGAGAATTCGCTTTCGGCGGCTGTCATAAACTTACTTCGGTGTCTTTGCCGGAAAGTGTTACAAGCATAGAAACTGAGGCTTTTTCCGATTGCATTAATCTCGTATCCGTAAGCTTTCCCTCAGGTCTGAAGAACATAGGAAACATGGCTTTCTACAATTGTGAGAGCCTCGAATCTATAAATCTTCCCGCGAGCCTGACGAATATAGAACGTTGTGCTTTCTACGGTTGCAGCAGCCTCCGTTCGATAATCATTCCCGACGGAATCACGGTCTTGAACGAAGCTCTTTTTGCAGAGTGCACCGCTTTGCAGTCGGCAAAGATTCCCGACAGCGTTACAAGTATAGAAGATTATGTTTTCAACCAGTGCAGCAGTTTGGAGACGGTAACGATTCCTGCAAATGTCAAGAACTTGGGCTATGCCATTTTCTACGGCTGCGAGAAGCTTTCCACGATGAAGAGCTTTATTGCGAATCCTTTCGAGGTTGAGGCTTTTATCGAAGACATTCAGATGTCTACGAATGTAACGCTTTATGTTCCAACGGGTACGAAACATCTGTACGAATCAACCGGCGACTGGAACATGGCTTCCCAAATCATCGAGATGAACGAATCGGAAGTGGGAATCTATGATGTGAAAACCGCGGAACCGACAGGAAAAGTGGACGGTGTTTACACCGTTTCGGGCGTAAGGCTGCCTGTGAGCGCTGACGAAGTGAACAATCTGCCGGCGGGTATCTATATCGTAAACGGCAAGAAAGTTCTGGTGAAGTAACGGATACGTTATTTTTCCGACAACTATAATCATAATAATGCTACCGACGGCCGGATGACTCCGACCGTCGGCTTTTTGTATTTTTCTTCCGCATACGATGAAAAATATGTCTGAAATAGTTTTTCCAGGATTGGAGTTAGACGAGTTTTGCAGACAAAAACGGTCACCCAGCAAGCACTTGAAAATCAGCAGGTGTATATATAGCAAAAAATATGTCTGAGATATTTTAAATTATCTCAGACATATTTTCGATTATCTCCCTTGTATTTTCAATTTGCTGCGGGAGGTTTTTTACCAAGAAAAAAAATATTTTTTCTTTTTTCTATAACAGTAGCCAATTCCGAATCTTTGTCCGCCGATTTTCCGCAATGCCATTTTAATTGCCGGAAACGAACATGCTCATATCAAACTCAAATCGAAATATTCCGTAGACAATATTTCGCATTCCGCCTACCGGACGAAAGAACTGCCGCATGAAACAGACGTTTTGCACGAGAGACAAATTTTCCCTGCAAAACGTCAAAGCTGTATGCTTTTCTTCAGAACAATCAAAGCGGCCGGACCTTCGTTGAACAACAAATCGACTATGCTAAGGTTAGGTCGGAATCCGTTTCTCGCCGCAAACACCTGATAATATGGTTGGGGCACAAAAGAAGTGTCGAAATCATAGGAACGTTTGGGATGTATCGCATCACGGAAATCATCGGCTCCGAGCTGCGAGGCATCCGCATACTCTGTTGTGTGAGAAATACTTACTTCCAGACTGAGCAAATCGCAAACCGTTTCACACAGACGGTCGTTGAAATCTATCAGAAATTCGAAACGCCTTTCATAAAACGGCCGGAAATCATCGGCATAATATTCAAAGAACGGGCTGTTTTCGTATGCGCTCACCAAAGACTGCCAATGCAAATGCTGCCACGCTCCGTGGGCACTTATCCTCACATCGCGCATATCGGTTTTCGGTTTGTCGGAGAGCTCCACCGGCACAGTCAGAGCCTGCACTCCCGCTTGTGTGGCTATAACGCAGCGATTGCGGTAGGTCTGCTTCATATAATGGTCGTACTGTTCCACCAAAGCCCCACCGTACTGCATAAGTTTGGCGTAATACTGAACCGGCGCGAGATAGGCCGACGATAACAGTAGCTTATCGTTCATAAACGAGGAAATCAAGGTTTTAAAAAGAATCTGTCTTTACGGAACATGCCGTAAAACGGTTTTTCGGCGTCAACAGAATAAAGAACACGCTCCACGCGTCCGATGATATGCGTTTCGGGCACGAATCCGAATGTGCGTGAATCGTTCATGTCGGACTGGTTGCCAGAAAATACCCAGAAATAATTTTGCGTGAATGTTACGAAGCGCGCCGCATGCCCGTCAACGAAAAGCGTGTCGCCATACATCACCGCCGAGTGGCAAGGCTCGTGCAAATTAATGGTGTTGCACAACAAAACGGCGTTGTGGCGATTCACGGCAACGCGTCTGCCTTTGGCCGGAACCACGAGCGTACGCACGCCGTGCGACCGTTCCTGACCGAAGAAAAGCATTCTATCGCGGGTCAGCCTAACCGTGTCGCCATGACGGGCAATACATTTCGACACAACTACGGGGCGCTTATCGACATCCCGAGTCGTGTCTGTAGGAAGATTGAAGGCTATCCACTCTCCCCTTTCGGGAAATCCTCCGCCCAAGCGCCGGTATCCCACAACGTTCATGAAAGGAAGCCTCTGCCCATAGCTCATGCGCGAAACCAAAAGGCGGTCGCCGGCAAGGAACGTGCGCCCCGTAGGTGAGGACGTCACGGTGAACTGCGCCGCAACAAACTGCCACACAAGCCATAGCAGCAGGCTTGTAACGGCAACCGTGAGGATTATTCTCAAAAAGCCTCTCATCTTGAACGATATATGCTCACCTACGCGCCCGAAACGTAACAGAAAAAGGCATAGCGTACTTCACACGCACAGGTTTTTGCCCGCATTGCCGTAGATAACAACTCTGCATAGGCAGGAAACCGTTGCGGTGCGCGCCTCCGGACACATTATTTTATATTGTCGACGCAACGCAACAGACGCGACCATCGCACTTTGCCGTCCAGCCAGCCGTAATCGGGATCTAACGACAGCCAGATAAATATCGGCTTGCCTACCACGTGGTCTTCGGGCACGAATCCCCAAAAACGGGAATCGGCCGAACGGTCGCGATTGTCGCCCATCATCCAGTAATAGTCCATTTTAAAGGTATAGCTGTCGGAAAGTTTGTCGTTTATATAAATCTTGCCGTCGCGCACCTCGAGTTTATTATTCTCGTAAACCCTTATGGGGCGCTCGTACAGCGCAAGATTGTCTTCAGCTAGTTTCAGCGTGGCCCCGCGCTTCGGAATCCATACAGGACCATAATCATGACACGTCCAACCCGTAATAGCATTATGAGGATACAGTCCTTCGGCGTAAGGAGGCGCGAGTTGTATGCTCGAAACTATATCGGTGCGCTTTTTCAGAACGTCGAGCGCCCGAGCGGTAAGCGGCATATAGCGTACAGTGGGATCAACGGGCGAAGCCTCGGACATATCCTCCACAGTAATGCCGAGTTCGCGTATCAGGTCGGCGGGAGGCGAGGCCACGAATTTCACGATATAGCCGTACTGCACATTATCGGGCTCCTTGTTAGGCTTTCCGTCGAGATAAACAATGCGGTCTTTTATCTGTAACGTCTGTCCTGGCAGACCCACGCAGCGTTTCACGTAAAATTCTCTATGATCTATCGGACGGCTCGTGACTTTCCCGAATATACCAGGGTTTTCAACGATATAACTGCGGCCTGCGGCATACTGGCGTTCAAAAACAGCACGCTGTTCCTCCCAGGGAAGCGAATCGATGTCCATAACCGGATAAAGTTCCCTCCCAGCTTCGTAACAAAGGCCGTAATAATCGTTCTGCTGGCGGGCAAGAGCCACGGTGTCGCCCGAAGGATAGTTGAAAACCACAATATCGTTGAGCTTGACTTTTCCAAAACCCTTTACGCGTTCATAATTCCAGCTCGGACGATCCAAATACGACTTGCAGCCTAAAACAGGAAGCGTATGCGAAACCAAAGGCATTGAGAGCGGAGTGATAGGCTTGCGGGAGCCGTAGCTCATCTTGCTTACAAAAAGATAATCGCCCGTAAGAAGGCTTTTTTCGAGCGAGGACGAAGGAATCACATAGTTCTGGAAAAAATAAATATTCACGAAATAAGCCGCTACAAGCGCAAAAACTATTGCGTCAACCCAACTCATTATCGAACGTACCGACTTGTTCTTATACTTTCGCCACCAAGCCCATTTTATCTTCTTGGTTATGTAAATATCGAAGATTACCGGCACGAACACCAAGCCCCACCAGCAACCGTTCCACACGAGAAAAGTCAGATAAGCCGCCAAAGCTATCGCGCAAAGCACTATGCGGCGGGACATGTTGGTTTTATTTTCCTTTTTGTTTGCCATGCTGCAGAAAAGACTTTAAAACGGAAACAAATCGCGCATTGTAAGCAATCCTTCGTGCTTTGCCGTATATTCCGCAGCAAGCACCGCACCGAGAGCAAAGCCGTTTCTGTTGTGCGCGTCGTGAGTTATGGTTATGCAGTCGGCTTCGCTGTCGTAAACAACCGAATGTATTCCCGGAACCTCGCCTCTGCGAATGCAGTCAATGGCTATGCTGTCGGGCGCAACGTTGCGCGAACCGCTCTTCTGCCCGTCGGGAGCTACGAACACGCCTTTAGTCCACGACGTCTTGCGGTCAAGATTCTCCGTAATGCCCTCGGCCAGCATTATAGCTGTTCCACTCGGCGCGTCGAGCTTGTGGATATGGTGAGTCTCCTCCATTTTTACATCATACTCGGGATAATTGTTCATTATTTTGGCAAGATAACGGTTCAACGCGTTGAAAATAGCTACGCCGACGCTGAAATTACTGCTGCAAAACAATGTATGGAATTCTTCCTCGCATAGCCGCTTCATTTCTTCCGCATGTTCGCTGAACCACCCCGTACTTCCCGACACCACTTTCACATTCTGCTTGAAAGCACTGATACAATTTTCATAAGCCGAAGCCGGAGAAGTGAACTCTATCGCCACATCCGCGCTACGGAAAGCGTCGCTGTCAAAATCTTCACGGTTGTCGATGTCGATTACACTGACTATTTTATGGCCGCGTGCGAGAGCCACATTTTCTATCATGCGCCCCATTTTGCCGTAGCCTATCAAAGCTATTTTCATTCGGTAAAACAATTAAATCGTTGGCAAAGATAGGCATTAAAAATGAAAGAATTACCTTTGTATTACAAATTCTCGCGGTACAGAAACGCTCCGCCGCACGCACAAAAGCGACATGCGAAAAGCTGCGACGCACACGGCAACATCCGCCAGGCCCAACCGAAAACCAATGGAACGCCTTTTACATTACGCATGGCAGAACAGACTTTTTCCGCTCGGTGAACTTCACACCACCGACGGCAAAAGGCTGGAAATAATAAATACGGGGCTTCACAACTGTGATTCCGGACCGGATTTCATAAACAGCGTCATCAGAATCGACGGTGTGGAATTTGCCGGAAACGTTGAAATCCACACCAAGAGCAGCGACTGGAACCGCCACGGCCACACCGGCGACCCAAAATACGGGAACGTTATTCTGCACGTGGTTTCCCAGGCCGACGCAGAGGTAAAAGATTTCCGCGGCCGCAGACTTCTGCAGTTCGTAATGCAGGTTCCACAGTATGTAGAGGAGAACTACACACAACTTCTTATAGAAGAAAAATATCCTCCCTGTTATCGTCTTGCCGCAGTGCTCGATCCGATAAAGACGCGCGCATGGCTTTCGGTTCTTCACATCGAAAGACTTGAAGAAAAGACCAACCGCGTGTTCGAATACCTTAATCATTGCAAAGGCGACTGGAACCGCGTTTGTTTCATAACCGTCGCGCGCAATTTCGGCTTCGGAATAAATGGCGAAGCTTTCGAAAACTGGGCCTGCAACGTTCCTTTGCTTGCCGCAGCCAAACACCGCGACAACATTTTCCAGCTTGAAGCACTGTTTTTAGGGCAGGCCGGACTGCTTCTCGACAGTTCTCTGCCCGCAAGCTATCGCGAACTTGCCGAGAACGACGATTATTTCCTGCGTCTAAAGAACGAGTACCGTTTTCTCTCAAAGAAATTCTCCCTCACCCCCGTACCTCACGAGCAGTGGCGCCTGTTGCGCACCCGTCCCCAGAATTTTCCTTACATACGCATTTCACAAATCGTAAACCTCTTTTTCCGCGACGCCCTGTCCATGCCTTCAATCACCGAGGCAGGCACACTTAACGAAGTGCGTGCGCGGCTCGCAACGGGGGTTACCGAATACTGGAAAACGCATTACACTTTCGGTTGCCCGAGTCCGGAAAACGAAAAACGCCTTCAGCCGAAATCGCTCAACCTGCTGGTTCTGAATTCGGTGATACCCCTGCTTTTCGCCTACGGACGCTACCGCGGAGAGAGCAAATACGAGAAACGGGCGCTCGACCTGTTCGCGCAACTGCCGGCCGAGGACAATTTCATAACCCGCACATGGGCCGAGGCAGGCGTAAAGGCACAATCTGCCGCCGATTCCCAGGCTCTCATACATCTTCGCCGCAACTATTGCGAGCGCCGCGATTGCCTGCGCTGCCGTTTCGGCTTTGAATACTTAACCCAATATCATAGTTCTGAAAACAATGGATAAACACGCATACGAACTGAAAATGAGCGTGCGCGACTACGAGTGCGACCTCCAGGGAATAGTCAACAACGCCAACTACCAGCACTACACCGAGCACACCCGCCACATGTTCCTGCGCTCCCGCGGCATAAGCTTTGCCGACCTGCACAGCAGAGGTATCGACGCGGTTGTGGCAAGAATCACGATGAACTTCAAATCGCCGCTCCGAAGCGACGACGAATTCATGAGCCGTCTGAGAATCGAGAAAGAGGGTCTGCGATATGTTTTCTACCAGGATATTTTCCGCCTTCCCGAAGACCGGATAATTTTCCGCAGCCGCGTCGACGTGGTATGCCTCGTCAACGGACGCCTGTCAGACTGCGAGGAGCTCAACGCCAAGTTCGCACCGTTTTTCGGGCAAGAGCAATGATTTCTTCCGAAACAATCCACTGCATGGCCCTCTCCATGCTGCTCCATTCCAAACCCGAATTGGCGCTGGAACTGTTGCGCACGGCAGGAAGTGCCCGCACCATAAGCGAGAACCGCCGCGATTTGCGCGCCGTTGCTCCCGAAGCCTCCGACAAGATTTGCAAAATAGTGGAGCAAATGGACACTGCCCTGCAAAGAGCCGAGAGCGAAGCCGAGTTTGCCGAAAAACACGGCATAGCCTGCGTCACGATA
>OHBJ01001845.1_pt1 | contig 14560 bp, 14 predicted proteins | sample 1577241 | NCBI WGS metagenome assembly OHBJ01 (sample SAMEA3541594, study PRJEB24748) | human gut metagenome | biome: human gut; feature: human-associated habitat; material: faeces | place: China | collected 2012
AGTAGCGGAGCTGCGGCAGAATCTGGTCGGCGAGCTCGTTGAAAACACTGGAGAGCATAATGATGTCGTTGGTCAGAGAGTTCGTAATGGTGCTGAAGGCGCCGCCGATGATGACGCCCACCGCCATATCCAGCACATTTCCTCTGGCAATGAATTGGCGAAACTCCGCCAGGAAGCCGGTGGTCTTTTTGGTAAGTTCAGTCATGGGACTCTCCTGTGTGAAATGAATGGGCGCCTGTGTACGTATGCTGTAACCATTGGAGCCCAAGGCTTTCAGAGATTTGACCCGAATGGAGCCGCTGGAGGGGCACCGAATGATCCGGAGCAGGGCTGCGCGCCGCTCCAACGGCTGGAAACGGGTTCAACGATTTGTATAAATAAAACAAAAAATTACAAATTGGATTTTTCCGCGGGGACCAGCAATTCCTTGCCGCCCATATAGGGCCGCAGGGCGGCGGGAATCTTCACGCTGCCGTCGGCCTGGAGGTTGTTCTCCAGGAAGGCGATCAGCATCCGGGGCGGGGCCACGCAGGTGTTATTCAGGGTGTGGCACAGCTGCATTTTGCCATTTTCATCCTTATAGCGGATGCGCAGACGGCGTACCTTTCGGGTTCACCATCCATGGTGGGGCGCGTTTCTAACGAAGCTGTAACGGCCGTTGGGCTCTTTTGGCGTCAGCCCTTCTCGACCCGTACGCCACTCATGGCATGTTTATCGCGATAACAAGGACGGAGGTGCCCGTGGCACGCAATAAGTACCCGGAGGAGACGGTCGAGAAGATTCTCGACGTTGCCGAACGGCTCCTCGTGGAGCGCGGCTACGAGCACACCACGATGATCTGAAGAGCAATACGCTAAATCGAAACAGGCAAACCCTGGAGACGCGATTTTCGCCATAACGAGCAAGAATATCGAAGATGTCTGCACACCATTGGCGTAGGAAGGGGAACAGCCGGCTGCAATCAGCGGACACTCTTGCGCGTATGCGACCGAAAGCATTATCCCGAGATACCTAGCATATTTAATCAGGGCTGCCAGTGGCAGCGTGAGGGTAATCTAGGGGTGGCGGTTCTGCGCGCTGCCGTCCCGTGCTGATTCTGGCTTGCGAGGCGATTCTGCTATCCTGCGAGTTGAAAAGGTTCCACTCCGGTGACAAGAGCTCCCCTGCTCTTCCGCGAACAGCGGATAGCCGGGGTGGTCGTTTGTTAGTAGTACTTTTTGAACGATAAAGTTACCGTGATAATCAAACGGATGACTGCCGTTGCCTAAGCAGTCTTGTCATATCGTTGCCGCAGCTCCCGGCGCAGTGCGCAGCTCCTGCCGAATCTTCCGAAAGCGTTCTGGGACTTCGGCAAGCTCCATCTTCTGCGGGGCATCGACCGTACCCGCTTCCTTCGCCGTTTCGTAATACCAGCACTTGTAATCCACCATCTCCATGGTGTGCTGCAATTCCGCCATCTGCTGTTTCAGAACTTCTTGTTGGCGCCGGAACATGGCAAGGCGCAAATCGATGGTGTCGTCTCCTTGCAGCGCCATCTCGATGTACTGCCGGATGTCCTTGATGGACATCCCGGCTTTCTTCATGCAGCCGATCACCTGCAGCCATTCGATATCCGATTCCCGGAACATGCGAATGCCACCGGAGGAGCGCTCCACGAAGGGCAGCAGCCCCTCCTTGTCGTAGTAGCGCAAGGTGGACGCCGCAACTCCCAGCAGTTTCGCCATTTCCCCCACCGTATAGACCATCTGAAAACCCCTCCGAATTATTCCAGAATCCCCTTGACTTAAAGTTAACTTCAAGTTCTAGGATGCACATTAAGTTCAAAGGAAGCATGCTTCCAAACAGAATGCTTGTCAATCATAAGGAGGGGAATCGAACGTGAACAGGCCGTATGTTTTCTGCCACATGATGTGCGCTTTGGACGGAAAGATCATGGGCGGTTACATGGGAACGCCGCAGGGCAGAGCGGCGGGCGATGCGTTCTACGACATCGCCTTCGGGAAAGAGCCCTTTTACCATCACCAGGGCTGGCTGTCCGGCAGGGTGACAACGGACGACAACTTCACCTTCTACAGGAAGCCGGATCTGGACGAAGATGCGCCGGCCGTTCCGGCAGGTGATTTCATCGCGCAACCGGACTTCGGAATGTTCTATGTCTCCGTGGACCCCCACGGCAAGCTGGGGTGGAAAAGCAGCACCCTGCGCTATGTGGATACCACCGCCCATGTCGTCGAGGTGCTGACAGAACAGGTCGGCAACGCCTACAGGGCATTTTTGAGAAAGCTGGGAATCTCGTACATCATCGCGGGAGAAACGGAGCTGGATCACGGTCTGGCCCTTTCCAAGCTGAAAGAAGAATTCAACATCGAGACCCTGATGCTGGGCGGTGGCGGCGTGCTGAACTGGTCGTTCCTGCAAGCGGGATGTGCGATGAGATCAGCATCGTGTTGGCGGCGGCGGCAGACGGGAGCCCGGATACGCCGCCGGTTTTCCGAGCCGCAGAAGGCATTTCGGAGAGCAAGGCCCTTGGCTTCACGCTGAAAGAGGCGAAGGCCATGGACGGCGGGGCGGTCTGGCTGCGCTATGGCGTGAATCGATGATTCTTAGCAGGAGGTTTTAATTATGAGGTATGAACGAAAAGAGCAGTTCGAGAAGGTCAACGCATTCGGCACGGGAACGGCGAACACCGCCTATGCCCAGTATTTCACCGGCGATTCGTTCCTGAATCCGCTGACCGATCCGGAAGGCGGCCTGTTCGCCGCCAACGTGACCTTCGAGCCGGGATGCCGCAACAACTGGCATATCCACCACGCGGACAAAGGGGGCGGTCAGCTCCTACTCTGTACGGCTGGCGAGGGCTGGTACCAGGAGGAAGGCAAGGCCGCCGTCAGCCTGCACGAGGGCTCCGTCGTGATGATCCCCGCCAACGTCAAGCACTGGCACGGAGCGAAGAAGGACAGCTGGTTCAGCCATATCGCCGTGGAGGTTCCCGGCGAGAATTGCGAGAACGAGTGGTGCGAGCCGGTATCCCATGAAGAGTACGCAAGGCTGTAGGGAGGAACGAGACATGGCAGTCAAGCAGACGGCAGGCAGAGATGCCCTGGGCGAATTCGCTCCGAAATTCGCGGAACTGAACGATGACGTGCTCTTCGGAGAGGTCTGGAGCCGAGAGGAGCAGCTCAGCCTCCGCGACCGCTCCCTCGTGACCGTCGTCGCGCTGATGGCTCAGGGGCTTACCGATGAGAGCTTCCGCTATCACCTGACGGCGGCAAAGAAGAACGGTATTACAAAAGAAGAAATCGCGGAGGTCGTGACCCATGCAGCCTTCTACTGCGGCTGGCCCAAGGCGTGGGCGGTTTTCCGCATGGCAAAGGATGTCTGGGGCGAGGAGTAGAACGATGATCTTGAATGAAACCTACCCGTTGGCAAACGGAGTTCAGGTTCCCAAGCTGGGACTGGGCACCTGGTTCATCGACGATGCCGAGGCGGCGGAAGCCGTTCGCGAGGCGGTAAAGCTGGGCTATCGCCTGATCGACACCGCACAGGCCTACGGAAACGAACGCGGCGTCGGCGAGGGCGTGCGCACCTGCGGCGTTCGCCGGGAAGAGCTGTTCGTCGCCAGCAAGATTGCGGCAGAGCTGAAGACCTACGAGGATGCGTCGAAGTCCATCGATGAGACGCTGGAGAGGATGGGGCTCGACTACCTCGACCAGATGATCATCCACTCTCCCCAGCCGTGGAGCGAGTTCCGTGTGGAGAAGCGCTATTTCGAGGAGAACAAGGAGGTCTGGCGTGCGTTGGAGGATGCGCAGGCGGCGGGCAAGGTCAAGGTAATCGGCGTGTCCAACTTCCTGCAAGATGACCTTGAGAACCTCCTGGGCTCTTGCCGCGTGATGCCCATGGTCAATCAGATCCTCCTGCATATCACCAACACCGATTCGGCATTGGTGGACTTCTGCAAGGCGCAGGGCATTCAGGTGGAGGCATACTCTCCCATCGCCCACGGCGAGGCGCTGAAGAATCCGGCGATCGTTGAGATGGCAGAGAAGTACGGCGTATCTGCTGCCCAACTCTGCATCCGCTATGTCCTTCAGCTTGGAGCCGTCGCGCTTCCCAAGACGGCAGATCCCGCCCACATGGAAAGCAACGCAGACGTGGATTTCGCGATCTCCGAGGAAGACATGGAAACTCTCAAGAACATGGAGCGCATTGCCAGCTATGGTGAATTCAGCGCATTTCCCGTGTTCAGCGGAAAGCCTCTCGCATGAGGAGAAAGCGTGAAATGAAAACCTTGATTCTGTACTACTCCTACGGGGGCAATACGAAGCGCATCGCCGAGATGATCCAGAGGGAAATCGGCGGGGATATTGCTCGTATGGATACGGTTGTTCCCTACGATGGCGATTATGATGAAGTCGTCAATCAGGGGCAGCGTGAGATTGCCGAGGGTTATTGCCCGGAACTGAAGCCGCTGCACATTGGCTGGAGAGATTACGACACCATCATCCTGGGTTCTCCTGTCTGGTGGTACACCTTTGCGCCCGCCATGCGCAGCTTCCTGGAGCGGGCTGACCTGACCGGGAAGATCGTGTATCCGTTTGCCACCAATGGCGGCTGGCTGGGACACGCGCTGAAGGACTTTGAGGAAGCCTGCAAAGGCGCAATCGTGAAGCCGGGCCTCGATGTGCAGTTCGATGAATCCATGCTCCGTACTTCTGAGAAAGATATTCAGGCATGGATTAATGCAATCCGCAGATAATCGATCTGCAGCTTTCGGCATCCGCCACAGAGCTGGCAAGGGTTTGGGACGATCCCAAAAATGCAAACAGAGCGTTCCGACTTTCCGACGGAACGCTCTTCGCTCCCTTCGTGCCCTTTTTCCTCGCCTTCACCGGGCGACCCGGGAGCTGGGGCTGGCAGACGCCTCTCTGCTCTTCGTCCACAACGTCCAGGGAAATCTCGCGGTCAACCGCCTGCTTGGTTGGAGGCGAGGGCCCGAGTTCGCCTACGCCCAGGAGCTGCTCAGCGCCTATTCCGAAGGGGGCATGCGGGCGGTATCGGCTCGTCACGATTCCCGTAGTTGATCTTGACTGTGGACTCCTTACAAGTCTTGCTCGAGATCGAGCGGAGACTGGGCCCTGCCGAATCGGAGCTATGGCGACCAAAAATGTTGCCAGAAGACGCCGTCGACACTGTTTGCGATGGGGTAGAGCTCGATGGCGGTTCGGCACAGTCTGTTTCGACGGTTTCGCGGGGCGTTGATGGCGTGAAGGCGGCCGTTGGAAAGAAACTCATTTCCGTGGGGAAGAAACTTCTCGGTGAGTAAAGCTCATCGGAGCGGGGATAGAGCTTTGTCTGCGGGGTACGAAATGCTGGCTAGTGGTTGCGACGCCTTGTTGCGGAAATGCCAACTGCCACAACTACACCACCGGCAACACTCAGGGCGACTGCCATCGCACCGTTGTCGCCTGTCGCGGGTAGGGTGGTCCCGGCTGGTTTAACCGCCGCTACTGCCTTGGTGGAAACGGGATTTGCCGCGGGCTTTTCTGCCTTGGGCTGCGGTGTGGGCTCGGGCTTGGTTTCCGGTTCGGGTTTAACCTCTGGGTTCGGCTTAACGTCAGGGCTGGGCTCGGGATCGGTCACGTCGGTTGCAATCAAGTGCACGTCACTGTCGAAGACGTAACGGATGTAGTAATCGTGCCGCGTTTCGTGCATAATCCCCTGCCCGCTGTCGAAGTCACGGTCAACGTGTGTGCCAAGGTGGGCTGAGCTGTTGAGGTTCAGCCTGTAAGGGATTTGGTCGTCGGCGTAGCCGCCTGTAAAGACAGCGGTTGCTCTAACGTGATTGTCGATCATGGTCAGGGCAATAGAGACGCTGGCCTCTTTGGGGTTCTCGGTTTTTATAAGGCCTTCGGTATCGGTGTCGATCTTGAAGAGATGGACGGTGTCGTTAAGCCCGTAGATGAAGTCCTCGGGTTTGTCGGGGAAATCGTATACAAACGCCTCATTCTGGACCAACATGAAGGCAGGAGGGAGCTCCAGGTCATAGTTATGGTCGACAACGGTGGTAGCTGTGAGGCTGCCTTCCGCGTTGGCTTCGTCGCAGGTAATGGGTGCTGCGACATCGGTTTCGGGCATTTCTGTCGCCAGTGCTGCGCAGGGTAGCAAAAGCAGTCCTGCCACAAGAATGCTTACTCCGAAGGCGGCGATTCTGGCGTCTGCATGACGCTTGACGTCGCGGATAGACAGGCCAGTCCGTTTGTTATGGGTCTGCGGTGCAACATGCTGTCCATACATAAGACGCTCCTTGTTCGTAGGCCGGTTTCCGCGGATCTATATTGCGCCTGGCCGATGCGGCTAGGCTCTTTCACGCGAACGCTTATGCGAGCAGGGAGAAAGCTCAAGCTAATTTTCTCACAGTCGATACTTTGCGAGCAACGATTTGCTGTTCAATTTTCGGAGAGAGAGTCAAGACAGTCGAGGAGTTATCAGGCGGTGAGATTATGTCTAGAGAACACTGACGAGAGATGTGGCCTGCAGACGACTGAATAGCTCCATCCGTTTTGGTTACAACGAAATGTATGCCGCGGGCCTGCGGCATGAAGAAGGGAGATTCTTATGAATATCGTTGTATTGAGCGGTAGCCCGCGCAAGGGCGCCAATACCGACACCATGGTCGAGGCGTTTGCTGAGACCGCGCGTGAGGGTGGCCATACGGTCGAGGTCATCCGCGTTGCCAGTAAGAAAATCGCTGGTTGTCTGGGGTGTCAGTATTGCTTCGCCCACGAGGGCACTTGCGTGCAGAAGGATGACATGGCCAACGTGATCGAGTCGCTGAAAGACGCCGACATGGTTGTCTTCGCTTCGCCTATCTACTGGTTTGATATCACTGCGCAGGAGAAGGCCGCCATCGATCGCCTATACGCTTTCGGTGCTACGGGCTTCCCGTTCACCAAGACGGCCCTTTTACTCGATAGCCACAGCGAGGGCGTCTATGATGCGGCGATCGCTATGTACAAGTCGACCTGTGCGTACTGCAAGTGGGAGGACCAGGGCATTGTCGCCATCAGCGGTATGACCGAGCGCGACAGCATGGCATCGTCGCCCAAGTTGAAAGAGGTGCGAGAGCTCGCTCGCAAGCTCGCCTAAGGACAAGAAGAACGCATGGCAATCAGCGTTGGCGGAAAGCCTACTTCCCTTACCAAGAGGATTACTGATTGCCATGCGTTGATGTCCTTATGGACAATCTCCGCGTGCTAGGAGACTTTCTCGCTCAGGAACTCCCTGAATGCGGGGATGTCAAAGCCAACGAGACCACGCCCACGTTCCCCGATGACGCCGTCCTCGAGAAGGCGGCGTTTGTATTGGCTTGCGTAGTTGCTGGCGACGCCCATGCGTTTGGCTATCTCCGAGACCCTGCTGGGGCCAGAATCGGGCAGCATCGCGAGTAAAAACTCAATGTCTTTATCGGAAAGCTCTCGATAGGTCGTTTCGAGAATGCGATCACGCAGCTCCATGCGTGCGAGTAGGGAACCCTGCTGGACATCGGATGCACTGATTTGGGGCGAGTTCTCCGAAACATCCCAAGTGCGATATCCGACGAGCTGCATCATGTAGGGGAATCCGTCGACGGCCTTCACAGCATTCTCGAGCGCTTCTGGTGTGATTGAACGTCCTCCGGCCTCAACGGTTTTGCGGAATGCGTTTGCAATTTCAACGTCAGTGATTCGTCCCAACTGATGATATTGGGAACGCCTGAGGAACGAGACGGAATCGTTACGCAGCAACGCCGATACTTTGTAGGGCAGTCCTGCCATGAGTAGGGCAACTTTTTTACCTTCGCGTACAAAGTGCTGGTAAACAGAGGCAAATTGAAGCATTTCTTCGAGATCGACGGTGACTTCATCGATGGTAATGAGAAGTCCGATGTCATGTTTTTCGAGTTGCTTAAAGATGCCATTCATGCGTGTGCGCCAGTTGCCCTGGACCTCTTGAGCATATGTCCAATCGATGCCCACTGGACCAATTTGAACGCCGTTTATGCGCGCATGAGGCTGTGAGAGGTAGCTATCTGCGGCTTCTTTGGTTCGCTCGATAATATCTTCGAGCATGCCTGGCATGGCGGAGACATTTGCTGCGATCCAACCGTGTTCAAGCGCTGTTTCTGAAAGGAGCGAGAGAAGCGCCGTCTTGCCCGTTCCCCTTGCGCCCGTAAAAATAGTCGACAGGTTTGGATCTCCCGGGCCGTTGATAAAACCACGGTTGATGTCACGCAGAATATGCTCGCGACCCGCTAGAAAGGGAGGGATACTTCCGAACGTCGGGGTAAAGGGGTTCTTGCTGTACTCCATGGTATCTCCTTTGCAAGTTTTGCTAATTTTTGCAAATTTTGCTAATTTTTGCAAGTTTTGCTAACGACCGACCAAAGGGCATCGAAGCAGTGACGCTGACATTTTTTAACGCAGAAAAATAAGCAGAAATCAATTAATCTGCGTTAAGAAATAGTTGAGAAGAAAAACGACGAGTCCCGGGCGCAATGCCGTTGCGCTCCGGGCCTCGTCGCTTTGCGAAGTATCTAACGGTCTCGTTGCCGGGGTACCTAGTCAAACAGGCTCGGCATGTCGTTTTCTTTCATAAGGGCACCGGCGGAGGGGAGGTTCTGCGCGGTGAACTTCTCGGCCGAGACGCCGGCGCCAAGGATCTCCTCGGTCGTGCCGACGGTGGTGAGCGAGCGACCCTTCTTGGCTGTAAAGGCCTGGACGCCCTGCGTGTTGGTGGTCGTCTTGGTCTTGAGCAGCGACGTGTTGAAGTTCATCAAACGATAGTCGCTCGAGACCAGCGCGATGTCACGATCTGTGTTGAGCACCTGGGCATACAGCAGCTTGCTGCCACCGTAGATGGCGTTCTTGAGGCGTTTGCGGTTGGTCTTGGTGACGTATCCAGAAAGTGCGACGCGCACCACGCGGCCGTTCTCAAAGACAAACAACACGTCGGCCTTGTAGTCCTCGGGGTCGATGACCCAGATGACACTCTCGTCGGGTTCCATCTCAAGATCGGTCGGCAGGTACGAGCCCAGCTGGGCCGACTTGGTGTCCTCAAAAGCCGCAACCTTGCACTTGTACACCTGGCTCTTGTTGGTAAAGACCAGCAGCTCGTGGGTGTTGGAGGATGGGAACTCGATAAAGGGCTTATCGCCGTCCTTGTACTTGAGCGTGGTGGCCTTCTTGAGTACGCGGTCCGTCATCTTCTTAAGGTAGCCATCGCGCGAGAGCATGATGGTGACCGGGTACTCCTCGACCTCGGGCTCCAAGCTTACTTCGATAACCTCATGGGGCTCGATCCTGCCCGTGCGGCGCGGCATCACATACTTCTTGTTGACCGCGGCCAGCTCGTCGCTGATGACCTTCTTGATGTTCTCCTCGCTGGAGAGGATCTCCTCAAGCTCGGCAATCTCGCCCTCAAGCTTAGCGATGTCCTTGGTGCGGTTGAGGATGTACTCCTCGTTGATGTTGCGGAGCTTGAGCTCGGCAACAAACTCGGCCTGGGTCTCGTCGATGTCGAAGCCGCGCATAAGGTTGGGCACGACCTCGGCCTCGAGCTTGGTGCCACGGATGATGGCGATCGCCTTGTCGATGTCGAGCAGGATCGCCTCGAGGCCGTGCAGCAGGTGCAGGCGCTCGGACTTTTTTCCCAGGTCAAAGTTAATGCGGCGACGCGTGGACTCAATACGCCACTTGACCCACTCGTGCAGAATCTGGCGCACGCCCATAACGCGAGGGTAACCATCGACCAACACGTTGAAGTTGCACGAGAACGAATCCTGCAGCGTGGTCGAGCGATAGAGCTTGGCCATGAGCTTGTCGGGGTCGACGCCGCGCTTAAGGTCGATGGCGATGCGCAAGCCCGAGAGGTCGGTTTCGTCGCGGATGTCAGCGATCTCCTTGACCTTGCCCTCTTTGGAGAGCTTGACGATGCGCTCGATGATGACATCGGTCTTGGTGGTGTAGGGAATCTCGTAGACCTCGATGATGCGCTCTTCGGGAATCCAGCGCCAGCGGGAGCGGATCTGGAAGCTGCCAAGGCCGGTCTCGATAATCTTTTCCATCTCCTCGCGGCGGTAGATGATCTCGCCGCCGGTCGAGAAGTCGGGCATGGGCATGTATTCGAGCAGGTCGCAGTCGGGGTCCTGCAGGTAGTGCATTGTGGCAGTGCAGACCTCGTTGAGGTTGAAGCCGCAGATGTCGGACGCCATGGCGACACCGATGCCCTTGTTGGCTGAGACGAGGATATTGGGGAACGTGGTGGGCAGCAGGCGCGGCTCCTTCATGGCGCCGTCGTAGCTGTCGACGAAGTCGACCGGGTCCTTGTCGATGTCCTTGAAGATCTCGGCGCTGATGGGGGAGAGCTTGGCCTCGGTGTAACGCGAGGCGGCGTAGCTCAGGTCGCCCGAATAGTACTTGCCAAAGTTGCCCTTCGACTCCACGAAGGGCGCAAGCAGCGCTTCGTTGCCCGTCGCCAGGCGCACCATCGTCTCGTAGATCGCGGCATCGCCGTGCGGGTTGAGCTTCATGGTCTGGCCCACGATGTTGGCGCTCTTCTGGCGCTCGCCCTTGAGCAGACCCATCTTGTACATGGTGTAGAGCAGCTTGCGGTGCGAGGGCTTAAAGCCGTCGATCTCGGGGAATGCTCGCGAGACGTTGACGCTCATGGCGTAGGGCATGTAGTTGACCTCGAGCGTCTGCGTGATCGGCTGGTCGGTGACCTCGGAGTGCAGGCCGATGACGTTCTCGGCGTTGACCTGCTTTTTCTTTGGCTGGTTCTTCGTCTTCTTCTTTGCCACGATTTCCTCTTGAACTTCTTATGGGCCGTCGTTATCGATTTGCTGCTATTGCAGGTCCAGCTGGTCCAGATATTCCTTGCCGTGCTCGGAGATATGGCGCTTGCGGCCCGCTTCGTCGTTGCCCAGCAACAGGTTAAACATGGTCTCCATCTTGGTGACGTCCTCGGGCTCCACCTTGATCAGGCGACGCGTCTCGGGGTTCATAGTGGTGAGCCACATCATGTCCGGGTCGTTCTCGCCAAGACCCTTGGAGCGGTTGATGGAGCACTTTTGGTCGCCAATCTCCTTGAGGATGCCGTTCTTCTCGAGCTCGGTGTAGGCAAAGTAGGTCTTCTCTTTGCAGTTGATCTCGTAGAGCGGCGACTCGGCGATATACACGTAACCCTCGTCGATAAGTGTGGGCACCAGGCGGTAAAGCATGGTGAGCACGAGCGTGCGGATGTGGTAACCGTCGACGTCGGCGTCCGTACAGATGATGACCTTGTTCCAGTTGAGGTTGTCCAGGTCAAAGGCACCAAGGTTTTTGATGCGCTTGTCCTTGATCTCCACGCCGCAGCCCAGCACGCGCATGAGGTCCATGATGATGTCGGACTTAAAGATGCGTGGATAGTCCTCCTTTAGGCAGTTGAGGATTTTGCCGCGGACGGGCATAACGCCCTGGAACTCGGCATCGCGCGAGGTACGAATGGCGCCTGCTGCCGAGTCGCCCTCTACGATGTAAATCTCGCGACGGCTCTTGTCCTTGGAGCGGCAGTCGATGAACTTCTGCACGCGGTTGGCCATGTCGGTCTTCTGCTGCAGGTTGGTTTTGATGCTCTGGCGGGTCTTCTCGGCGTTCTCGCGCGAGCGCTTGTTGATGAGCACCTGCTCCATGATCTTATTGGCGGCGTCCTTGTTCTCGATCAGGTAGGTCGAGAGGCGCTCCTTAAAGAATGCCGTCATGGCTTGCTGGATAAAGCGGTTATTGATGGCCTTTTTGGTTTGGTTTTCGTAGGACGTCTGGGTGGAGAAGCAGTTGGTCACCAGCACCAGACAGTCCTGGACGTCCTGCCACTTAATGCCGCTCTCATTTTTGTTGTACTTGCCCTGTTGCTTGATGTAGGCATCGATGGCGCTGGTCAGAGCACTGCGGGCGGCCTTCTCGGGCGAGCCGCCGTTTTCGAGCCACGATGAGTTGTGGTAGTACTCCTGCATCATGAAGGTGCGCGAGAAGCACATGCACGCGGTAATCTTTACGTTGTAGTCGGGCAGGTCCTCGCGGTCGCGACCGCGACGGTCGGCCTCGATAAAGAAGGGCTCGGTGAGGTAGTCGGTACCGACCTTCTCGAGCACGTAGTCTTCGATGCCCTTGGGATAGCAAAAGTCTTCTTCGGAAAACTCGCCATCGTCACCTTCGATGCGCAGGCGGAAGGTTACGTTGGCGTTGACCACGGCCTGGCGGCGCATGGTCTCGCGATACCAGTCGTGGGGGATGCTGATGGAGGTAAAGACCTCAAGATCGGGGCGCCACTTGATGGTGGTGCCGGTGCGGTTCTCGTCGCTGGGCTCAATCTCGAGTGCCTTCTTTTTGGCACCGACGACCTTGCCCTTCTTAAAGTGCAGGGAGTACTTGTTGCCGTCGCGCCAGACCGTGACGTCCATGTACTCGGAGGCGTACTGGGTCGCGCAGGAGCCCAGGCCGTTGGTGCCGAGCGAGAAGTCGTAGTCGCCGCCCTGGTTGTTGTTGTATTTGCCACCTGCGTAGAGCTCGCAAAAGACGAGCTCCCAGTTAAAGCGCTTCTCGGAGGGGTTCCAGTCGAGCGGGCAGCCGCGGCCGTTGTCCTCTACCTGAATGGAACCATCGCGAAAGGCGGTAAGGGTGATGAGCTTGCCGTAGCCCTGGCGCGCCTCGTCAACGGCGTTGGACAGAATCTCGAAGGCGGCATGCGCGCAGCCATCGAGTCCGTCCGAGCCAAAGATGACGGCGGGACGCAGGCGTACGCGCTCCTCGTCCTTGAGCTGGCGGATACTGTCGTTACCATAGTTTGCGGTGTTTTTTGCCATACTCGCTCTCTCGGTGCTCCTTTGCTGCGTTTAAGTCATATAGATAGTCAAGGTAGCATAGCCCAGCCCATAGGCGATTCCACCCAACACGAAATCCATCGAACAATCGTTCGGAGTACGATGGAGATTCGTTTACTCGGACAAAACCGAGTCGGCTCTGTCCGAGTAAGTTTGAAGACGGCCGAATGTGTCTTGCTGCGTTTGCGGTTGGACGCGTTTGTCAAAAACGCGCCATGCGGATTGTTGGATTGAATCGAACATTGGGACATGCGTCTCGTTTTGTGGGCCGAGGGTATGCGAACTGGGGCCCTTTTGGTCTGAAAGGGGGTCTAACGGGGCGTTATTTGGGCCACGGGTCACTTCGCCGGCGCCGTGTTTCGTCATACGCTCATTGTGGAAGCCGATGCCACGGGGCGACGAAGGCCTCGGGCAACGGATGAGCTGCAAGCGAAAGGAGCGGTGAGGATGATGAAGCCCATGACGAAGAAGCTGCTGTTAGGAATTCCCACCGTGGCGCTTTCGGCTGTGTTGGCGTGTACGCTTGCTGGCTGCGGCGGTAATGCGCCGAGTGGCTCGGGCGGGAGCGCACCTGTGCAGGAGAAGTCCAAGAAGGCCAAGGCCTATGATTCGCAGACGGTCGAGGTAGCAGGCATTACCTATGAGTCTGTGGCTCACGGTACGTTCTATCGCGGCGATGCCAAGCTGCAGGACGGCTTTTACCTGCACATCAAGATCACCAACAGCAACACAAAGAACAGGACGTTCAGTTCCTTTAACGTGCATGCTGCCCAGGGCGATCTTGAGGCAGGCGACCCGTTGTTTACTTCCGGCAAGGCGGCCGTGCTCGACTACGTTGCAAGCGAGGCTCCCGATGAGCTGCACGAGGGCATCGACCTTTCCGAGAGGCCAGATATCGGCCCGGGCGAGACCGTTGAGTACGTGTATTTCTGGGCGCCCAAGACGGCGTACTACGGGCCCATCACTGTCGAGTTCGTAGACGCTTATGCCCCCGCCAAGAATCATGAGGCCATGCACTTTGACACCACGGGATGCGAGACCAAGGAGTTCAAGGCGGCCGGCGGTGTGGCCGATTCTGGTGACGCGGCCAATATGACCGGCATCGATTGCGCATCGTACAGTATCGAGGCCGCCGATGGGTACACGCTGGATTCGTCCGACGAAGAGCGCGAAAAGGCAAACTTCTTCCACGACGAGACTGGAGGACGCCTGAACATCAGCATCTTCCCGCGCTCGCCGGAGGAAGAGGTTGCAAGCCTAGAGCAGGTCTACGAAGGCAAGGAGACAACAACCGACCAGGTCGAGTACAACGGCATAACGTGGCTGCGCTTTACCGGTCCCGACAACGGCCATACGCTGTTTGCGACGGCTCCCGCGACGGGTGAAACCGTCCGTGTGTCGATCGGCTGGAAGATCGACTGGGATGCTGCCGCGCCCATGATGGAGGCGCTGAAGCTCAAGTAGCGGACTGCGATTCCCATGTCAGGCGACTCAGGGCTGGCTTCGGGTACCCGAGGCCAGCCCTTTTGGTGTTCGATGAGCCGAGTCGGCGTCTCTCACAAAGGTAACTAGGAGCTAGCGAGGCCTATCCGAATTGACCTCATCGGCGGTGTCGTTTTCGAGCGCCGTGCGGCGGGCGCTGTAGGCGATGCCCCCACA
>OHBJ01001848.1_pt1 | contig 14554 bp, 15 predicted proteins | sample 1577241 | NCBI WGS metagenome assembly OHBJ01 (sample SAMEA3541594, study PRJEB24748) | human gut metagenome | biome: human gut; feature: human-associated habitat; material: faeces | place: China | collected 2012
TTCGTGGAATGCTTCCTTAAAAGGCCCTGATAAATCATATAAAGTGTCATCTACGTCAAATACGATCGCTTTTATCATCTGGTTTTCCTTTCAGCTGTCATACGTTTCTATAATATCTATCGACAACAATAACCGTCTTTTTCCCTGTGAATCTTTCTTCTCACAAACCAGAAGCAGATCACCTGCATGATGATCGTTGCAATCCAGGATACCGGATAAGACAGGAACAAGAAAGTCAGTGATCTGTGTGAAGGGAACAGTCCATAGATCCAGATAATCCGGACTCCGACCGTACCGATGATAGAAAGGATCATCGGTACCGTGGAATATCCCATTCCTCTCAGTGCTCCCGGGAACAGATCCATCAGACCGCACAGGAAATAGGTAACGGTTGTATAAGAAAAGATCTCCATACCGTATTTGATAACATCTGCCTGATTACTGTAAATATGCAGAAGTTCCGGTCCGAATATGTACACACTGCTTCCGAGGATCAAAGTTACCACAACTGAAAGGATCATACAGTCGATCAGAACCCTGTCCATACGTTTTAATTTCTTCACTCCGTAGTTCTGGCTTGTGAAGCTCATGCACGCCTGGGTGACGGAGTTGACTGAGGTGTATAAAAATCCCAGCACATTGTTGGCCGCCGTGTAGCCTGCCATTGCAATCGAACCGAAGGAATTGACGGATGACTGCAGCAGCACGTTCGAGAAGTTGCCCTCCCTTTGCCAACAACATGTCTGTAAAGATGTTTATATCTGAAAGAATCACACGAATAAAGCAGCATGTAGATAATGTGTTATTAGGTGCACTATAGATATATAATCGATGGACAATATTTTGGCCATAATCAGGCCAATTTGCCGAAGGGTGAAGTGTGTTAAATAAATGGTTTATGTTATTGTTTATTGTTTGATTTTCGTATATTTGCAATAAATCTTAATTTGAATGGGAAGTTGGAGTGAACAACAGGAAGTAAAGAAGGAAGTTAAAGAAAAAGAGAAAACAAGTCGGGAAACGCTTGGTAAGTTCTTTTATGATTTAGCAAAAATATCTTTTACTGCATTAGTGGTAGGAAGTGTTGTTTCTGTTGCGACACAACAAGAAAAAGTAGAAAATTGGGTACTTATACTTATAGGTATTTTTGTTACCTATATATTTCATACATAGGTTATAAAATAATAAAACAGTAATTATATGGAAGCATTAATATCTTTATTTGCGGTAATGGCTGTGATAGGTTCTATTATAGCTGTTTGGCTTAATACCAAGTCTGGCAAGAAATGGCTCGCAAATCTATAGTGTACTTTTCATTGGAAATTGAGGGTATTATGGACGCATTAGGTTTTAGTCTGGCAACAAAAAGTGGTTGGCTGGTCTGTGCTCTCTGATGCCTTACAATTTTGGTTAATGTATGAAAAGGAAATCCCTTGAATGTTTATGGTCGTTCAATTATAGTAGTGAGTTGAGCGGCTTTTTAGTATTTGGACGTTAGAACAGGGAAAATAATGAATAAAATAAAATAGAAAATCAAGATGATTTTTACTAAAACGAATCTTGGAGGATTTTGAATGGGTAGATAACCTTCTGCTTGTCAGTATAGTAAGCGCAGATCAGAATTCATACTGGCAGTCTAAAGGTGGCGAGTTCGAGTCTCGCATGCTCCACTTTTTAATGAGAAAATGAAGGTCTGCGGAGCAGGTCTTTTTTAACTTAAAGACTATAAATATGTTAATTTATAATACAACTTATCAAACAGGTATTGACGATGCGCGTAATTTTGTCATTTGGCTTAGTGAAAGCTACATTCCCGAAGTGGAAAAAACGGGAATATTGCAAAATCCCCGTCTTACGCACATCCTTAGTCATAAAGAGCAGGATTCAGAATGTTTTTCATTGCAATGGGAGGTGGAAGATACAGCGACCTTACACCGCTGGCATACTCAGCAGGGGATGCATCTGAATGAGGAAATGATGAAGATATTTAAAGATAAGGTGGTTGGCTTTCCCACTTTGATGGAGGTAATTAAGTGATTCAGCCGGTAAAAGAGAAAATCATTCTGGGTATAGATCCTGGAACAACCATAATGGGGTATGGTCTGCTGAAAGTAGTAGGTACTAAACCGCAGGTAATGACTATGGGGGTCATTGATCTTCGTAAATATGGTGATCATTATTTAAAACTGCGCCGTATTTTTGAACGGGTGGTTGGTATAATAGAAGCCTATTTACCTGATGAATTAGCAATTGAGGCACCTTTTTTTGGGAAAAATGTGCAGTCGATGTTAAAATTAGGGCGGGCACAGGGGGTGGCTATGGCTGCTGCTTTGAGCCGTGATATTCCTATAACAGAATATGCGCCGTTGAAGATAAAGATGGCGATAACCGGTAATGGGCAAGCCAGCAAGGAACAGGTCGCTGATATGTTGAAGAGGATGTTACATATACCAGAGAGTGATATGCTGCCTTTTATGGATGCAACAGATGGGTTGGCGGCTGCTTATTGTCATTATTTGCAAATGGGCAGACCGACATTGACTAAAGAATATTCCGGCTGGAAAGATTTTATAAATAAGAATCCTGATAAAATAAAAAGATAAGATTATGAATGTGAGACATGTTATTTGGGCATCAATTGTTTCTACTACTATTAGTTGTCAGTCTGTGAAAAAAGAATATAATTCGTTTGATGAATATCCTGTCCGTGAAGATGCGCTGACTGAAATGGAGTACTCACCTGCCGAAACAAAGTTTTCACTTTGGGCTCCTACAGCGGAAGAGGTGCGTGTCCTTTTATTTGAATCGGGTAATGAAGGTTCAGCTTCTAATACTTTTCCGATGGAGATGGGAGAGAATGGTACCTGGACTATTTCAATAAAAGAGGACCTGAAGGGTAAATTCTATACCTTTAATGTGAAGGTGAACGGGAAATGGTTAGGAGACACTCCGGGAATTATGGCAAAAGCCGTAGGGGTAAATGGTAAACGGGCAGCTGTGCTTGATCTTCGTTCTACAGATCCGGAAGGATGGGAGAACGATGTGCGTCCTCCTTTGAAGAATTATGCTGATATTATGGTTTATGAAATGCATCATCGCGATTTCTCTTTGGATTCTGTTTCTGGAATTCAAAATAAAGGCAAGTTCCTGGCTTTGACAGAGCAGGGTACTATCAGTTCTTCAGGCGAGAAGACAGGTATTGACCATCTGAAAGAACTGGGAATTACCCACGTACATTTATTGCCGTCGTATGATTATGCCTCGGTGGATGAAACAAAACTGGACAAGGCCCAATATAATTGGGGGTATGATCCGCAAAATTACAATGTGCCTGACGGCTCTTATTCTACAGATCCTTATAAACCCGATGTTCGTATCAGGGAATTCAAACAAATGGTACAAGCTTTACATAAGGCGGGAATCAGGGTGGTGCTTGATGTGGTGTATAATCACACTTTCAATACAGACGAAAGCAATTTCGAACGTACGGTTCCCGGTTATTTCTATCGCCAGACGAAGGACGGACAATGGGCAAATGGTTCGGGATGTGGAAATGAAACGGCAAGCGACCGCGCCATGATGCGTAAATATATGATAGAGTCTATTCTATATTGGATTAATGAATATCACATAGACGGCTTTCGTTTTGACTTGATGGGGATACATGATATTGAAACCATGAATGAGATACGTGCGGCTATTGATAAAATAGATCCGTCTATTTTCATGTATGGTGAAGGATGGGCTGCCAGTTCTCCTCAATTAGAAGCAGACAAACTGGCAATGAAAGCCAATGTGGAAAAGATGCCTCGTATCGCCGCTTTCTCAGATGAAATGCGTGATGGTTTGCGAGGTGGTTGGGATGATGATACCAAAGGAGCTTTTCTAGTAGGGGAGCCGGGACACGAAATGAGTATCAAATTTGGAGTTGTGGGAGCAATCGAACATCCGCAGGTTATAAGTGATTCTGTGAATTATAGTAAGAAACCTTGGGCGTTACAACCTACCCAGATGATAAGTTATGTAAGTTGTCACGATGACATGTGTCTTGCCGATCGTCTGAAAGCTACCATGCCAGATGCTTCGGTAGAGGAACTGGCAGCTTTGCAGAAGTTAGCGGAAACATTTGTCTTTACTTCACAAGGAGTACCGTTTATATTTGCAGGGGATGAGATGATGCGTGACAAGAAGGGAGTTCATAATTCTTATAATAGTCCCGACAGTATTAATACGATAGATTGGAAAAATAAGACCGTGCATAAAGATGTGTTCGAATATGTGAAAGGTTTAATAGCCATGCGTAAAGCACATCCCGCTTTCCGTATGGGGGATGCTGATATGGTACGTAGGCAATTGGAGTTTTTACCTGTAAAAAATACGAATGTGGTTGCCTTTATCTTGAAAGACAATGCAAATGGTGACTCATGGAAAAATATCATCGTAGCTTTGAACAGCCGTGCAGAGCCTGTCAAGTTGGACATTCCGTCGGGTAAATACACTGTAATCTGTAAGGATGGCAAAATAAACATGAAAGGTCTGGGACAGGTTTCAGGTGCTGAACTTATGGTACCGGCACGCTCTGCAATGATTATACATCAATAGAAAAAGGCTCAAAGAAGATTAATAAAGACTTTGTCGTACAGACTAAAACACATAATACGAATGGAAAAGACATGGAGATGGTTTGGGAGGAAAGATAAGATAACGCTTCCCATGCTTAGACAAATCGGGGTGGAAGGAATTGTGACCGCCCTTCATGATGTACCTAATGGTGAAATATGGACTTTGGAAGCTATTAAGAGTTTAAAAGATTACATTGAATCTCACCAATTGCGCTGGTCGGTGGTAGAAAGCCTGCCGGTAAGTGAAGCTATCAAATATGCCGGTCCTGAACGGGGTCAATTGATAGAAAACTACAAAGTAAGTCTGGCCAACTTAGGTAAAGCGGGTATCAAGACCGTATGCTATAATTTCATGCCCGTCATTGATTGGATACGTACCGATTTGGAACATCCTTGGGAGGACGGGACCAGTTCTTTGTACTTTGACAAGATCCGGTTCGCTTATTTTGATTGTATGATTCTTCAGCGTGAAGGGGCGGAGAAAGACTATACCGATTGGGAATTACAACAGGTGCGTGAATTGGATAAGACTATAACCGAAACCGAGAAAAACGAATTGGTCGATACCATTATAGTCAAGACGCAGGGATTTGTAAATGGTAATATAAAGGAGGGAGACCGGCATCCGGTAGCCATATTCCGCCGTCTTTTGTCTTTGTATGATGGGATAGACCGTGATGCCCTGCGTGAAAACTTACGTTATTTCTTGCAGGCTGTCATGCCGGTGTGTGATGAATATGGCATAAATATGTGCATTCATCCGGACGATCCCCCTTTCCAGGTATTGGGCTTGCCGCGTATTGTGACCAGTGAGGAAGATATCACCTGGCTCCTCCATGCGGTTGATAACTCGCATAACGGGCTGACATTCTGCGCCGGTTCGCTCAGTGCCGGATTGCATAACAACGTACCTTCGTTGGCACGTATGTTTGCGCACCGTACTCATTTTGTACATTTGCGCAGTACCAATGCATTTCCCAACGGGAATTTTATAGAAGCATCTCATTTGGGAGGGCGTGCTCATGTGATAGAGTTGATCCGTATTTTTGAGAAAGAGCGTCCGGGTGTCCCGATGCGTGTGGATCATGGGCGCATGATGCTGGATGATGCCGGCAAAGGATACAACCCGGGCTATTCGTTTCATGGCCGTATGATGGCTTTGGCTCAGATAGAAGGTATGATGGCGGTTATCAACGAGGAATCAAAACTTAAATCCTAGATTGACGTACATACTCACTTTATTGGCTCGGTTTGCATAGTTCAGTGATGCCTCTAAGGGCCCGAACATACTATCCAAACCGTAGCCGATACCGCAGCCGAACATGGTATCCTGTTCCAACAGATACCTCAGCTTGCTTGCACTCAGCGCATAATTTCCCGTTAGCGTCAGATAATGTACACTTCCCATCCGTTGGCGGAATTTCATGCTTCCTATCAGTAGCGTATTTCTCATTAATTCCACATTGTTTATTCCCACAAACGGTAGTTGTTGTTGCAGGAAGCGTCCTTGCACATCTCCACCCATTGCATTAAGTTTGGAATATGGAATATCTTTTCCTATCAGGAATCGGCCGTAAATGGCAGGCAGTATGGAGAATCTGCGTGTAACAGGGACCACTCCCTGGCAATAACCTTTTATGGCTGAAAAAGGGGCATGGCCGTCATATCCGGTAAAGTTGTCGGTATAAAGCGAATAAGAGGCTCTTGCCGATATGCCTTTGGTTGGGAAGTACGCCTTGTCGAAAGTCTCGTAATGCATTTGTGCGAAATAACTGAAGAAGTGTTCTGTTCCTACGTCAAAACCCTGATTGCCTTCCTGGTATAAAAATTTGTCATAGTCATACAATTCATACCTTAATCCGATAGCAAAACGCACATTCTTGTACCATACATCCGAGAATGACAGTTCCCCCAAATGGTAGCGGAAAGTGGAGTTATGTGACTTATCTCCATAACGATAGAAATTAATATCATTGTATTGAAACATATATGCCAGCCCGATATTCTTCAAAGGAGCCGGTTCAAATCCATAATCTATGCGCGCGGCATAACGTTTCCCCAGTCGTCCTGTCAAAGACAGCGTAGTGGGTACTTTTCCCCGGAAATTGCTGGTGACATTAATCAGCAGACTGGCTGTTTCTTCCGAATCAAAACGAATCCCTACGTTTAGTTTATTCTCATATTTCTTGCTTAGAAGGAAATGTAAATTATAGCCTCCGCCGGGGGCTTCGGGCAGATTATAAGTGGCGCTGGAATATTCCAGGTTAGAACACAATATGGCCGTTGCTTCTTCTATGCGGCGGATGCTTATTTCAGAATCCTCCTTTAAATCACAGCGTTTCAACAGCCATCGCTTGTCTTTCTCGTCCAGCCCGTCGAAAGTGATTTCTTTTATATACACTTTGCGGCTGGGGGAGTACGGATAGCTGGGAAGAGGTTTCGGCATATAGGTGCTGTCCAGACCCAGTTCCTGCTTCAGCTTCATTAAAGCACCTTCTTGTGCCAGTGCCGCTTCTTCTCCCCGGCGGATCAGTGTATCCACTGCATTAGGTGTGAAGCTGGCAGCTGAATATCCTTCCACATTCACCTTGATATAAGCATTGGTCTCTTCCAGGTTCTTTTTATAAAGCTGTAATCCCATCAAGTTGATGAGCTGCCCCAAAATACTGCCGGCGCTATTCAGTTCGTTGGCAGGCTTCAAGTCACTTTGTACGTCTACTCCTATAATAATATCCGCCCCCATGGCACGCGCAACATTTACAGGGTAGTTATTTACCACACCTCCATCCACTAGAACCATACTGTCCAGCCGGACTGGAGTGAATACTCCCGGTATGGCCATACTAGCCCTCATGGCCGTAGCCAGTACACCCTTATGAAAATTTACCTCGTTGCCATTTACAATATTCTCGGAAACACAGGCGAAGGGAATAGGCAACTTGTTGAAATCGATGGAATCATGATATCCTACGGTCAGCTCGCTGAACAGGTTTGCCAAGTTTTGTCCCTTTATCAATCCTCCTATGGCTTGTGTTTTGGCATCTTTTCCGAATGGAAGAGAGAATACATACTTTTCAGCGGCCTCCCGTTCCGCCATATTTTGTTCACTGCGTGGTATTTTGTCACTCAGCAGAAAAGTCCAGTCTTGCCGGCGAACCATGCTGTCTAATTGTTCGGGAGTATAACCGATGGAGTAAAGTCCGCCTATGATTGATCCCATGCTGGTTCCTACTACATAATCTATGGGAATGCCGGCTTTTTCTATGACCTTTAAAGCACCTATATGTGCCATTCCTTTGGCTCCTCCGCCACTGAGAACTATACCCACCTTCTTTCGGGAGTGTGGTTGGGCTGTTATGTGAACGGAGATACAAAGTAACCCTGCTGCTATTAACAAGGTAGAGAATTTCATCTTTTTCATCTTACTATAAATCTAGTCTAAGTTAAAAAACAAAAACAGTGCAAAGATGGTTTAATCTTTCAGCTTTTACAAGTGCTGATTGTCACAGATATTGGTCTATTTTGCTGCTGAGGTTTCAAAGATAAGAAATTGTACCGGAAAAAAGAATTTTGTATATCGCTTTTTTGTCGTACCTTTGTCTGTGTAACGAAAAAGAGTATGGATAATTTTGCAGCAATAGACTTCGAGACGGCAAATAATGAACGTACCAGCATATGTAGTGTGGGTGTGGTTATTGTGAGAAATGGTGAGATAGCCGATCGGTTCTACAGCCTCGTCCATCCTGAACCGGATTACTATTTGTATTGGAACACCCGTATTCATGGATTGACACAGGAAGATACTGCCCATGCTCCTGTTTTTTCAGAAGTATGGAAACAGGTTGCCCCTAAAATAGAGGGGCTTCCGCTAGTTGCGCATAACAAAGCCTTTGATGAGAGATGTTTGAAAGCTGTGTTCCGTACTTATTGTATGGATTATCCTGATTATGACTTTTATTGTACCTATCAGGCTTCCCGGAAGCTGAAAGGGTTGAGAAACCACCAGTTACATACAGTGGCCGGTTTTTTTGGTTTTGAATTGGAGAATCACCATCATGCGCTGGCTGATGCTGAGGCGTGTGCATGGATTGCCAGACAGATTCTGTGAGTTATAATTAAAGATTTATGATTTCTGAAACCCATGATACAAGAAGATACTTATAAAACCATTACAGACATTGCCGAAGGCATATATACGGAGAAACGGAGTAAATTTATAGCTATTGCCATTCCGGTACGTACCATAGAGGAAATAAAGCAGCATCTTGACGCGTATCAGAAGAAATATTACGATGCCCGTCATGTGTGTTACGCTTATATGCTGGGGCATGAAAGGAAGGATTTCAGAGCAAATGATAACGGAGAGCCTTCGGGTACCGCAGGAAAGCCTATTTTGGGGCAAATAAATTCCAATGAGTTGACGGATATCCTTGTTATAGTAGTCCGTTACTTTGGAGGTATAAAATTGGGAACCAGCGGACTGATTGTCGCTTACAAGGCCGCCGCTGCCGAAGCAATAGCTGCTGCTGATATAGTGGAAAGAACAGTGGATGAAGAAATCACCGTATCCTTTGAATATCCTTTTATGAATGATATCATGCGCATTGTGAAAGAGGACGAGCCTGCCATCTTGGAACAATCGTATGATATGGATTGCCTGATGAGGCTCCGGATACGTAAATCCATGATGGGAAAACTCCGTGCACGTCTGGAGAAGGTGGAAACTGCCCGTATTATTGAATAACTCTGTCGGTACGTCGATATTTCTTTTGGTCATATTCACTGCGTTCACAGCAGATGAGAAGCATACGGAATGTGACTGTAAAATGTATTCCCCATATCAAATGAAACAGATTTGTAACATGAATGAAATGTTACAGATATACCGAACCTATATCTTTGCAGCCGTAAACAAAGAAAGTCACATTAATAAAAATGAGAAATACACTTGTAGCGTCTGCTTTTACAATGCTGAGTATTGCAACTGCTTCCGCACAGCTGACTATTCCTAAAGAATATTTGCCGGAAGTACATGGAACGATCCGCGGTAAATATGAACTTCAAACCACTAACGGAATGCAACGGTTCCAAGTACGTAACGCCCGTGTCAGTCTGGACGGGAAGGTTCTTCCGGTAATCGCTTATAAAGCTGAAATAGACTTGTCCGATGAGGGAAGTATCAAGATGCTGGATGCATACGCCCGCTTTGTCCCCAATGATACATGGAATGTCACACTAGGACAGATGCGTGTGCCTTTCACCATAGACGCTCATCGATCTCCCCACCAACAATATTTTGCCAACCGTTCGTTCATAGCCAAACAGGTGGGGAATGTGCGTGATGTGGGGGCTACCGGAGCTTTCTCTTTAAAGGAGGGACTGCCGTTGAAACTGGAGGGCGGACTGTTCAACGGCTCCGGACTCACCAATCAGAAAGAGTGGCACAACACGTTGAATTATTCTGTTAAGCTTCAATTGATGCCGTGGAAAAATTATAACTTGACTTTGAGTACCCAGAAAATACATCCCGATAAAATCAGCATCTATATGTATGATATCGGTACTTACTACGAGTTTGATAATTGGCATATAGAAGCCGAATACCTTTATAAAACTTATGCGAAAAACTCATTTGATGATGTACATGCTTTCAACGCCTTTGTCAATTACGACTTGTTTATCAAGAAAGGTCTGTTTCAGAAAATTTCATTTTTAGGACGTTATGACAGTATGGGAGATCATAGTAACGGTAATGCGGATGAGGATGGTAAACTTTACATTACCGATTATTCCCGCCAGCGTGTGACTGGAGGTGTGACGTTAAGCTTTGGAAAGGCTTTTCAAGCGGATTTGCGTCTTAATTATGAAAAATATTTTTATGATAAACTTTCTTTGGCAAAGGAGTCTGAACAAGACAAGTTTGTTATGGAATTAATGGTACGGTTCTGAAAAAAGTAGGGCAAGTAGGGGACCCTACTTTTTCCGGAACTCACCGATATATCCGTGCTATCTTATCGGGAGACAAGCCTATCCCCATCTCTCTTTCATCATATCTTCCAGTTTCAGCAATTCATCCCTATACTGTGCAGCTTCTATAAATTCCAGCTTCTTGGCAGCTTCCTGCATCAGTTTCCGGGTACGTTCTATCGTTTTCTCCATCTGTGGCTTGGTCATATACTGAACAATCGGGTCGGCAGCCATTGTATTGGAAGATGGCTCAATATATGCCTTGGAGCCTTGAGTGGTTCCCGCCGCTTCGTTGCTGTTGTTGCCCAACAAGGCAGCATTACGCGCACGCTGTATTTGTTTGGGGGTGATTCCATGCTCTTCGTTATATGCCAGCTGTTTTTCGCGACGACGGTTGGTTTCGTCTATCGTTTTTTTCATGCTGTCCGTCATGCGGTCTGCATACATGATTACTTTTCCATTGATATTGCGGGCGGCGCGTCCTGCTGTCTGGGTCAGCGAACGGTGGGAACGGAGGAACCCTTCTTTGTCTGCATCCAGAATGGCGACCAAAGACACTTCGGGCAAGTCCAGACCTTCACGAAGCAAGTTCACACCCACCAGTACATCATAAACGCCCTGACGTAATTCATCCATAATCTTAACGCGTTCCAAAGTGTCCACATCGCTGTGGATGTAGTTGCAGCGGATGTCATTGCGCAGCAGATATTCGGTCAATTCTTCTGCCATGCGTTTGGTGAGCGTGGTCACCAGTACACGTTCTTCTTTCTCGATGCGTTGCTGTATCTCTTCCATCAGGTCATCAATCTGATTCAGACTGGGGCGTACTTCAATTACCGGGTCCAGCAGTCCGGTAGGACGGATAACCTGTTCAACGATAATGCCTTCACTTTCCACCAATTCATAATCGGCAGGCCGGCATCCGCCGGGGGCTCTTTTTTACCGCCAGCAGGGCCAGCAGCAGGAACGGCATATAATTCACGAACATCAGCTGCCGGTGTGTATGGAAAAAACAGGAAGCAGTCAGAAAGAGGACGCTTCCCATAAAAGAGTCAAAGCCGGACAGGTTATGCCGTCGGAGCAGCAGATAAAAGAGCAGGACGCTTAAAAGATAGCCGCCCAGTGCATAGGCAATGACGATTTTGTACATAGAAACTGCGGGTAGCAGGCACCCGAGCAGGATGTCCGGTCTGAGATACCCGTAATAAGAAAACTGAAAGCCATTGCTGCCGCCGCCCAGAGAAAGGTATGTGGGCAGAAGCGTCTTCTGTTCCAGCATGGCGGTACGGATGGTCTCCGCCAGGGCAGTGTGCTGGCTCAGCCAGTCGGTGGTGGAGCCGTAAACGCAGCCTGCAGGGAGCGACAGACGTATAAGCAGTGCAAAAAGACCGGTCAGAAGCACCGGATAAATCCATTTTCGAGTCATAAAATCTCCTTAGATGTCGGGTGATACAGGTCGCGGGCTACTCGCCTGCGATGATTTTTTCAATGCCATGCATATCCGCAGCTGTGTCCGTAAAGGAGCTCCAGTAGCTGCCGATAATCTTGTCGCTGGCGGCCAGGCAATAGAGATCCAGAAGAGCGTCGTGCATGCCGGCCACGGAATTGCGGTCGATGGTTCGGGATTGATTGCTGATGATTTTTCCCGGGAACCGGCTGCGAAGCAGCTCTTCCTCGCTCTGGTCGTCGGTGGCCAGGAAGAACCGGGTCTCCGGGTGCGCTGTCAGCTCCTTTTCCATCTCGGCAATAAACTGTTCCGTGGTGCTCTTTCCCATGGAAACCGCATTGTCGGTGCGGCGGATATGGACGCCTACACAGCGGGGCGCAAAGTCTCTGGTAAATGTGTCCACACGCTTCTGAAGCGTGTCGGTGGGCACAAAGAGGGAATAGTCCTTCGTCGGATCAAAGCGCTCGCAGGTGAAGATATAGACCCGCTTTTTCAATGCCCGATAAAAGTCGTCGTTCAGGCGGTCATCCGTCTTGTTATTGCGGATATCGTCGTCGCCGAAGCGCTGGCCTGCGGAAAGCTGGTAATAGAGCTTCCTGGGATCCTTCAGGGAATGGATGTTGATGAGTGTGATATCCGGCTCAAGGATTGGCTGAAACAGATCCTCAAAGGCGGCGTTCAGTTCCGGATTCAGATACCAGAGGATGACCAGCTTTTCCTTTCTGCGCTTCGCAAGCTTCATTGCGGAATTTATCACGCGCATCCTATTGCATAAACCGCCGGAAGGTTGTATTATTAACATAGTATACCCTGCCGTAGCTACGGACAGGTCATGCGACGGAAGCAGCTACGGTTGCCTTTCATTTTTATATCGATTGTAATAGGTAACGCGGATATTATAGCATTCTGCCTGAATGCACACAAGGGAGAACTTATGAAACCACAGAAAATTAAGAATCTGTTTTTACGACAGAGCTATCAGGACGCCTGGGAGGAATACGAAAAATCTCTGACCAGGAAATATTTTATTCACTGGGACTATGTGATTCTGACCGCCTCCAATAAGGAGCAGGCTGACGCATACCAGGCGCAGATTGACGCCAGACTGGAAGCGGGAAGACTGCCGAAGGAGACCATCTACCGGGTGCTGCCCGATCCGGACGGCAAGCGGGTAGGCAGCGGCGGAGCCACCTTCCATGTGATGAAATATTTAAGCGAGCAGGGCGAGGGCGCGGACTTTTTCAGGGGAAAACGAATCCTGGTGATTCATTCCGGCGGTGATTCCAAGAGGGTGCCCCAGTATTCGGCCTGTGGAAAATTATTTTCACCGGTACCCAGGGAACTGCCGGACGGACGGCGTTCCACCCTGTTTGACGAATTTATGATCGGAATGGCGGGTATGCCGTCCCGGTTCAGAGAGGGCATGCTGGTGCTCTCCGGTGATGTGCTGCTTTTATTTAACCCGCTGCAGATTGATTTTACATTCCACGGAGCAGCGGCCATTTCCATCAAGGAGGACGTGGATACGGGAAAGGATCACGGCGTATTCCTGGGTGACGAGAGCGGTTACGTGGCTAACTTCCTGCACAAGCAGAGCGTGGAGCATCTGCGGGAGCTTGGCGCGGTGAACAGTCAAAATGCGGTGGATCTGGATACCGGAGCCATTATGCTGGACTGCGATCTTCTGGAAAGCCTGTTCTCCCTGATTGGCGAAAACGGAAAAATCGTTCCGGAGAAATATGACCGCTTTGTCAACGAGCGGGCGCGCATCAGTTTTTATGGGGATTTCCTGTACCCGCTGGCGTCCCGATCCACTTTTGAGCAATTTTTAAAAGAGAAGCCGGAGGGTGAATTCTGCCCAGAGCTTTTAGCCTGCAGGAAAGAGATTTGGGAGGTCCTGCATCCCTATTCTCTGAAGCTTTTGTGCCTGTCTCCGGCTCAGTTTATCCATTTTGGAACGACCCATGAGCTGCTGAAGCTGGTGACGGAGGACATCGACAACTATGAGTTCCTGGACTGGAAGCGACAGGTTCTGGGTGTGGAGGAGTCGGAGGACGCCAACGCCTGCAGCAACAGCTATATCGAGAGAAATACGAAGATTGCGGAATCTTCCTATATAGAAGACAGTTATATCTACGACGGCAGCCAGGTGGGAGAAGCCTGCGTGATTTCTGCGGTGACCCTGCGGGGGGAGAAGATCCCGGAAAATACGGCACTGCATGGATTAAAGCAGAAGGACGGCTGCTTTGTGGTGCGCGTCTATGGCGTGCAGGATAACCCGAAGGTGACGCTGGAGGATGGCGGAGCCTTCCTGAACGGTACCTTGCCGGAGTTTCTGGTAAATGCAGGCATGCAGCCGGAAGACCTCTGGGAAAATGCGGAAGGTACTCATTACCTCTGGACCGCGAAGCTTTATCCGGTGTGTGAAACTATCGAGGAAGCTGTGGCAGCAGCCATGAGAATTCTGGCTATGTGCACCTATCGATATGGCAGCCTTAATTGCAAAATGCGATGAAGA
>OHBJ01001850.1_pt1 | contig 14547 bp, 11 predicted proteins | sample 1577241 | NCBI WGS metagenome assembly OHBJ01 (sample SAMEA3541594, study PRJEB24748) | human gut metagenome | biome: human gut; feature: human-associated habitat; material: faeces | place: China | collected 2012
AGGTGGACCCTGCCATGATTCCGGACAGACTGGATAGTGCAAATGTAGAAGTACAGGGGTTACCTCCGAAATTATATATGTGGCGTATTAATAATCAGTTGGGCGACCGGACTATCATCCCGGCGGATACTGCTTATCACCACTTCCAGAATTCAAATCTTACCGAAGGACTTACCGGACATTATAATTATCTGGCCAATATGGGTTCTCCCCGTATGTCACGCATCTTCTTTGAACGTCGTGATCCGGAACCGACTATCTTTATGGAGCCTTTCTCCAGTTTCTTTATTCGTCCTACGGAGTTCAATTTCACCAATAGTAACGTACCTTATACCAATCTGACGTATCATAAAGCCGGTAATAAAATAAACGGAGAAGAACGCTTTAAGTCTTATTTCTCTGTCAATGTAAACAAGAAGCTGGCTTTCGGTTTTAACATAGATTACTTGTACGGACGAGGATATTATAATAACCAAAATACGGCTTATTTCAATGCGGCAATTTTCGGTAGTTATATCGGCGACCGCTATCAGATGCAAGCTATCTACAGCAACAATTATCTCAAAACAAATGAAAACGGAGGTATTGAGGACGACCGATACATCACTGCGCCTGAAGAAATGGCACAAGGCCAAAGGGAATATGAATCAACCAATATCCCGACCGTACTAAGTGCAACAACCAACCGTAATCATGACTTTTATGTATTCCTGACCCAACGTTACAATTTGGGATTCAGCCGCGACATACCGCAGGCCGAAAATGATACGACTCCAGCCAAACAAGAGTTTGTGCCAGTCACTAGTTTTATACATACCATTCAGGTAGAGCGTGCACGTCATAGTTTCAACTCGGATGATGACATGCGTGAAAAAAACTATTATCAAAACACCTATTTGGAACCGGATAATCCGATTGCCAGAGACAGTACTACCTACATGGGTATCAAGAATACCATAGGTATTGCTCTACTCGAAGGATTCAATAAATATGCCAAAGCGGGTCTGACAGCATTCGCTTCCTATAAAATCAGCAAGTATACTCTTATGAATATGGAGGGGAATCCGTTGCCCGACAAATACAATGAAAATGAAATATTTGTTGGAGGCGAATTATCCAAACGTGAAGGAAATGTACTTCATTACCATGCCATTGGTGAAGTGGGACTTGCCGGAAAAGCAATCGGACAATTCAATGTGAAAGGAGATATCGACCTTAACTTTCCGTTATGGAAAGACACTGTGAGCCTTATAGCCCGTGGTGAAGTCAGCAATAAGCTTGCGCCTTTCTATATGCGTCATTATCATTCCAAACATTTCATGTGGGACAATGATATGGACAAAGAATTTCGTACCCGTATTGAAGGAGAATTAAGCATTGCACGTTGGAGAACACGCTTGAAAGCAGGAGTTGAAAACATAAAGAACTACACTTATTTCAACCAGCAAGCGGTGCCGGAACAGAAAAGCGGAAGTATACAGGTGTTGTCAGCAAGTCTTAATCAGGACTTCAAGCTGGGAATCTTCCATTTAGATAATGAAGTAACCTGGCAAAAGTCCAGCGACCAGACCGTATTGCCTTTGCCTGATCTTTCGCTGTATCACAATTTCTATATGCAGTTCAAGCTGGCAAAGAAAGTGCTTAGTGTACAATTGGGTGCCGACGTGCGTTATTTCAGTAAATACAATGCACCCGCTTATATGCCGGCTATCCAAAACTTCTATTTGCAACCGGAAAATGACCAGGTAGAGATAGGAGGTTATCCGATCGTGAATGTATACGCAAACTTACATCTAAAGCGTACACGTTTCTATGTAATGATGTATCACGTGAATCAAGGTATGAGCAGCCCGAATTACTTCTTGTCTCCTCACTACCCTATCAACCCGCGTGTACTGAAATTCGGTCTTTCATGGAATTTCTATGATTAACAAAATCTATACGGCTTATGGTAACACGCCCCAAATTGAGACTGTCCCGATATTTAGTGCCCGTAATCATTGTATTGGCAATCATCTTTTCTATCCGCCAATGCGGTAATCAGGAAAAGCCGTCAGGACACCCGCGTGATTATGCAGCCATTGCCAAAGAAGGCATATTGCGTGTAGCGACTGAATATAACTCGATCAGTTTCTACGTGGACGGTGATACCGTTTCCGGTTTCCATTACGAACTGATACAGGCTTTTGCCTATGACAAGGGATTAAAGACCGAAATAACACCCCTGATGAGTTTCGAAGAACGGCTGGAAGGATTAAGCGAAGGACGTTACGATGTAATTGCCTGCGGCATATTAGCTACCAGCGAACTGAAAGATTCTCTGCTCCTCACCTCTCCCATCACGCTTAACAAACAAGTGCTCGTGCAACGGAGAGAAAACGGAGAAAACGATTCACTCTATATCCGTAACCAACTGGACTTGGCGGGGCGGACACTTCACGTAGTAAAAGGCTCTCCCTCCATCCTGCGTATCCAAAACCTGGGAAATGAAATCGGAGATACCATTTATATCAAAGAAATAGATAAATACGGTTCCGAACAATTAATCTCAATGGTAGCTCATGGAGATATCGACTATGCCGTTTGTGACGAAAGCATCGCACGCGCGGCCGCCGATTCCATCCCGCAGATAGATATAAATACAGCCATCAGCTTTACACAATTCTACTCATGGGCAGTCAGCAAACAATCACCCGCTTTACTCGATAGTTTGAATACATGGCTGGATAAATTCCAAAAGGAGAAAGAATACCAGAAGATTTATAAAAAGTACTATGATAAAGAATAACCTTATCATAGTACAGATCAGAAGAAAACAATCAAAAACAGAATGTAAGATAGATATATTCATGTCTATTACGAGAAATAAACTCCCAAAGACTTGACTTTCGCTTTCGAATGTCGTATCTTTACAGAGTTAATGATAAAGTAGTTTCAATTAAACTACATGCAAAGGAGGGAATCGCGATTCTCTCCTTTCTTTTTATCCATCCGGGGAAAACTTCTCCCCGCCCCGACTTTTCCTTTCGCTTTGCCCGGTGGTTATGGTTCTTCAGCCGGAGGATCAGCAATGTTCACCTTGCTTCTTACCGAAATGAAGTATATATCCGCCTCAAACAGACGTTCTGTTTGCCTGAAACAGAGCCTTTGTTCCGATAAAATAGAGCTTCTGTTGAAACAAAACACAATGTCTGTTTTCCAACTGTCCCCGCTAAGTTAATAATCAATAAAGTTGCTCTTGACAAAAAATAGCTTTATCTTTGGGGTTTGTTAGAACAGACACAATAGGTATATTATATTATGAGTGAAAAGATGATCAAATGGGGCTTCATTGGTTGCGGAGAAGTAACCAAGACGAAAAGCGGTCCCGCTTTCCAGAAAGTAGAACATTCGGAAGTCGTAGCCGTGATGAGTCGTGACGGCGCGAAAGCGAAAGCGTATGCCAAAGAGAGAGGAATCAAGAAATGGTATGACGATGCACAGGAGCTGATAGATGATCCGGAAGTAAACGCTGTCTATATCGCCACTCCTCCTTCTTCACACGCTACGTATGCCATTATGTCCATGAAAGCGGGTAAACCGGCCTATATTGAGAAGCCAATGGCGGTGACGTATGAAGAATGCACCCGAATCAACCGCATATCCAATGAAACGGGGGTTCCCTGTTTCGTAGCATACTACCGACGTTATCTTCCCTATTTCCAGAAAGTAAAGGAATTAGTAGAGAACGGGACGATCGGCAACGTTATCAATGTACAGATTCGTTTTGCCCAGCCGCCACGCGATCTGGATTACAATCGTGATAATCTTCCCTGGCGTGTGCAGGCTGATATTGCCGGAGGCGGCTACTTCTACGACCTTGCTCCGCATCAGATTGATTTGTTGCAGGACGAGGTCCGCTGGCAAAAGGCGCTCGACGCCTATCACGAGCAACACGAGGAAATCCTCACCGACGGAGATGCCCGCAGTGCCGCGATGTTTTCCATCGATGAGTCCGACGAGAAGACCGCGCACGTATGGCACGTGCACCAGATCTTTGCCGACGAGGATGGCGACCACGACTTTGGCATCATGGGCGATGTCGATCTGGACGCCACGCAAGACGGCGGCGAGGTCATCTTCAAAAACTACCGCGTCGGCTTTATCGAAGACCTGCTCGAGGACTAGCCGAACATACTGGAACGAAACGAAGCGGGGCCGCTGGTAACATCGCCAGCGGCCCCGCTTTTGCGCTATACGCTATGCCTTACTCGGCATCCTCGACCTCATACGAATCCGCCTCGGCTGGCTCATCGTTTGTCTCTGGCGCAGCCCCGCGCGCCTCGTCAAACGCCGCCTTCATGGTCTTGTTGCCCCACGTGAGCTTGCGAATGGTAAGCTCATCGGCCTTGTTGTGGGCCAGACGCAGATTCTCGGTACTGCGACGCAGGTCGTCCTTGGTTTTCTCGAGCTGCTTAATGGCGGCATCGATCTCCTTGATCGCCGACTCGAACTGCTTGCTCGCCAAGTTGTAGTTGCGCGAGAAGCCGTCCTTGAACTTCTCCATCTTGGCTTCGAAGTTCGTAACGTCGATATTCTGCTGTTTGTACTCCGCCAGCTCCTGCTTATAGCGCAGCGAACCCATGGCGGCGTTGCGAAGAAGCGTAATCATGGGAATGAAAAACTGTGGGCGAATCACGTACATCTTCTCGTAGCGATAGCTCACGTCGACTATCCCTGCGTTATAGAGCTCGCTCTCGGGCTCGAGCAGCGTGCAGAGCACCGCGTACTCACAGCCTTTCTGGCGACGATCGTGATCGAGTTTCTTAAAGAAGTCCTCGTTTTTGTGCTTGGTCGCGGTCTCATCGTTTTCGTTTTTCATCTCGAACATAATCGAAATGACCTCGTTGCCGTTCGCGTCGCACTCGCGGAAGATAAAATCGCCCTTGGTACCCTCGGACGCATCGTTATCTTTCTCGAAGTACGCGTTAGGAAACGCCGTCATGCGTAGGCGGTTAAACTCGGTCTCGCAGTGCTGCTCGAGCGACTCGCCCACCATCTTGGTGGACAGGCGCACCTTCATGTCCTTAAGGCGCTCAATCTCTTCATCCTTGTAGCGAATCAGGTCATCGCTCGCGCGCTTGGCCTGCGCAAGCTCGAGCTCGTGTGCCGCCTTGGCTTGCTCCTCGCGAGAATCGCGTACCGCCAGCTCGCTCGTCAGCTTGGCACGTGCCTCATCGCGCTCTCGTTCCGCCGCGGCGACCGCCTCTGACAGGTTCATTTTTGCCATCAGTTCCTGCTCGCGCAGTTGGGCACGCAGGCCCTCGGCCTCTTGCTCAGACTGTGCCTTTGCGGTGGAAAACTTCTCTTGTACCTGCGCGCGGTAGTCAGCAAGCGCGCGATCGGCCTCGCTGCGAGCGGCATCGAGCTCACGCTGCGACTCTGCCGCGGCAGCGGCAAGCGCCATCTCCTGGGCCTTGTCCGCCGCGGCGAGCCTGGCCTGCAGCTCGGCAATCTGAGCATCACGTGCAGCCAAATCGTTTTGAGCAGCATTGCGTGCCGCCGACTCGGCAAGCTTGGCTTCGTCATCTTTGCGCTCCAGCTGCGCACGCAAATTGTCGATTTCTCGCTGAAGCTCGGCGTTCTCCTTTTGAGCGTCGGCACGGGCCTCAACCGCCGCGCGCTGACTTGCGCTCTCGCGCTCTGTGGCAGCGCCCTCGAGCTTGGCGCGCAGCTCGGCAAGCTCAGCGTCGCGCTTGGCAACCTCTTGTGCCAGCTTCTGCTCCGCAGTGTTCTTCTGCTCGGCAAGCTGAGCGTTGCGCTGAGACTCTGCCTTTTGCAAGGCAGCCGTCGAACGCGAGCGCTCAAGCTCCAGCGCCTGCTCACCCTCGCGCTGGACTGCCCTCACACGCTCATCCAGATCGCGCGAAAACTCGGCATCGCGTACTTGCTTGACGATATCCGCATAGCCAGACGCATCGACCTTAAAGACTTCGCCACAATGCGGACACTTGATCTCATTCATAGCAGCTCCTCGATGGACGCAAATTTCAACCGCTTACACTCTACCGCGCCGCACGGACAAAAAAGGCGCCGCCACCATAATGGCAACGGCGCCAGAACCACCGCAAAGTTACCAGCTCCCTTTGTGGTGGTTCGAGAATTACAGTCCAAAGAAGTCAAGGATTTGATCTCGGCTTACGGGCCTGTACTCGTTGGCATCGAGACCGACATCGTAGCGAAAGATAGGGCGCTCGCGATCGCGGTTGCGCGCGTTGGTGCGGTCTCCCCTGCTGTGGATATGCCCGTGCAGCATGATGGCACCACGCGCCTTGCCATTCCAGCTAAGCATGGGGTAGTGGCTCATAACCAGACGATGGCCCTTGACATAGCCGGGAGCAATCTCAAGGTAATCGCGCACGTCTTCCCAAATCTGCGGTACGTCGGAATCTTCCCAGTCGCCGTCATGGTTGCCACGGATGAGCGTCACATTCTTGCATTCGATACGCTCGCGCAGGCGCACAGCATCCGCCAGGGACAAACGATAGGTAAAGTCCCCCAAGATATAGAGACGGTCGTCCGCCGCCACGCACTCATTGATGGCATCGATGACCTTGCGGTTCATCTCCTCGACCGAGCCAAACGGCCGGTCCATGTCGTGCAAGATATTCGTATCGCCCAGGTGCAGGTCGGCGGTAAACCACATCATCGTCTATGCCCTCATTTCGCAACGCGTTCAACTCGTGCTAAGTATACAGACGCATCGATGCGGCGGTTATCCAAAGAGCCCACCGAACAGACCTCGGCGGCGCTTGTCTTTCTTTTTCGAAGCGTCACCCTTAGTTTTCTTGTCCCGCCGCATCTTACGGTCCTGCTCCAACTCATCATCATCGAGTAGCATATCCCACTCAAACGGATCGTCTGTCAAATCGAACAGGTCGTCGTCATCAAACATGGCCGCCTCCATTGCCGACTAGCGAGCATCCACCACATAAAGCCCAACGCGCACCTGATGCCACGGGCTGCGCTCGGGGGCAACCTGTTGCACGCGAGCCTCAAACACGTCCTCGTGGCCGTAATACATCATCAAGGACAGCGGGCCGACCTCGTTTCCCGGAACGTAGCCAAGTTTGGTCTTGCCATAGTAGATCGCAACTGCCTCGGGGTCATGGGGATTATCGCGCTCGGCACACAGCGTCAGTTTATCGCCCGCTTTAAGATCGCCCAAGACCAAGGCGCCATCGGTATACTGAAATCCTGCAATGTGAAATGACAGAAGAACACGCGAAGGCTCGTACATAGCAGCTCCTCTAACGGCCGGATAAACCGGTGTGTAACCTTATTGAGAAGTCTACGGTCCCGTGCGGACACAAATACATCCTGTCTGCGTCCTTCAATCGTTTGCCTCAACGCTTGCGCGACAGAACGCTTGCAGATAAGATAGGAACACGGATGGCACCCGTTGCCGCGGGTCTTGCCAACTCCGATACACGTTTTCATCGTGAGAAGTGGCCGTCTTCGCTTACGCGGGGGCGGCTATTTCATTCGGCCGATAAACAGACCGAGTTCGATAGCCGCAATCAACAACGCCAATAACGAAATAACATCGCTTACGTTCATACCAAATCCCTTCTAAAGGGAGTTGGCCCATCCGTGCTCCATAACAGTAGTCTAACGCAAAATGCAGGTAATAGGAACACTTGTTCGTATTACCTGCGCCCTTTTCTAATGCACAAACATGCGCACGAACTTGTGCTTCCAGCTTGCGTAAGGAGCATAGCGGAATGGCACGTCCAGCCACGTTGCCTTGTTCACGATGCTCTTCTTGTGGCTAAACGTATCGAAGCTCTCGCGTCCATGGTACTGCCCCATACCGCTCGCACCCATGCCACCAAAGCCCATATGGCTCGTAGCCAAGTGCATAATCGTGTCGTTGACGCAGCCGCCGCCAAAGGGCACGTAACGCACAAAGCGCTGCTGAACTGCGCGATCCTGGCTAAAGATATACAGAGCCAGCGGCGTCGGACGATCCGTAATAAACGTCTCGGCCTCGTCTAGGCTCTCAAACGTCAGCACCGGCAAGATGGGGCCGAAAATCTCCTCCTGCATCACGGCGTCATCGGGGGTCACGCCGTCCAAAATCGTCGGCTCAATCTTGAGCGATGACTCGCGCGCCGTGCCTCCAAGCACAACCTTATCGGGATCGATCAGCCCACGCACGCGCGCAAAATGCTTGGCGTTGACGATATGCCCATAATCCTCGTTATCGAGCGGATGCTCGCCAAACATACGGCGGGCCTCTTCCCTGATGAGGTCCAGCAGCTCGTCGTGCACGCGCGCATCGACCAGCAAGTAGTCGGGCGCCACGCAGGTCTGCCCCACGTTGAGCCATTTACCAAAGGCGATACGCCGCGCCGCAACCTTCAAGTTTGCCGTCGCATCCACGATGCAGGGGCTCTTTCCGCCCAGCTCAAGCGTCACGGGCGTAAGGTTTTTACTTGCGCGCTCCATGACGAGTTTGCCGACCGGAACGCTACCGGTAAAGAAGATCTTGTCCCAGCACTCATCGAGCAGCGCTTCGTTCTCGGCGCGCCCGCCCTCGACAACCGTCACCAGGCGCGGATCAAATGCCTCTTCACAGATTTGCTTGAGCACCGCACTCGATGCCGGAGCATAGGCGCTCGGCTTGATGACCACAGTATTGCCCGCGGCAAGGGCGCCGGCGAGCGGCTCGAGTGTTAGCAAAAATGGGTAGTTCCACGGAGCCATGATGAGCGTGACGCCATAGGGCACGGCTTGCGTTTTGCACACACTCACGGCGTTGGCAAGGTCACACGGACGCAGGCGCGGACGACTCCATCGAGCCACGTGAGCGATCTGATGACGAATCTCGGAAAGCGACGTGCCGATCTCGCACATATATGCCTCGTCATGCGACTTTCCCAAATCGGTCTTGAGTGCATGGGCAATATCGGCCTCGTGCGCCCGTACCGCATCGCGTAAACTCACGAGCGCGCGACGTCGGGCATCGACATCAAACGTGGCGTGCGTCTTAAAGTAGGCGCGCTGATCGCCGACGATGCGCGCAATTTCCTCGGTGTTCATGTGCCCTCCTAGTTCTCGCCCTCAAACATACCACCTGCAACGACTTCATACATATGCTCGAGCTCCAAGCGGTCCATTAAAAGCGGAACGGGGTACAGGGGATTGGCCTCGGCATCGGCATTCGCCGCCATCTGCGGAATGTCGGAGCGGCGAATGCCCGAGACATATTTGGGAATGTCCAAGGTAGCGTTCATTCGATCGACCCAATCGATAAAGGCCTCGGCCGCCAGGTTGTCCTGTGCGTTAGCCGGCGCGATACCAGCCATGCGGGCGAGGTCGGCGAGCTTAGGAGCAGCAGCTTCACCATAGGCGCGAAGCATGTGCGGCAGGATAATGGCATTGGCCAAACCGTGGGGAATCCCATAACGTCCGCCCAGACTGTGCGCGATGGCATGCACATATCCGACATAGGAGCGCGTAAAGGCAACACCCGCTTTATACGCTGCCGAAAGCATATTGCGGCGCGCCCGTATGTTGTCCCCACGCTCATAAGCATCGAGCAAATTGTCGTGGATGAGCAGCACCGCCTGACGCGCCATCTTGCGCGTATAGGGCGTGGTACTGCGCCCGATAAAGGCCTCGACAGCATGCGTTAGAGCATCCATGCCCGTTTGCCCCGTAATGGAGGCGGGCAGGCCGCGCGTAAACTCGGGGTCGTGCACCGCAAAGCGCGGGATAAGCACAAAGTCGTTAATGGGGTACTTGTAGTGCGTCTCGTCATCGGTAATTACCGCTGCAAGCGTTACCTCACTTCCCGTGCCCGCCGTAGTTGGAACGGCGATGAGCAACGGCAGGCGACGATGAATCCGCAGCAGGCCGCGCATCTTGTTGATGGGCTTGCTTGGCTGCGCGATGCGTGCGCCCACGCCCTTGGCACAGTCCATGGCCGATCCTCCGCCAAAGCCGATAATGGCCCGGCAGGCACTCTCTCGGTACAGGGACGCCGCTTCCTCCACGTTTGAGACCGTGGGGTTCGCACGCGTTTCGGCATAGACCGTAACGCCAATCCCCCTGGATGCGAGCGCCGTCTCGAGCGGTGCCGTGAGCCCCAGACGGGCAATGCCGGGATCCGTCACGATAAGGACCTTCTGGATCGAGCGCTTTTGAAGCACCGCGGGCACATCCTCGGCATGCTCTAAAATGCGCGGCTCGGTATAGGGCAGGATCGGCAATGCAATGCGAAAAACCGTCTGATATGTTCGGCACCAGGCACGACGGGCTAGATGCATAAAGGAAACTCCTTCATTTGTTGATAGGTCAACATTTGCTCGACCGATTGTACTCAGCGGCGTCCGTATATGACTTGCAAACCGTTAATCAATCAACATCTTCATATCTCAAAATTGTTTTATTAAAAATCATTCCTAATAGGCTTCACATTTGGTTGCATTTATGGATAATAGAACTCGTCAAGACGCACGTCCGGAGAGGGCCCTTACGGGACCGGGCGAGCGCACAATCGCCATCGATCGAAAGGATCGAATCATGAAGTTTGTTTGCCCCGTTTGCGGTTATGTGGAAGAGTTCGACGGCGATCAGCTGCCCGAGGACTTCAAGTGCCCCCAGTGCGGCGTTCCCGGTTCTCGTTTCCTGAAGCAGGAGGAGGGCCAGCTCGAGTGGGCTGCCGAGCACGTCGTGGGCGTCGCCAAGATGGAGGGCGTCTCTGAGGACATCGTTGCCGACCTGCGCGCCAACTTTGAGGGTGAGTGCTCCGAGGTCGGTATGTACCTGGCCATGGCTCGCGTCGCTCATCGCGAGGGCTATCCCGAGATCGGCCTGTACTGGGAGAAGGCTGCCCACGAGGAGGCCGAGCACGCCGCCAAGTTCGCTGAGCTCCTGGGCGAGGTCGTGACCGACTCCACCAAGAAGAACCTCGAGATGCGCGTTGAGGCCGAGAACGGCGCCACCGCCGGAAAGACTGATCTTGCCAAGCGCGCCAAGGCCGCTGGCCTCGATGCCATCCACGATACCGTGCACGAGATGGCTCGCGACGAGGCTCGTCACGGCAAGGCTTTCGCCGGCCTGCTCAAGCGCTACTTTGGCTAAGCCAACCGCTTGAGACATAACCTCTAGCTCGATGAGACCCGGACCGTATTGGTTCGGGCCTTTTTCGTGCCTCACAAACTTGTTAACTACCTGAAATAGGACCGCCTTCGACATAGGTTTCTCGTCAAAAACTAAGTGAGTAGACTTTTTGGAACTTGCCGAGCAGACCATCCGTATTGCTTTATAAAATCGCAGGGAAATGACTTGTTTCAAAACGGCCTGGTCGCCATCAAGCCAAAAGTCTACTCACTTAGAACCGCAGCCGTCCACGATCGAACTGTTTTGTGTCTAACGGGCATCTTTCCGTCAATTACTCCCAATTTTGTCCAGTCAACGAATAGTTCAGACCGAAGTAATGTCTCAGCCCTTTGCTCATCTGAGCTTTTATCGCGATATTCAGCATCGAGCATCCTGCATACGGTCTTAACGATCGCGCGGAATCTACCCTCATCGGATATCTGTCTGTGTGTCAGGAGAAGTACATCGTAGCCCATGGCCTGAAGGGCCGTCATGCGGTCAGCGTCACGCAAGCCATCCCCTGCGCGTCCGTGCGAGGCCTTTCCCTGACATTCAATGGCCACCTGTCGCCTACCGTCCGGCGAAGAAAGAAGTAGGTCGATATATACACGGGACTTTCCCACAATCGCTCGAGCACTTGTGCTTAGTATCACTTCAACATTAAGCTCTATGCCGCAAAAACCTTCGCCTCCCAGGGATCGCGGCAGTGCAAGTAGCAAATACGCCTCGACCTCAAAAGGCGACGCGGCACCCAATGGAACGAGTTGCGATACCGCCATAAATCTATTGCCGTAACGCATCCCACAAACATCTGAACAAAAACGGTCAAGGTCTCCGCCCAAAACCAAAGCGTCTCGACGCCATAAATTTGAGGCGGTGCCGTCCTCGGACGGGCAGCGCGCCCAACCGAACGTTGTCGAAATCGCACCCGAATCAATTGCACGCGAAAGCTCCGTCTCAAGTAACGCCGGCAGGGCACACACCGCAAACAAGCCACACATCTCCGCCAATACCAAAAGAAGCTGAAGATCCGTCAGATGCCGTGACATGATGAATGCCGTCAGTAGAGGAGACGTAATCAAAAATCCATGCTCCGTTTCCAGCACGGATTCCCTGGGGAGCTCACCAAGAAACAGCCGCTGCCTAATGCTGGCAGGACAAGTCCGTTTGTTTCTCGTCCGAACCAATGTATGCAACGGAAAACCGAGCGCGACCGCAGCCGTCGGGTTGCGGGCGAGATCATATCGCTGCCGGTCTTCTTCCGGTCGTGGAAGCGGCGGACACAAAGCGCGGACTTGAGGAGGCAAACGCCAGTACCTAAAAGCCGATATGTCACAAAGTAGATCCTTCATAGGCACAGGAGAACACGAATTTCAACCCAGTCAGTCACGCATTGGCGCGAACGCACCAAAAATGGCGCCGAACGGACTGCCAAGTTTTCAACAGCCCTCCCAAACTGGCCAAAAGCTTGTCGAGAGCTGGACGAAGCCCTGTTGAAAACCCCATTTTTTTCTCATGCAGAAGCTTTACGCGGCAAGTGAGTAGACTTTTTTGAACATTCCGAGCAGGCCGGTCTTCCTGCTTTTCAAAACCGCAGGTAGATAGCTTGTTACAAAACTGCCTGGTCGCCAAAGTGCTAAAAGTCTACTCACTTAGATTGCAGAGTGCCCCCCATTAGCTGCAATTCCAAGGTAGTTAGTACTTTTGGACTCAGGTCGTCATACTGGACAAGAATATGAGTTGAGTTTTCAGGGGCAGATGCGCCATCGGCACACCAAAAACAGTCACCGATATCGATAAAAGGGATGCTCGAGCGCGTGAGGGCCCGTGCAATAGTGCTTCCGCCCGTTCCACGCTCCGCAACCACGGTACAGTAAAGGCCCGCGTCTGCATGCTCGATCGAGACCTCCCCTGCCGGAAATGCCTTCCGTACAAGCGCCATCAGGCCATCACGCGCCTCACGAGCACGAACGCGCACGCGGTTCACATGTCGCTCGTAATCACCCGATTCCAGCAAACGAGCCAAAGCGACCTGGTCAACAGAACTCACCGACGAGGCGTAAAAACCAAGGTTGCGCCTAAACCGCTCCATTAGCTCATCGGGCAGCACCATGTACGCTAGACGCAACGCCGATGACAGGCTCTTCGAAAACGTGTTGGTGTAGATAACCGACTGGGAGGCATCGATCGACGCGAGCGCGGGAATTGGCTTGCCGGCAAGGCGAAACTCACAATCAAAGTCATCTTCGATGAGGTACCGACCTGGTCGCTCGGCGGCCCAGCTCAGCAGCGCATAGCGACGCGCAATGCTCGTCACAAGACCGGTGGGATACTGATGGGACGGCATAAGGTGAAGGACATCGGTCCCAGTTTTCTGCAGAGCGCTCAGGTCCACGCCGTCGTCATCCAACGGGATATGTCGTACTTGGCAGCCCATAGCCTGATAGATGCGCGTCAGGCGCAAATAGCCCGGATCCTCAACGGCATACACCTTGTCCGCGCCAAGCAGCTGAACCAACATGGTATCGAGCAGCTGGGCGCCCGCACCGATAACAATGTTGTCGGGGTCGACATTCATACCCCTCGTCCCGCGCAGATGATGAGCAATTGCGCATCGTAGCCGAACGGTGCCCTGTACCGGTGCGGGCGAAAAGATCTCGCGCTCGTCTTCGGATGCCAGCGTCGCCCGCAGTGCGCTTTGCCAAAGCCGCGCCGCCTCCAAAGCGGAAGGAGAAAGTGCGTCGAATTGCTCGACCCGCCCGCGGACATCATGCGCGCTGGGGTCCACAGAGACGGCATCTCGGTCGATGCCCTCCGAAGCCAAAGGCAAAACCGGTGCATCCGGAAGCTTGCAAGCGTAGTAGCCACGCCGCGGCTTTGAGCAAATATAGCCCTCGGCAAGTAGCTGGCTATATGCATTCTCGATAGTAATGACACTGATTCCCAGATGACTGGCAAAGGCGCGCTTAGACGGCAAATGCTCCCCCGCCACAATGCGTCCAGCTACGATATCATCTCGAATTTGCTGGTAAACATACTCATAGAGCGATGCTTCGCCGCGTTTTTCCAAATTGTAGTCAAGCATGAGTTTGCCACCTGATCTTATCGAGCTGTTCAATCTGGTATTAGTCTGACCTTATTATTATCTCGAAAACTGAGTATTTCGCCATACCCAGCTCCCAGATAGGATGTTCCGTCAAGCAATGCACATGCCAACCAAGGGAGCAACCATGCCAGAACAGACCAGCAAGGCCGATCGCGTCAAACTCAATCGCGAGCTCGCGCAGATGCTCAAGGGCGGCGTCATCATGGACGTCACCACGCCCGAGCAGGCACGCGTCGCCGAAGAGGCGGGCGCCTGCGCCGTCATGGCACTCGAGCGCATTCCGGCCGACATCC
>OHBJ01001851.1_pt1 | contig 14544 bp, 13 predicted proteins | sample 1577241 | NCBI WGS metagenome assembly OHBJ01 (sample SAMEA3541594, study PRJEB24748) | human gut metagenome | biome: human gut; feature: human-associated habitat; material: faeces | place: China | collected 2012
TATGATATGTGAGATTAATTCTTTCACTTACTATCGGTTTAATTTGATTACTTATCATAGTATCACAGTTTCAACGCGCGACAGTGCCCAACGGTTCGCAAAAAAGAACTAGCCGCCCCCATGATTAGCTAACAAAGCCATATTGGCCAATAAGTTAGGAACAGCAAAAGCGCTGCGCGGAAGTTGCGCAACGCTTTTTATCTTCGTGAACGGAGGGGGATTAGTCCTCGTTCAGGTTTACACGCTTGAAAGTGGTTACCACCAGACCTTTCTGGGTCTGGTCCAGGAACTGTCCTACAGTGATTTTAGCATCCTGCACGTAAGCCTGTTCCATGAGGCAGTTCTCTTTGTAGAACTTGCTGATGCGGCCCTTCACGATGTTCTCAATCATGGCGGCGGGGAGGTTTGCGGCCTTGGCTTCGCCGGCTTCCTTCATGACCTGACGGCCCTTTTCAGCCTCTTCTGCTGTAATCCAGCCTTTCGAGATATTGCTCTCGATGTGGTCTTCGGAGTCGAAGTGGTTGGGGTTGAGGCCAGCTTTGCGCAGAGCGGCTTCCTGGGCTTTCTGCACCTGTTCCTGTTTTGTCTTCTCGATGGCAACGGCTTTCTCCTGCTCGATGATTTCGGGCTTAACGTCTGCCGGGCAGATGGCAACGGGATTCATCGATGCAATCTGCATGCAGATTTCGCGACCTATCTGCGGGTCAATGCCTTCGAGGTTGAAACCTACGATAGCGGCGAGCTTGTCGTTGAAGTGGGTGTAAGCCGAAACGGTAGCGGCTTCGATGCACTCGTAGTCGCCAAGTTCCATCTTTTCGCCCGTTTTGCCTATTTCGTCGGTGATGCGCTCCTCGACGGTGCGGCCGTCGATGCTGAGGGCCTTAACCTCGTCGAGAGTCTTGGCCGATGCTGCCACGGCTGCATCCAGAATCTGCTTTGTGAGGTTACGGAACGATTCGTTCTTGGCAACGAAGTCTGTTTCGCATTTGAGAGCCACTATAGCGGCGAAACCGGCTTTTGTAGCGGAGAGCACGCAACCTTCGGCAGCCTCGCGGTCTTCGCGCTTGGCAGCTACGGCCTGGCCTTTCTTACGTATGATTTCGATAGCGGCGTCGATATCGTTGTTTGTCTCGATGAGAGCGTTCTTGCAGTCCATCATTCCCGCTCCGGTCATGTGGCGGAGTTTCTTGATGTCTTCGATTGATACTGCCATTATATAATGTGTATTTTGGTTAATGATTCTTGTTGATTCAGTTGCCCTGGCCGCCTCATGGACCGTGACGGCCGGACAACTGTGATAAAGGTTCAGGAGAATTACTCGGCAGCGGGAGACTCTTCGGCCTTGGGAGCTTCAGGAGTGGCCTCGGCAGCGGGAGCTTCTTCAGTCTTCGGGGCTTCAGGAGCGGCCTCGCCACGGCGCATGCGACGGCGTTTGCCGGGAGCGGGAGCGGCGTCGGCTTCCTTCTCTTCGGGCTGGTCGAGCTTCTCTATCTTGCGCTCTTCCAGACCTTCGGCCATGGCGCTGCACACGGCGTCGAGGATTATCTCGATGCTCTTCGATGCATCGTCGTTGGCGGGGATTACGAAGTCGATGTCTCCAGGGTTGGAGTTGGTGTCGACTATGCCGAACACGGGGATACCCAGGCGGTTGGCCTCGGCAACGGCGATGTGCTCCTTCATTACGTCAACCACGAACAGTGCGGAGGGAAGACGGTTGAGGTCGGCGATAGAGCCGAGGTTCTTCTCGAGTTTTGCGCGCTGACGGGTAATCTGGAGTTTCTCACGCTTCGAGAGGTTGTCGAAAGTACCGTCCTTCTCCATCTTGTCAATGGCTGTCATTTTCTTGACAGCCTTGCGGATGGTGGGGAAGTTGGTGAGCATACCGCCCGGCCAGCGTTCGATAACATACGGCATGTTGATGGCAGCTGCTTTGTCGGCTATCGCCTCTTTTGCCTGCTTTTTAGTAGCCACGAAGAGCACGCGTTTGCCGCTCTTTGCTATCTGCTTGAGGGCTGCGGCTGCCTCGTCAATCTTGGCGGCTGTTTTGTAGAGGTCGATGATGTGGATACCGTTGCGCTCCATGAAGATGTAAGGAGCCATTGCGGGATTCCATTTTCTTTTCAGGTGTCCGAAGTGACAGCCTGCTGCGAGCAGTTGCTCAAATGTCGGTGTTGCCATTTTGTTTTTTAATGTTGTTTACGTTCTTTTTTTCTGAAACAATCCGGGAGTAGGGAACGTGTCCATCTTCCGAATTTAGATACTAAACTCGTGCCGCCTGTTTTACGCCCCGGCGGCGCCGGGCATGCGGATTGCCTGCTGCGTTAGGGGTCCATGCATGTGCCTTCAGGCTCACTGCGGACTCATGCCGCCGGGATGCTTTCCGCAATATCCGCCAAAAGACGGCCGATGCCGAACTGCGGGGCATCGTGTCGTCTTCCGGTATGGGGATGAAGCTGCGAGGACGCCGAAAAACGAATTTCTTGCCGGCGAAGCAGCGAGGGAATGTCTTTAACGTTTCGAGAACTGGAAGCGTTTGCGGGCTTTGGGCTGACCCGGTTTCTTACGCTCTACCGTACGTGCGTCGCGGGTCATGAAGCCTTCGGCGCGGAGTGCGGGTTTATCCTCGGGGTTAATCTTCACCAGAGCGCGAGCGATGGCGAGACGCAGGGCCTCTGCCTGGCCTTTGTAGCCGCCGCCGTCAAGGTGTACGTAGATGTCATATTTGTCTTCCACACCGAGGGTAATGAGCGGCTGTTTTACCACATATTGAAGAATAGACGAGGGGAAGTAGTCGTCCAGCGAACGTTTGTTGATAGTGATGGCACCGTTACCTTCGCTAAGGTAAACGCGGGCTACTGCGGCTTTACGACGGCCGATTGCATTTACTTTTTCCATCTATTATTTCAATTTTGTGATGTCGATCTGTTTGGGGTTCATATCGCCGAAAGTGTGCTCTGCTCCGTTGAATACATGGAGGTTCTTGAGCTGGGCGGCACCGAGTTTTGTCTTGGGGAGCATGCCCTTCACGACCTTGATAAACAGCGGATGTTTGCCGTTCTTCATGGTAGCCTTGTAGGATTTAGCCATGAGGTCGGCCGGAGTGAAAGAGCGTTGGCCGCCGGGATAGCCGGTGTAGCGCAGGTACTGGTGACCTTCAAACTTCTTGCCGGTCATGCGGATTTTCTCGGCGTTGATAATCACTACATTGTCGCCGCAGTCGAGATAGGGAGTGTATTCGGGTTTATATTTGCCACGCAGGATTTTTGCAACGGTCGAGCATAGACGGCCGAGCACCATGTCTGTGGCGTCGATCAGCACCCATTCCTTTGTGATTTTGTCAGGGGTGACTGACTGTGTTTTGTAGCTTAAAGTATCCACTTTCTTTCGATTGGTTTAAGTTGTTGTTTTGTAGACAGTTAGCCGCCAGCGGGAAGGCCAATTCACTCGCGCGGCCGTTTGTCGAATGATAGTTTGGATATAATCGGCGTGCAAAATTACAAAAAAAATCCCATCCCACAAATTTTTTTTTATTTTTTTAATTTTCCACGGCGTAACGCCCGCTATTTCAGATGCGGCGACGCCACCTTTCCTGCCGCTACCCGCGCCGCTCACATCTTCAGGTCCAATAGCCCTGATATCCGCCTACTAAGCTGATATGCTCCTGATTTACCGCTTCTTGGGCACCTCCGGGGTTCTCCTGCTCTGCCGGGATTACTATAAGGCGGGGCCGGTATTGTCGGCTGTAGCGGGGTGCCTCACCACTGTGCGGCCGAGTTCGGCGTCGCGCTGACGTTTCAGCTCGGCGGCCTGTTCTTCCAGGGCGTGGCGGTGCGCCTCGCGCTCGGCGTTGCGGCTCTCGAAGTGCGCTTTCAGTTCCGCGACATCGCCGGCCGGCGTCAGTCCATACTGCGGCGCTATCTCCAGCATATAGTCGAACGCTGCCGAGTGGTCCAGGTGTTCCTCTTCCACTTTTTTATTAATCGCCTCCTTCACCTCGCCGAGCAATGGACACGTTCCCAGTCCGAAGGTTTCCATTATCTCGTTGCCGTTGATGAGCGCGGGAGCCTCGCGGCGGGCGTCTTCGCGGCGTATGTGGGCCAGCCGGCGGCGCAGTTTGGAGAAAGTGGTGAGCACGCGGCGCACCTTCACCGGATTCTTCGACGTAAGGTCGGCCTCGGCCAGAAGCATCAGGTCGTTGAGGTCGTCCGGGTCTCCGGCGTCGGCTATGAGGCGCCGCACTCCGGAGTCTGACACTCCCTCCTCCCCTATCTGCTGCGGGCGCATGTGGAGCCCAACGAGTTTAGCCACATATTTCATCTTCACGTTCATGGGCATACGCATCTTCTTGAAGAGGCGTTCCACCATTTTTTCGCCGATGAAGTTGTGGTTGCGGAAAGTCCAGCCGGTTTCGGGGGAATACTGTTTGGTGGCGGGTTTGGCAATATCGTGGAGCAAAGCCGCCCATCGCAGCCACAGCAAGTCGGAAACCTGCGCTATGTTGTCCACTACCTGGAGCGTGTGGGCGAAGTTATCCTTATGTCCGCGCCCTTCGCGCGTCTCCACACCTTTGAGGGCAAGCAGTTCCGGGAAGATGATTTCCAGCAGTCCTGTCTCGTCGAGCAGTTTGAGACCTACCGACGGTTTGCGGCTGAGCAGTATCTTGTCGAGCTCTGTGTTGATGCGTTCGCGCGTTATGATGGTTATGCGGTTGGCGTTTCGCTTGATAGCTTCGAGCGTTTCCGGCTCTATGGTGAACTGGAGCTGCGAGGCGAAGCGTATGGCGCGCATCATGCGCAGAGGGTCGTCCGAGAAGGTGACGTCAGGGTCAAGCGGAGTGCGCAATATCTTGTTATAAAGGTCTATGAGGCCGTTATAGGGGTCTTCGAGATCGCCGAAGGTATCGTGGTTCACGCTAAGCGCCAATATATTGATGGTGAAGTCGCGGCGTGCCTGGTCGTCGGCAAGTGTCCCCTCTTCCACAATGGGGTTACGGGAGTCGAAGTTGTAGGATTCCCGGCGCGCGCCGACGAACTCGAGTTCCATGCCGCGGTATTTCACCTGTGCCGTACCGTAGGTTGGGAAAACGCTTACTTTCGCCCCGCGGCCGAGTCGCCGCGCCACTGTACGCGCCAATTCCTCTCCGCTCCCTACGGTCACGAAATCGAGATCGGGCGAACGGCGCTTCAGAAAAAGGTCGCGCACGTAGCCTCCTATTATATAAGTAGGCTGGCCCAGCCAGTCGGCGGCCTGACCCACCTCGCGGATTATATGTCTGTCTATATCTTCCTTGAAATTCATTCCAAATCAATAAGTTCTTCCGGGAACCGGGTGAGGTTCTCGAGCCCGTTTTCTGTCACCAGATATGTGTTCTCCACGCCCACGGCGCCTACATGTGGGATTACGAATTTAGGTTCGAGCGCCAGGGTGGTCCGTATCTGCAAGGGTTCGCTGTTACGCGCCGTCACCACCGGGAGCTCGTTGAGCTCGATGCCCACGCCATGGCCGATGAAGGCCACCTTCTGGCAATGCCCCATGTAGTAGTCATCCAGACCGGATGACTTCACTATCCGTTCCGCTTCCTTATAAAGGACACAGACGGGGACGCCCGGTTTCGCCATCTTTTCGAGACTGCGAAGGATATCGCGCGAACACTGGTGCGCACGCTCGGCCAGCTCAGGCACGCCCCCCACACGGTACGTGCGCGTAAGATCGCTCTGGTAACCGTTGAAGCAGCCGTTCATATCCACCATGACGGTAGTACCCGCCAATATCTCGCGGCCGTCGGCGCCAACGGGCAACGATGGATGTGACCCGGCACCTCCCATGGAGAAGTCGTAGGGAGTGGGCACGTCGGCATTGTCGCCGCTGATTACAGACCCTAAGTTTATCTGCATAAGACGCCCCGACACACGTGGGAACCCGAGGCAACCGTGGCGGCGAAGCTCCTGTTCTATTAGTATTTGCAACTCCACGTCGGTCATTCCTTCCCGGTAGAGGCACGGAATCTTGCCGTATGCCTCCATTTGCAGCGACGCGTCGATGCGCATCTGCTGTATTTCCCAGTCGGTCTTCACTATGCGGGCGCGGCGAATTGTATGCGCGGCGTCTTTGACGGTGGCGCCGGGCAGCGATTTCATCAGTCGCGTGCATTCGGCGTAGGTAAGCTCGCCGTATTCCATCCCCACGGTGCCAGTATAGTCATAACCGCGCTCCGAGAGCACGTCGGGAAGCTGTTCAGGCTTGCGCAGGCAAACCACGTCGTCACCAGTCAGGTTGTTGGGGCGTATCACCAGATAAAGAGGGGCGCCCTCGGCAGGCACCCATACATAGCCGCGATAGACGCGCAGCGCCGTGTAATATATATTGGGATTCGCGGCTATGAGCACGGCGTCGAAACCGTCTTTGCGCATCTCCTCCTGAAGTTTTTCCACATGCAGGCGCGCCTCCTTTTTCAGTTCCGGAGCCACCAGCGGGAAGGTCTTGCAAATGTCTTTCATAATTTCCTGTTTCATTATTTCGCGGGAGTAAGCGTGCCATGACGCTCTACCTCCTGAGTAAAATCAGCCCAATCTTGTCAATGTCACGCACATCGCCGCCGGGCATCGCCGGGGCTACGGCTATGCTCCAGTTACGTTCCAGATGCACGTTTTTCAGCACCGTGTCGGCCGTCTCGTAGAGGTCGTAACTACCACGCCCCACGAAGCGTCCGTCGGCATCAGCCATGCGCACCGTTACGGTGTCGGTCATCATCACCCCGTCGTGGCCCGGAGTCTCAACCGCAAGCCGCATTTCGCGGAAGGCGAAACTACCGTTGTGGCGCAGGCAGAGCACCACATCGTAGCGCCCCGGTTGCAGCATCGTATCCTCTGCAAACGGCTGGAACTCACGGCCGTCCAACTCGGCCCAACCGCCGGAAGGGACACTGTGGAACCGCGAATATACCACATCGCCGCCAGGCGTGGAGCACGCCCCCGCTATGAGCAGCGCGGACACTGACGCCATCGCGACCACGAGTTTCACCGCAACGCCCGGCTTCACGGCTCTGCCGGACTTCGTGCATACACTTTTCGTACCGACCGTTACCATATCAACCCTGCTGATTTTGTTTTTGTTCGCCGCCGGAGCGTTGTTTCTTGCCGCCCCGGCCGCGTTTTCCGCCTTCTTTGCGGGGCGCGTGATCGCCGCGGTGCGATTCCTTACGCTCGCCGTCCTGCGGCTTCTGGCCACCGCCCTGCTGTTTTTGCTTAGGCTGCTGCCTGGGCTGCTGTGCCTTGGGCAGAGACGGTTGTTGCGGCTGTGCACCTCCGCCTCCCCCTTTCTTCTTTGATTTGCGACGCCGCTTCGTCTTGTCGAAACGCGTCAGCGAATCCTGGCCTACGAGGTCCACGTATTCAGCCGGCGTCGGCTCCTTGCTCTTCACCTCTTCCACGAGGCTGTCCACCTTCACTCCCTGATTGTTGAGAGCGATGATTTCAAAGGCTCGCCGCGCCGGGATGGTCACCGCATTCACGGGCATTCCCTTGTCGGTGGAGTAGGTGACGAGCCGTTGCAGTATGTCGGTCTTGAAGAGGTAATAGTCTGCGTCCTTGGTCTGAAGCACGATATCCTTGCCGGGGAGTTTCTTCTGCGACTCAGCGTATGATGCAGCCTCGAAGTTGAGGCAGCATTTCAGTTTGGCACATTGCCCTGCCAGCTTCTGCGGGTTCATCGAAAGGTCCTGCATACGGGCCAGCGATGTCCCTACCGACACGAAATGCGTCATCCACGACGAGCAGCAGAGCGGCCGCCCGCATGGACCGATACCACCGATACGACCCGCCTCCTGGCGCGCGCCTATCTGCTTCATCTCGATACGCACATGGAACTCGTCTGCCAGCAGGCGTATGAGCTTGCGGAAGTCTACTCGTTCGTCTGCTATGTAGTAGAAGATGGCCTTGCCGCCGTCTCCCTGGTATTCCACATCTCCGATTTTCATGTCGAGGCCCAGTTGCGCAGCTATCTGGCGCGACTTTATCATGGTCTCTGTCTCGCGTGCCTTCGCTTCCTCGAATTTCTCGAGGTCCGACGGGCGTGCCAGCCGGAAGATTTTCTTGATTTCGGCCTCGCGTTTCGATGACACCTTGCTCAACTGCAACTGCACCAGCGGCCCTACCATGACTACCTGTCCGATGTCATGGCCCGGCTGTGCCTCCACGGCCACTACGTCGCCGATTTTAAGATCCAGATGATCCACATTGCGGTAGAAGCCCGAGCGCGTGTTCTTGAACTGCACCTTCACCAGCTCGCAGTCGCTTGCCGACGTTATGTCGGCAAGCCAATTGGTGGCAAAGAGTTTGCCACGAGGTTCGCGCACCTTCTCGAAGTCACGCGCGTGCAAGCCGTTCACGGGGCTTTCGTTCTCGAGGCTGTCTTCGGGTTCCGCCTCGCGCTCCAGCTTTAGCGGCGCGGTGTCGTCGTCGTCGCCGCCGTCATCCTCATGCGCCTCTTCGGGAAGCGTATCTACTGCGACGACATCTTTCGGCACGGCAACGGCATCCGACGGCTCTTCCGGCACGGCAACGGTATCCGACGGCTGTCCAGCCACTGGCTGTCCCGGCTCCTCTTGCGGCGCCTCGGCTTGCTGTCTTACTTCCTCGTCACTTTGCATAGCTTACGGCTCTCGTCTCGCGGATAACTGTGATTTTAACCTGCCCGGGATAGGTCATCTCGTCCTGAATCTTCTTCGCTATCTCGGCGGAAAGTTTCTCCGTCTCCACGTCCGTTATCTTGTCGGCGCCCACTATCACGCGCAGCTCGCGGCCCGCCTGTATGGCGTAGGTCTTTATGACACCGGGATACGACAGCGCCAACTGCTCCAGGTCGTTGAGGCGCTTGATGTAGGCCTCCACAATCTCGCGGCGCGCACCGGGACGTGCGCCGGATATAGCGTCGCAGACCTGCACGATGGGAGCCAGAAGCGACGAGGGTTCCACCTCGTCGTGGTGGGCCCCGATGGCGTTGCAGATGTCGGCTTTCTCCTTATATTTCTCGGCCATCTTCATGCCGAGCAGTGCGTGCGGCAGTTCAGGCTCGTCGTCGGGCACCTTGCCTATGTCGTGCAAGAGTCCGGCACGGCGCGCTTTCTTCGGGTTCAGGCCCAGCTCCGACGCCATTATGGCGCAGAGGTTGGCCGTCTCGCGGCTGTGCTGCAAAAGGTTCTGGCCGTAAGAAGAACGGTATTTCATGCGGCCCACCATACGGATAAGCTCCGGGTGCAAACCGTGGATGCCGAGGTCGATGGTGGTGCGCTTGCCCGTCTCTATGATTTCTTCCTCCACCTGGCGGCGAACCTTGGCCACTACCTCCTCGATGCGGGCCGGGTGTATGCGGCCGTCCACCACCAGTTGGTGGAGCGCCAGGCGTGCTATCTCGCGGCGCACAGGGTCGAAGCCGCTCAGGATGATGGCCTCCGGGGTGTCGTCCACTATGATTTCGATACCGGTGGCAGCCTCAAGGGCACGGATGTTGCGTCCCTCGCGGCCTATGATTTTACCCTTTATCTCGTCGTTGTCTATATGGAAGACCGTCACGGAGTTCTCTACCGCCGTCTCGGTGGCCACACGCTGTATGGACTGTATCACGATGCGCTTGGCCTCCTTGCCGGCCGTCATCTTGGCGTCGTCCATTATGTCGTTGATATAGCTGGCGGCGGCCGTCTTTGCCTCGTCCTTGAGCGACTCCACGAGTTTCTCCTTGGCCTCTTCGGCCGACAGGCCGGAGATATGCTCCAGTTCCTCGCGGGCCTGGCGTGTCATGTCCTCAAGTTCGGCGTCGCGGCGGTCAAGCTGCGCCTGTTTGCTGTCGAGGCGGCCCCCAAGCTGGTCGAGTTCGTTCTTGCGGCGCTGGAGGTCGCTCTGCAGGTCGCGCAACTGCTGTTGCTGCTGTTTGTTGCGGGCTTCGGCACTCTGCACGCGCTGCATCTTCTTGCCTGCCTCGCGCTCAGCCTCGTTGAGCACCTTCATGCTCTCCTCGCGCGCTTCGAGACGCCCTTTTTCGCGGATTACGTCGGCTTCCCGCTTCGCGTCTTCCAGTTTACGTTCCGCTTCCGACAGCACCAGGTTGGCTGCCGATTTCGCATTTTTCTTCGAGACCTGAGCCGACACCAGGTAGCCTGCCACTACCCCGACAACAAGTCCCAATATAATCCATATCGCTGTCATTATTCTTAATCCTTATTTGTTCTGTTATTAAAAGTCTGTATCTCTATATAAAAAAAATTCCGGTCGATGGCCTTTCTCGCCAACGCCGGGAACAAGTCAAAATAAAGTAGAACAGATATAGTCTCCGTATAGCTCCCCCGCGACACCTCTCAGGCAGGTGGCACCGCGCGGCAGTACGCCGGAAATAACGCATGTCGCCCTCCCAGGCCTCACTCGCTGTCCGTCTCCCCCAGAAGGGCGTCCAGACGCTCGTCAAGAACCTCCATCTGACGCGAAGCCTCGCCGAAACGCTTCTCCAACGTCAGATAATAATAGGCATACTGATACGAAATCATTGCAAGCAGCTCACGGTCCGTGCGGAGGGGAAACTGCTTTTTCCACGTATTGTATAGTTTGCAGACACTGTCTTCCGCTGCGCGGACGTCATCCTGCGCGTCAAATCCCACATTCAGGCTTATCCGCTCGCCGGCTATGTTGATGTGCATCTGCACTTTCTCTGTTTCCTTCATCGACTCATTCCTTTAATTGGGAAATGCACTTATCGATGTCTCTGATCAATGACTCTATCTCGCGGCGCGTCTCCACTATAGTGTCCGGATTCGACGCCAGGCGATGCGACATCGTCAGAAAATGAACGTCCCGCGCACGCGCTTCCAGTTCCGCACGCAGCCGGCCATTCTCTTCTTGCAGCTCCGAGACCCTCTCTGCAAGAGCGTTTTTCTCACGCTCAAGATTTTCATAACGCGACAAAAGTACCTCCAGTTTCCGTCCGAAGTCACTTATGCGCGAATGTAGAGTCACAGCCATAACTACAATTTTTCACAAAAGTACAACAAATTTATCACCCCACCAAATCTTTAACCAAAAAACTACCTCCTTTCCCGAAAAGCCCCGAAAGCAAAAGAAGCCGCACCCCGAAAAAGGGAGCAGCCTCTTTTATTTTCAAAAACTGTCAGTCAGCATTTTCCTCGGTCTCCGCAGCTTCGGCCTCCGCCTCAGCCTTCTCGTCGGCCGCCGTCACCGGTCCCTGATAGATACCGAGCAAGTCGTACTTATGCCGCGTGCCGTCGCTCAAGATTATCTCTTGATAAAGCACACGCTTGTGCACAGCCGTGACTTTCAGCTTCGGGAACTTCTTCTCTACGCTCTTCTTTACCGCAGAGGTCAGAAGTGCTTCAGGAACTGCCTTTTTCTTGCAGTCCACGCGAGTCCATTCACCCTTGTTGTTGAACTCTATCACCGTGCCGTCGGTAAGTTTCACATCGTAGTCCGTCTTCTTCAGCAGATGGCGGTCCACCTTTATCATGCTTACCTTCTTCTTCGGGAAATGCTCGTCGAGCATCTGCTGCGCCGTCTCCGGCAATTCGCTGCGCTTGATGGTGTACTTGTCGAAAGGGAGTTTGATGGCCGAGGCAGCGACGGCCACCAGCACAATCATTGTCAAAACCGTGATTATTTTCTTCATGTGTTTGCGAATCAGTCAGTGTGTATTTCAAATGTTCGTAATTCCGGATGCAAAGATAATATCGGCCGCCTCCGAAATCAAAATAATCAGATATAATAATCCATTAAAAATGTTTATGAATGCAAATACCGCAAAAAAACACACTCCGCAAACGAATTGCGGAGCGCGCCTTTATCTCAAATGTAACCTATCCTTTTTATAATTTCTCGATGACAGTTACATTTTCCCAGCGATTAATGGTCTTATTATACGTCGCAGTAGAGTAGATACCGCCTCCTTGTGTTTTAGATGAGTTAATAAATGTAATCCCCTTGCTGATATTGTTGCCAAGGAAGGTAACTGTGGTAGTATATCCGCCCATTGCCACCGCACATCCCATAAAGGAGTTTGCACCGAGCGGGTCAACGTTAGAAAACATACCATTAGTTGTAATAGTACAATGCTCTACAGTACAATTATTAAACACCACTTCTACATTGTTTTCCAGGTCTCCGGTTCGACCGATGAAAGCACCTACGCCGCAAGCACCGGTTATTTTCGAGTTTTTAACAGTGATGTTCTCGAAAGTTACACTTGTGGAAACCAAGTTACAGAGAATTCCTACATTATGTCCATCTGTAGTATTAAAAGATGATGATGCGGTAGATTCCGCATTGTCTAAGATCATATTTTTAAATACAACAGGTTTAGTGCTTGCTTTGCCGGCAAGTGCGCCACCGAAAAGACCACCTTCAGTTGTCAGATTCGAAATCACATGGCCTCCTCCGTCGAATACGAAACCATCGTTATTCTCCGACCCGCTACTCAAAAAACCTTTTTCGAAAGTCAATCCCGTGCAATCTATATCAGAAAAGAGACGGTAAGTAGTATTGTCTGCCGAGTTGCCCTGCACCTTTGCGCCGATATATTTCACCATCGACTGGAAACCGGTGGGAGTGGCGGCTGCAACCTCCTTCTCAGCCTCATTGACAAACAGCTCGGGATAGTTTGCAGTATCTGCAACCGGAGTGCTTACGAAACCGACCTCGTTGGTAGGGGTAGTGTTGATAATCTGGTTGCCCTCGCCGATTGTCAGAGTATTCAGTAGATTTGCACCGCAGAGGGCACCGACAGTCGTCATATTGCCATCCGTTGCGGTCACACCGAAATTACTGTTCTTGACAGTACAGTTGCTGTAAGTCTTTGCCTGATCAGCGGAAGTTCCGGAAATACCGCCGACACACTGTGCAGCGGTAATCTGACAGCCGTCTACTACACAAGCCGTTGCATTACCACTGCCGTGGTAACCTACTATTGCGCCATAACGTTTCATTTCAGCCGAGCCGGGGGCTGCCGTAAGTGTAGAATTGGTTACGGTAACATTCTGAACAGAGCCATAAAGGTATTGACATACAAACGCTCCCCACTTCTGGTCGAAGTTGACTATGCTTGCGTCTTTTACATTCAGATTCTTGATTGTACCCCTGAATCGATAGAACAGCGGAGCGTTCAGGCCGACAATTGTATGGCCGTTGCCGTCAAACACCGGGAATTGAGCATAATTTTCTTTTTTGAATGAATTGATGGGAGTCCAATTACCGCTCGACATATCGAGGTCGGCATTCAGTCTGATAGTGGTTGACTCCGGAATAAACTGATCGTTACTTGCACACTGGGCGGCAATCCAGGCAAGTTCTGCCGGTTCGTTGATGGTATAGACTCCGTCTACCGGTTCAATCGCCTTAGTCTCGCCGGTCCATACCTTGAAGTTGCTACCCTCCTCGGCAAATGCAGGACGGATTGTCACAGTGAAGTCGGTGGCCGATGTCAGCAGCGAACCGTAAACGTTAGTCTGGTAGTTGGCACGCATCGGAGCGTTCGGGACCTTGACAGTGTTCATCTCCTGTTCTCCCTTCATAACCGTAAGCGTAAAGTCATTGACGGCATTCTCAGTTGCCGGAGCAAGAACATAGTTCATCGAAAGATACCGGTAGCCCGTCATCGGGGTGTTGCCGGCCGGGAACTCCTGTGCGGCAGCGGGGATACCCGTAGCCGTGAAGTTCACGGTAGCCTCGCCGGTGAGCTCGCCGCTCACCAAATTCAAGACGTTCGGCATCTCTGCCTTCAGCGACAACGAGGTGTTCAGCGAACCAAGGTCTGTCCCGTAAGCCGCTGTAACAGCAGGTTTCGCTGCGTCATCCGTACCGAAATTTATCTGAGCGAACGGACGGTAAAGGTCAACCGGCTGTGTGGTGCCACCCGCTACCTTGATGCCTTTCACCACTGCATAAAAAGCGTCGCGGTTCTCGTCGTTCTGTGTAGCCAACGAGTAATCCACCGTGAAATCCTGGGTAGCAGGAGTATAGGTGTAAAGACCCTCCGGAGCCTTGTCGCTCACAGCCAGAAAAACGACATCGTAAGTCTCGCCGTTGACCAACTGAAGTTCTACCGAAGTAGAGAGATTGATAGTGGCGGTCTCCGTGATGAGAGGAGTTTTCTCGCCCGACTTGTAAACGTAGACTTGCAAAGAATTGGCAGTAGTGCCGTCGCCAAAAGCACGCGAACCGAGTTCCGACGGCAACTTGGCCGTAAAAGTAATCTTGCCGCTGCCGTCGCCCTCGCCGCCGAGTGGCTCGTCAGACGAGCAGGACGTCAGGCCTAAGCCGACCGAAGCCACGGCCATTGCAGAAATAAGAAATTTATTCATAATAATGTGGATTAAATAAATAGTAGTATAAAAAGGAAATATATTTTGTCGTGAAAACGAACTGAAGAATGAAAAAAATCATTGTCCGGTGGATGACAGACTCTGAAACAACACTTCACGACAATCTCAAAATAGCGAATAATCGGAATTCAATTGCAAAGGTAAACAAAAAAATCCGCTCTACCCCCCCGATT
>OHBJ01001853.1_pt1 | contig 14542 bp, 16 predicted proteins | sample 1577241 | NCBI WGS metagenome assembly OHBJ01 (sample SAMEA3541594, study PRJEB24748) | human gut metagenome | biome: human gut; feature: human-associated habitat; material: faeces | place: China | collected 2012
TGATGAAACCGCACTGTCCTATGCAGAGATAAAAATGCTTGCAACAGGTAATCCGTATATCAAAGAAAAGATGGACTTAGACATTCAGGTACAGAAGCTGAAGATGTTAAAATCCAATTTCTTATCGGAGAAATACGGACTGGAGGATAAGGTCATCAAGTTCTACCCACAACAGATTGCTTACTTAAAATCCCGTGTAGAGGGACTTACAACAGATGTTGAAACAGCAAAATCACACCCGAAACCGATAGACGAGCAGCCGCTTGGAATGATGGTATCGGGTGTTTCTTATTCCGAAAAAGCCGAAGCAGGTCAGGCAATCATCAATGCCTGCAAGTCAATGAACAGTCCCGATGCGATACCACTTGGCGAGTACCGTGGCTTTCAAATGGAACTGTATTTTGATACGGTGCAGCGTAATTATGTTGTGAAATTAAAAGGCGAAACGAGCAGAGATGTACCGCTTGGCGACGACGCTCACGGTAATATCGTGAGAATAGATAACGGCATTGAACGCTTTGAGGAAGCACTTGCTGATACGAAAAACAGCCTTGAAAATATGGAAAAGCAGTTTGAAACAGCGAAGCAGGAAATCGAAAAGCCGTTTGCCAAAGAGGAAGAATTGAGGGCAAAAACTGCCAGACTTGATGAGCTGAATATCCTGCTCAATATGGATAAAAAAGAAAATGAGATTGTCGGCGGAGAGCCTGATGAGGGCGAGCCAGTCGGCGGCAGAAAGGAGAAATCGTATGAGAGATAAACAGGAAGGCGGTGGTCGATATGCCTTTTATCGCACCTGAGTTAATCATTCAGGCGAAGCAGATGGACTTACTAACTTACCTGAAAAATTATGAACCGTATGAGTTGGTTAAGTTTTCAGGTAACACTTATTGCACCAGAACTCACGACAGTTTGAAGATTTCAAACGGGAAATGGATATGGTGGTCGAGAGGTATCGGCGGCAGGAGTGCCTTAGATTATCTCATTAAGGTCAAAGGTTACAGCTTCCTTGAAGCCGTGGAAACCATTATCGGACACACAGCGATTCAGGCTCCGGTCTATGAAAAGCCACAGCTAAAAGAGGAAAACAAACCGCTTCTTCTCCCTGAAAAATGTGCTTCCAACAGAGTGATTACAGAGTATCTTTTCGGGAGAGGAATAGATTTTGAAATCATCAATTACTGTATCTCCAATGACCTTATCTTTGAGAGTCTGCCGTATCACAATGTTGTGTTCGTAGGCTATGATGAGAAGAAAGAACCGAAATATGCAGCCTACCGTTCCACGAATAAACGTAGGATTATGGGGGATTGCAGTGGCAGTAAAAAAGATTATTCTTTTCGGCTTGGTAAGGAAAACTTGGAGGAAGTACACCTCTTTGAGTGTGCCATTGACTTGTTATCCTATGCCACACTTGCGAAGCTGAACGGGCAGGACTGGAAAGAAATGAGCTTTGTTTCGCTGTCCGGTGTATATTCTCCGGCAAAGAAAATTGAGGACAGCAAAGTACCGATTGCACTGGAAAAGTATCTTGGCAGTAATCCATCTGTCAGGAAAATCCGTATCCATTTTGACAATGATATAGCGGGCAGAAAGGCAGCACAGACCTTAAAAACCATTCTGCCGGATAAGTATGAAATCGTTGATGAACCACCAAAAGCAGGTAAGGACTTCAACGATTTTCTTTGTATGCGGATGGGAATTTACAATAAAAAAACACACGAAAGGAATGAAGAACGATGAATGATACAAAGATTAAAGTTCTCTTGGTAGAACCGGAAAAGTACCCGAAGGAAATTGTAATCGACGACACTCTGGAAGCAATGCAGGAGGTTGTCGGAGGGGATATTGAGGAATATATGCCCTTTGATGATGACGTTGCAATCATCTGTAATGAGGAAGGAAAGATGAGAGGACTTCCGCTTAATCGTGCTGTTTATGTGCAGGACAACGATAAGAAAGAGATGGTTGATATTATCTGCGGCAAGTTCTTTATCTGTTATGCACCGCCTGAGAGTGAGAGCTTTCAGAGCTTGCCGGACGATATGATGAAGAAGTATAAGGAACAGTTCAAGTATCCTGAACGCTTTTCTAAGGATGTGGGCGGCAATATCGTGGCTGAACCTTTTAAGCCGAAATCAAAGGATTATGAGAGATAGTAGCCTGAGAACGGGGCAACCCGGAGGAGATGTTTATTCTTAGCGAGCAGACCATTTGGATAAACACAGTTTCCCAAACGGTAAAAGGCTCGTTAGGGGTTGCCCCTAATACCCCGTGAGAAAGGAGAACTTGATTTGAGAGAGTTATTACTTATTGCCGCCGGAACACTGCTCGGCAGTTGTCTTGGCGTTACGATGATGTGCTTATTCCAGATTAACAAAGATTGCAGAGTAAAGAGAAAGGAAGATACCGATTATGAGAAAGAGAAACATTCAGAAGATTGTACGCTTTAACCGCAAGGAAGCACAGGATTTGGCAGCAAAGGCAAAGAAGGCTTGTCTTTCCGAAGCAGGACTTATCCGTTTACTTATCAGAGGTTACGAACCGAAAGAGAAACCCGATGACCGTTTCTATGATGTGATGAGGGAACTTTCCTCTATCGGTAATAACATCAATCAGCTTGCTGCCAAAGCGAATACACTTGGTTTCATTGACGCACCTATGCTGAAGAATGAAGCTGCAAAGTGGAATAAGTTCCAGTCAGAGATTGAGAGGACATATCTTCGTCCAAATCAGAGCGAAATGAAATGGCAGTAACAAAGTTGTGGTCGGTAACAGAAAGGCTCGGTCAGGTCATTGACTATGCAACCAATCCCGAAAAGACTTCTGCAAATATCAAAAGGGAGTTTTCACCGGAACAGTATCAGGCTCTTGCTGATGTTATTGCTTATGCAAAGGATGAAGAAAAAACAGAGCGAGAATTTTATGTTGAGGGTATCAACTGTAATGTGGCGATTGCCCGTGACCAGTTCATAACGGTTAAGGAACAGTACCAAAAGACAAACGGTATCCAAGCCTATCACGGATATTTGAGTTTCAAGGAAACAGATATATCTCCTGAGATGGCACAGAAAATCGGAATGGAATTTGCAAATGAAGTGTGGGGTAAAAGATTTCAGGTCGTTGTGACAACCCACCTGAACACAAAGCACCTGCATTGCCATTTTGTCATCAACTCTATTTCTTTTGTCGATGGCAAACATTTGTGGGGAGAGGAAAAAGCGTGGTTCAAATTCCGAAAAGTTGCAGACAGAATTTGTGAGAAGTACGGACTTTACTATGACCCGAATCCGAACCGCAGTAAGCAGTCGGATTATCTGACGATGAAAGAAAAGGCAGGTATGCCGACACGCTATTCGGTTACAAAAGAAGCCATTGATTATGCTATCGACCATAGCAAGACCCTGAAAGAATTTCAGTTTGCTCTCAAGGAAATGGGATATGCCTATAACCTAAGTCCAAGCCGAAAATACTGGACAGTCATTCCAAAGGGATATGATAAGCCGATACGACTGAAAAATCTCGGAGCAGATTATACCAATGACCGGATTGTAGAGCGTATCAAAGAAAATCGTGACAGATGGGCAGAGATTGAGCCGTTCCAGAGGGCGACCTATAAACCAAGACAGTACCGTATGCAGACCAGAGGGCAGAAGCTGAAAAAGAAAGGCGGACTTTATGGGCTGTATCTGTATTACTGTTACAGACTCGGTTATCTGCCCAAGTATAAGAAACAGAATAACGCAAGGCTTCATTATCTTTTGAAAGATGATTTGATGAAGCTCGATAAGATTACTGATGAAGTAAGGCTGCTCGGACGAGAAAATATTTCCACGGACGAACAGCTTTTTTCATATAAGACTTCCTTAGAGGAGCAGATGAAAAATCTGATTGCCGGAAGAACACATCTCCGAAAAAAGATAAGAACAAATATTGATGATGGTCAGCTTCAGGCGGCAAAAGATGAAATCGCTTCTATCAATGGAGAATTGAAAAAACTCCGACGGGAAGTAAAACTCTGCGAGGATATTGCAGAGAGGTCAAAGGTTATGGAAGAAAACCTTGAGCATATCGAAACAGAGGAACAAAAACAGCAGAGAAAGGAGAAATCACGCTATGAACAACGGTGGTGACGCAGCAGAGCAGGTCGTTAGGCTTTCGCTTGAAGGATTTGAAGTTGCTGCAAGATTAAGCGGTTCGGCGGCGAAGAATATCGCATTGCTTTTGGTATCGGTTCTGAAGCAGGAACAAAAGACGAAGGGCAAAGCAAGGCTTACCAATATGATTAAGTCAGGCAAGGAGCTGAAAGTCTTTTCCATTCCGCAAAAGGATTTGAAGAAGTTTACCGAACAGGCAAAACGCTATGGCGTTCTTTATTGTGTCCTCAGAGATAAGAACACAAAGGGAGAGAACGCTCCGGTAGATATTATTGCAAGAGCAGAGGACGCTTCTAAAATTCAGCGTATCGTTGAAAGATTTGAACTTGGCAAGGTGGATAAGGCTTCGATTGTCAGTGAAGCAGAGAAGGCTATCGCAGACCGTGAAGCGGTTGAGAAAGAAAAGCCGACCAAATCCAAGAGTGAAATCATTATGGAAGAAGCAGTCAGAAATCCAATGCAGAAAGAGGAGCGAGCAAACGTAAACCCCTCAGTCGCCAAAACAGACAAAAGCCCTCTGTCAAGGCAAAACTCAGAGCCGGTAGAAACGCAATCTGATAAGGGTGTTGCAAAGCCAGTGGAAAAGCCATCGGTCAAAGAGAAACTTGACCGTTACAAGGCACAGGCAAAACAGCAAAAAGAAGCAGAGCGTAAAGAGCCGGAGGTTAAGAAAGACGGCAAGAAGCCGCAGCAGAAAAACGGTCAGACGGTACACCGTCAGCCGAAGAAGAAACCCAAAACAAAAGAGAGGTAATTCACTATGACAAATGATTTCAAACCCGCAAAGGCTGGCGGTAATCAGCCAAGATTATCCAAAGAGGAGTATGCAGAAAAGAAGCGAGCAGAAAAAGAAAAAGTCTATCAGATGATTGATGATGCTGCCCGTGAGATTGTGAGTGACCCTGAGAAGTTCAAGAACTTTCTTGATACGCAGAGTCGAATGGACAGATATTCCGCAGCAAATGCTCTCCTTATTTACAGTCAGTATCCGCAGGCGACACAGCTTAAAGATTTTGATGATTGGGGTAAGGACAATGTGAAGATTACCAAAGGGGCAAAGAGTATTTCTATCCTTGAACCAGTGGAATACACAAGAGCAGATGGTTCTCCGGGTATTTCCTACAATGTCAAAAAGGTATTTGATGTTACGCAGACAAATGGAAGAAAAGCTCCGGCAGTATCAGCAAACCGTGACCCGAAAGCACTTATCACGACAATGCTTGATGTATCTCCGGTGGAGGTTGCGGCAACCGATGAACTTCCGTATCCGAATATGGCAGCTTTCTATAATAATGAAAAGCAGACCTTGTATGTGAAGCGTAATGTGGGCGACAGCGTAGCAGTTGCTCAGTGTGTCGCTCAGGAACTTGGACACGCACAGCTTTCCATCAATAGCGAAAGTTACAGCCGCAGGGATATGGGCTTTCAGGCAGTGTGTATCGGATATATGATTTGCAAGAAGTATGGCGTAGATACACAGAATTTTGCAATTAACCGTATTCCGGAGGGACTGGCTTCCAAAGAGCCGAAAGAAATCCGTGCGGAGCTTTCCAAGACACGAAATGCAATGGCAGAAATTCACAGTCATATCTCTGATGAAATGTTCCGCAAAAAGCAGGAGCGTTCAAAGGACTATGAGAGATAACGGAGGGCAGATATGGAAAAAGAAAAACTCTACCACATTGCTTTGGACGATTACGAACACGGTGTTGTCATTCGCTCCTTAAACGATGAGAAAACAAAGTTGATGGAGGAAGGCAAGTCCGCAGACGCAGTAGACGACCTGCTTGTAAAAGTCGGAAATGCCCCATTGAAAAAGTTCAAAGTGATTGAAAGGAAACGCTCAGATGAAGCGAGATAATGACAGGCAGACTGCCATTATTTTATCCATTGTCGGTATCGTTCCGGTCATATGGCTGGCACTTCTGATTGCACCTTCCATAAGCGGAGGATTGCCGGAGATAGCAGCCAATCTTGCGACACTCTTTGATAATCCATTTTCCATAAAATTATGTGGGGACAGCCTGAAAACTGTCCTCATTTTACTTTTATGCTATGGAATGGGTATCGGGATTTATCTCTCAACAAGAAAGAATTACCGCAGACGAGAAGAACACGGTTCTGCCAAATGGGGCAATGTCAGAGCCATTGATAAAAAGTACCGACAAAAGCCACTATCAGAAAATAAGCTGATGACTCAGAATGTGTGCATTGGACTTAATGCCAAGAAGCACAGACGAAATCTGAATACGCTTGTGTGCGGTGGCTCCGGTGCAGGTAAGACGAGGTTTTATGCAAAGCCTAATATTATGAATGCTGCCAGAAACAGCTATGTGATATTAGACCCGAAAGGGGAAATCCTGCGAGATACGGGACATCTTCTTGAGAAGAAAGGTTACGAAGTGCGTGTGCTTGATTTGATTTCAATGGAGAAAAGCCATTGTTACAATCCGTTTGTATATTTGCAGAACGACAATGATGTGCAGAAGCTCGTAACCAATCTTTTCAAGAGTACCACTCCGAAAGGTTCACAGAGCAATGACCCGTTTTGGGATACGGCAGCGTCAATGCTTCTGCTTGCACTTGTATTTTATCTGCACTATGAAGCACCGCCGGAAGAACAAAATTTTGCAATGGTAATGGAAATGCTCAGAGCCGGGGCGATTGAGGACGAGGACGACCCAAGTCCTTCTCCGCTTGATAATCTGTTTTCGGATTTGATGATAGATAATCCTGACCACATTGCTTTGAAGTATTACCACTCTTATCATTCCGGTTCTTCCAAAACATTAAAATCCATACAGATAACCCTTGCAGCAAGGCTTGAAAAGTTTAACTTGGAAAGTCTTGCTGCTCTTACTTCTGCCGATGAACTGGATTTGCAGTCACTCGGAGAGAAAAAGGTGGCACTGTTTGCACTGATACCGGATAACGACTCTAGTTTCAACTTCTTGGTATCCATTCTTTACACACAGCTTTTTCAGCAGTTATTTTATGCAGCCGACCATATCCACGGCGGTTGTCTGCCGATGCCTGTTCATTTTATGATGGACGAATTTGCCAATGTTTCACTGCCGGACGACTTCGACAAGATACTGTCGGTTATGCGTTCCCGTGGGGTATCGGTAAGCATCATCTTACAGAACTTGGCACAGCTTAAAGCCTTGTTTGAAAAACAGTGGGAGAGCATTGTGGGTAACTGCGATGAATTTCTTTACCTTGGTGGAAATGAGCAGTCAACCCATAAATATGTGTCGGAGCTGTTGGGCAAGGAAACCATTGATACCAACACGTTCGGAAAGAGTACCGGAAGAAGCGGTAATTATTCCACCAACTATCAGATTAGCGGCAGAGAGTTACTTACCCCTGATGAGGTGCGTATGCTCGATAATCAGTACGCTATTTTATTTATCCGTGGGGAAAGACCCATTATGGATTTCAAATATGACATTATGAAACACCCGAATGTGGCACTTACCACAGACGGAAAGGCAAGTCCTTATAAGCACGGAGAAGTCACGAAAGATATTGCTTCGATTGCCATTTGGGACATTGACCCTGCAACACTTCCTGAAAAGGAAATGGAAGAAACGAACTGGGAACTTCTTTCCGATGAGGAGATGGAAGCTCTGTTCATAAACAATCAAACAAATTAAATTTTGGAGGTATTCAACTATGACTATTTTTAAGAAAAAAGCAACTGATATTCAGGAAACAAAGAAACTGCCTATGACTGGAAAGGTTAAGAAAGGCTTCCGTGCTTACTGCACAATGGTCATTGTCGGTGCGTTGGCACTTGGAATGACAACGACTGCATTTGCAGCGAATGACCCGCTTACCGTAGTCAACAATCTGTCCGATTTTATCTTCGGACTTATCCGTGCCATCGGTATGATTTTGCTTGGCTTTGGTATCGTGCAGGTCGGTCTTTCACTCAAATCTCACGACCCTTCTCAGAGAGCCAATGGCTTCCTGACTCTTGCAGGTGGTGTCATTATTACTTTCGCCAAAGAAATCCTTACTCTTATCACAGGCTAAGATAAGAGTTACACAGTTATCGAGGGGTGTGCCAAGTTAAGGTACACCCCTTAATTGTAAGGAGGTGCTTTGAATGAGTGATAACTGGGTAGTTCAAAATCTTGAAAATGCCCTTGAAACTTGGAATGAAAAACTGTCGGAAATATGGACGCTCATCACAACTACACCGCAGAACTTTAAGGGCGGGAATATCTGGAAGGTTATCGTTGACATCAACGGTGCAGTTCAGGCTATTGGGCTTGCCTTGCTTGTATTGTTTTTTGTGATAGGCATGGTAAAGACCTGCGGAAGTTTTACAGATGTGAAGAAACCGGAACACGCACTGAAACTCTTTGTTCGTTTTGCACTGGCGAAAGGTGTCATCACATACGGAATGGAGCTTATGCTTGCACTATTTAATATCGTGCAGGGTACGATTTCAACCATTATGAATGCTGCCGGATTTGGAACTCCGGAACAGACGACCTTGCCCGCAGAGGTGGTAACGACCATAGAGGATTGCGGATTTTTCGAGAGTATTCCATTGTGGGCGGTAACGCTTATCGGAGGATTATTTATCACGGTGCTGTCGTTCATTCTGATAATGACAGTGTATGGACGATTTTTCAAGTTGTATATGTACACAGCACTTGCACCGATACCGCTTTCCACATTTGCAGGAGAACCTACACAGAATGTAGGCAAGAGTTTTATCAAGAGCTATTGTGCAGTTCTGCTTGAGGGAGCAGTCATTGTACTTGCTTGTATTATTTTCTCCGTATTTGCTTCATCGCCACCAGTAGTGAATCCTGATGCAGCAGCAGTTACGCAGGTGTGGGCATATATCGGGGAATTGGTATTTAATATGCTTGTTCTTGTCGGTGCAGTGAAAATGTCTGACCGTATTATCCGAGAGATGATGGGACTTTAAGGAGAGATTTTGAGATGAACCAAAGAGATTGTAAGAAATGCGTTTACTATGGCGGTAAACGAAAAGGCAAAGTCTTTTGCCTGAATGATAAATGCGTGAGGGAGAAAGACCGAAACCGCAGGAAAGGAAACAGATATGGAAGTAAAAATTAACCGAGAAATCAGAAATTATACAGAGTCAATGTTTTTTGGACTGTCGCTCAGACAGTTCATTTTTTCTGTTCTCGCTTGTGGCGTTGCGGTAGGACTGTATTTCTTGCTCAGACCGTATGCTGGCACGGAAACCGTATCGTGGGTGTGCATTTTGGGTGCTGCCCCGTTTGCGGCACTTGGCTTTGTGAAGTACAACGGTATGACCGCAGAAAAAGCAATTTATGCGTGGATAAAGTCAGAGTTTTTAATGCCGAAGAAGCTGGTGTTTCATTCTACCAATGTGTATTACGAACTGATGAAGCCAAGCATTGAACAGAAACAGAAGGAGGTATTGAAGTCAAATGATTAAGACTCTTACGAACCTGTTTAAGCAGGATAAAGAAAAATTTGTTGTACCGAAAGGGGTGCAGGATGTGATTCCCGTAGCAGCTATCTTTGATGATGGCATTTTCAAAGTGGGAAAGGATAAATATTCAAAGACCTACCGCTTTACAGATATTAACTATGCAGTGGCGAGCCGTGAGGATAAGGAAGCGATGTTCCTTGAATATTCCGAACTTCTGAACTCTCTTGACAGTGGTGCGACAACAAAAATCACAATCAATAACCGTCGGCTCAACAGACTGGATTTTGAGCAGACAATCCTTATTCCGACAACCGGAGATAATCTGGACGAGTATCGAGAGGAATATAACAAAATGCTTCTTGATAAGGCAACGGGGGCAAACTCTATTGTTCAGGATAAGTATATTACCATTTCCATCAACAAAAAGAGTGTGGAGGACGCAAGAACTTATTTTGCCCGTGTCGGTGCAGATTTGATTGCTCACTTCGGCAGGCTTGGAAGTAAGTGTGTGGAACTGGAAACAGACGAAAGACTTCGTATTTTCCACGACTTCTATCGTGTGGGAGAAGAAAGCTCTTTCCACTTTGATATTAAGGAAACAAGAAAAAAGGGACACGATTTTAAGGATTATATCTGCCCCGACACAATGGAATTTGAAAAGGACTATTTCAAGATGGGAAACCGTTATGGAAGAGTCCTTTTTCTTCGTGAATATGCGTCCTATATCAAAGACAGTATGGTAGCGGAACTTACGGATATGAACAGAAATCTGATGATGTCCATTGATATTGTTCCCGTTCCAACGGATGAAGCAGTAAAGGAAGCAGAGAACCGTCTGCTTGGTGTGGAAACCAATATCACAAACTGGCAGCGTAGGCAGAATGCCAATAACAACTTCTCTGCAACTATTCCATATGATATGGAGCAGCAGAAGAAAGAAATGAAAGAGTTCCTCGATGACCTTACGACCCGTGACCAGAGAATGATGTTCGCTGTTATCACAATGGTTATTACAGCAGATAGTAAGGAACAGCTTGAGAATGATACGGAAGCGTTGCTTACCACAGCAAGAAAACATCTTTGCCAGTTTGCAACACTGAGATTTCAGCAGGTAGATGGACTCAACACGGTAATGCCGTTTGGAACAAGAAAGATTGATGCCTTCAGAACACTTACAACAGAGAGCCTTTCGGTATTTATCCCATTCAGGGTGCAGGATATTTTCCACGAGAACGGTATCTATTACGGTCAGAATGTTATCAGCAAAAATATGATTATCGCAGACCGTAAGCAGCTTTTGAATGGTAACTCCTTTATTCTCGGTGTATCTGGTGGCGGCAAGTCATTTGCGGCAAAGGGAGAAATCATCAATCAGGTGCTTTCTTCAGATGCGGATATTATCATTATCGACCCTGAACGAGAGTATTCACAGCTTGTCAATGCGATGGGCGGAGAAGTAATCAATATTTCTGCTACTTCCGACAATCACATCAATGCAATGGATATGAATAAGGATTACGGCGACGGTGCAAACCCTGTCATATTGAAATCTGAGTTCATTATGTCCCTTTGTGAACAGCTCATCGGCGGAACAAATCTCGGAGCGAAGCAGAAGTCTATCATTGACCGTTGTACGGCAAGCGTGTACCGCAGTTATCAGCAGAATGACTATCAGGGACATATACCGACCTTGCAGGATTTCAGGGCAGAACTTTTGCAGCAGGACGAACCAGAAGCAAAGGAACTGGCACTTGCCATTGAACTTTTTACACACGGTTCTTTAAATACCTTTGCAAAGCAGACAAATGTGGATACTAATAACCGCCTTATCTGCTATGACATTCTTGACTTGGGTAAACAGCTTATGCCGATTGGTATGCTTGTTGTCCTCGACTCTATCCTGAACCGTATCACACAGAATCGTGCAAAGGGTAAGAACACCTTTATCTTCATTGATGAGATTTATCTTCTGTTCCAGCACGAATACTCTGCAAACTTCCTCTTTACCTTGTGGAAGCGTGTGAGAAAATACGGTGCATACGCAAGCGGAATCACTCAGAACGTCGATGACCTTTTGCAGAGTCACACAGCGAGAACAATGCTTGCAAACTCAGAGTTTATCATTATGCTGAATCAGGCTTCCACAGACAGGCTTGAGCTTGCAAAACTTCTGAATATTTCCGACCTCCAGATGTCCTATATCACGAATGTGGAAGCAGGACACGGACTTATCAAGGTGGGAAGTTCTCTTGTACCATTTGCAAACAAATTCCCTAAGAACACGAAACTTTATAAACTGATGACGACCAAGCCGGGCGAAGCGTAAGGAGGGATTTACAATGTCTAAAATTCAATTTCGCAATGCTGCACACAGAGATTTTGTATTGGAAAATCTGGATAAGTGCAAAGTCAACGACTGCTATCACAGAGCATTTTTCTATGTGATGGGGATTTCAGAAGAAACGAGAATGAACATCGGAAAGATGTTTGATTTTAAGAGGGATTGCATCATACCGGAAGGTATGCACGGCGGTTGGCAGACAAGTGGCACAGTCAAGGTTTGCCACCTTGCCTTTAATCTCTGGAATGGATTTACGGAAGAAGGCAGGGAAAATCTCTATACACCGGAGGAACTGTTCTGTTGCGGATATGCTCCGTATTTTATGGAGGGTATCAAGTTGAGGTATCCGGAGTATTGCAGAGATTTGACTCCACCTAAGAGAAATGATATGGAAAGGTAAGAGAAAATGAGCAGAAAAATCTATATTATTATTGCGATGGTGTTTACGGTAGTGTTGTCTGTAAGCACCTTCTTTATTATCCGTAATCACATTGACTCTGCCAAGCAGAATGAAGTCTATGATAACCTTGCGGAGATTGTGGAGGACGAACCGCCAAAGGAAAATGAGGGCGTGACGTTTTCGGAAGATAAGGACTATCTTGCGGAATATCTTGAACTCTATCGGCAGAATGAGGATATGGTGGGTTGGATAAAGGTTGAGGATACCAATATCAACTATCCGGTCGTGCAGTCTGTAAATGAGCCGAACTTCTACCTGAAGCACAAGTTTGATAAGACCTATTCCGCTTATGGCTGTCCATATGTGCAGGAAAATTGTGATGTGCAGAAGCCTTCAGACAACATCATTATATACGGACACCATATGAATGACGGCTCGATGTTTACGGGACTGATGAAGTACAGAAACAAGAGCTTTTGGGAAGGTCATAAGACGATTACCTTTGATACACTGACGGACAGACACCAGTATGAAGTGATTGCAGTCTTTAAGACAGTCGTTTATACAGACAGCTCCGATAGCTTTAAGTATTATGAGTTTACGGACGCAGAAAATGCGGCAGAGTTTGATGCGTATGTTGCTAAGTGCAAGGAACTTTCTTTGTATGATACCGGAGTATCGGCAGAATATGGCGACAAGCTGATTTCTCTTTCTACTTGTGAATATTCAAGAAACAATGGCAGGCTTGTTGTTGTCGCTAAGAGAGTGGATTAAACCCCACTCTCTATTATTTTTCGAGAAAGGAGGAAACCGATGGCTGATATAAAAACAAGAGATACAAGCAAAGGTACAATCAAGACCATAAATAAGGCAGCAGTTGCCACGGAGCGAATGAAGAAAGCCTATGTGATGACGAAAGATAAGGCAGAACATTCCACCAATGCTTCGGAAAATTCCGCAGAGGAATATGCTTCCGATAAAATCGAAGCGGCAACGGATAGGGCTGTTCACGAAACTGCATACCGTGCGGATAAAGTCGGCAGATGGGGTGTGCGTGAAACAAGGCAGAATTATCAGAAAGCCAAAACGGGAATTGAGAATTTCAAGACCAAGCGTGCAGAGAAACAGCTTCAGAAACAATCGGTCAATCCTGTCGGAAAACAGAGCATCCGAACTCTGGAGCGTACGGAGAAAACAATTAAACAGTCTGCAAGGTCGGCAGCCTGCGATAAACCTGCATCTTTCTGGAAAGCCCTGACTGCACTTCGGACATCTGAATCGTAGACTACATAACCCAAATAGTTCGTATTGACGGACGATCGTGCGATGTATTTGTGTTTGATCAACAAATCGGTCAATGCTTTGACATCCGCACCGTAGGAATTTATCGATAATGTTCTCGATCCGAGGATATAGTCGGCTGGCGACACGGTCGATGACGACGTATTACCGGATGTAGTAGTGGACGAATAATGGGAATAATGAGATGATCCCGATCGATGAGAACTATGTGACCGGTGCGAACTGTGGCTGCGATGTGAGCTGTGACTCCGATGTCCTGCCAAAGTATAGGTATCGTCTGAATTCAAATGCAACAGCATTTTAACGCTTTCGTTTTTAGAAGATCTGTCATATTCGTCCGAAACATCGTCGGGCGGATTGTCTGAAAACCGGTAGGTCGGCATCGCTTCAGCTCCATAAGTGTTCGCCAAGGTTGCCATGGACGAAACGATGACTCCTTTAAGGAGCTTTTTAAAGTGCGATTTCATAAATGAAACATAGAAGTTATAACACAAATATACAATAAATTATTTATTATCGACATAAAAAATCTTGTAAAATAAACCGTTCTCACTATCTTAAAATCATTATGTTTTAAATACCGGCAACGTGAATATTTCGAAAAATCGTTAAAATGAATCACCTTCGCATTTATCGCTATCAAGCCGAAAAGCCGATGCATAAACGAAATACGGGAAAAACGGTTTTGTTCCTTCCTATTCATCTCTTCGATAAAAATAGCTATAGAGCGTCCGAAACTGGACACCACGACGAAAGCCGTCGAACGCATCGGGGCATTATTCCACGATCCGAAGCACGCGAGGCATCAAAAGCAGATCGCAGACTTACGGGACGTGATAGAGGGTAAAGACAAAGACATTAAGAGTCTGCAACGGGAAATAGCAACGATACAGGCC
>OHBJ01001854.1_pt1 | contig 14538 bp, 7 predicted proteins | sample 1577241 | NCBI WGS metagenome assembly OHBJ01 (sample SAMEA3541594, study PRJEB24748) | human gut metagenome | biome: human gut; feature: human-associated habitat; material: faeces | place: China | collected 2012
TAGGAATCGGCACGCCCCAGACACGCTGACGGGAAATGCACCAGTCACCGCGGTCGTGGATCATATTGTAAATGCGGTCATGGCCCCAGGACGGAATCCATTTGACCGTGTCGATGGCATCGAGGGCTTTCTGGCGGAAGCCGTCGACCGAAGCGAACCACTGTTCCGTAGCGCGGTAGATGATCGGTTCCTTGCAGCGCCAGCAGTGCGGATACTGATGGCGGAACGTGCTCTTGGCAAAGAGGGCGCCCAGTTCAGCCAGTTTCTTGATGACCGGTACGTTCGTATCGAAGACGAACTGGCCTTCAAAGCCGGGAACCTTGTCGGTGTAACGGCCCGTGCCGTCGACTGTGCCCAGCGGCTTGAGGCCCCAGGCAGCATATTTTTTGCAAACATCAAAGTCGTCCTGGCCATGGTCCGGAGCGGTATGGACGAGGCCGGTACCAGCTTCGAGAGTGACGTGGTCGCCGAGGATGATGGGGACTTTACGGTCATAGAAGGGATGCTTGAAGACCAGGCCTTCGAGCTGTTTGCCCGTCATGACGTCGGGCAGGACTTCGTAGTCGTCGACTTTGCCGGCTTTCATGGTCGGTTCGACCAGGTCTTTGGCCATGAGCAGGTATTCGTCGCCGATGCGTACCCAGACGTATTCAAAGTTTTCGTTGGCACTGATGGCGACGTTGCAGGGAATGGTCCACGGCGTCGTCGTCCAGATGAGGGCGAAGACTTTGTCCGGATCGGCACCTTTCGGCATATGGCAGCTGAGGTCGACGGACTTGAATTTGACGTAAATGGAGAAGGATTTATCATCCTTGTATTCGATTTCAGCTTCAGCCAGGGCCGTTTCGCAGTGCGGGCACCAGTAAACGGTCTTCAGGCCTTTGTAGATGTAGCCTTTCTTGGCCATTTCCCCGAAGACGCCGATCTGAGCGACTTCGACGGGCTTGCGCAGCGTCAGGTACGGATGGTCCCAGTCACCGAGGACGCCGAGGCGGATGAAGTCTTTCTTCTGTTCTTCCACGCGGGCCAGGGCGTAGTCACGGCATTTGGCACGCAAGTCGAGGGGGGCCATTTCGTGGCGGTTCAGGCCCGTATCTTTGATGACGGCGTGTTCGATAGGCAGGCCGTGCGTATCCCAACCGGGAACGTATTTCGTATAGCAGCCCTGCTGGGTCTTATATTTGAGGATAATGTCTTTTAATACTTTATTCAATGCATGGCCGATGTGGATCTTGCCATTGGCATACGGAGGACCGTCGTGAAGAATGAACTTGGGCGCACCGTCCCGTTTCTTCAAGCGTTTTTCATAAATCTTGTTGTCCTGCCAGAATTTCAAAAAGTCCGGTTCCCGTTTCGGCAAGTTGCCGCGCATAGGGAAATCGGTCTGAGGCAGATGTAAAGTCTTACCGTAATCCATTGTGTTTCCTCCTCTGAATCTGTGAAAAAAAAATAACGTCTCCGTCCCAAAAGGGACGAAGACGTAATCACCGTGGTACCACCCTATTGACTGCCGGAGCAGCCACTTTGACGCGCAATAACGACGCGACCCGGCAGCTGGTTCGCAGCTGCAGCTCCCAAGTGATCCGCCAGCATGCGGCCTTTTCCGGGCTCACACTATCCCCGGTTCGCTGAAAAGGCACAGGCGACACTGGCCGTCTTGTTCATCGCTTTTCATTTTTTATGACAATTACTTGTACATAGACGTATTGTAAAGGCTTCTCCCCCATTTGTCAAGAGGCTTACTTCCAATACTGGACCGTACTTTCATCAATACCGATGGAAGCCGCCTTGAAGACAGGGTTCCTGCCTTCCTTCTTCTGCTGCTGATAGTCCCGCATAGCTTTGACGGCCGTATTGCCCAGGATGAAGCAGGCCGGGATGTTGATGAAGCACATGACAGCCATGAGGATATCGGCAATATCCCAGACAGCGGCCATGGACATGCCGGCGCCGACGAAGACGACGAGGACGCAGACAATGCGGAAAGTATTGACGAAGCCGTGGGACGGCGCGCCCTTGTGGATGAAGCGGATGCAGTTATCGACATAGAACAAGTTGCCGATGAGCGTGGAAAAACCGAAGAGCAGCATGCAGATCGTAATCAGGAGCGGACCGAAGCCGCCGAAGACGGCCGTAGCTGCATTCTGGACGTAAGCCGCACCGGCTACTTCCTTAGTGATGGGCACGCCCGAGAAGAGGCCCATGAAAGCCGTAGCACTGCAGACCAGGAGGGTATCGATGAAGACCGACAGCATCTGGACCAGGCCCTGTTTGACCGGATGGCTGACATCGGCTGCGGCTGCTGCATTCGGTGCCGAACCGATACCGGCTTCGTTGGAATAGAGGCCGCGCTTGATACCGTAGACCATGCAGGAGCCGGACACGCCGCCGAGGATGGACTGGAAGTCGAAGGCATCGGCGAAGATCATGGCGAAGACCTGCGGCAGGCTGGTAATGTGGAAGACGATGACGATGAGCGCTGCCAGGATATAGATGCCGCCCATGAGCGGAACCAGGACCGATGTGACCTTGATGATGCGCTGGCCGCCACCGATGAGGCAGTAGGCGACGAGAGCCGCAAAAATGGCGCCGATGATCCACGGCGTCGTCGTCGGGTCGTAGAAGCTGTAGACCAGGAACGTCGACTGCATGTTGAACGAGCAGAGCAGGTTGAAGCCGCCGGCATAAGTCACGATCAGGGAAAAGGCGAAGAGGACGCCGAGCCAGTGCTTGTGCATGGCCGTTTCAATGTAGTAGGCCGGACCGCCGTAGCTGTGGCCCAGGGGATTGCGGCGCTTGTAAATCTGGGCCAGCGTGCTTTCGATGAAGGCCGTAGCCCCGCCGATGATGGCCAGAAGCCACATCCAGAAAACGGCACCGGGACCGCCCAGGCAGATTGCCGTCGAGACGCCGATGATATTGCCCGTACCGACACGGGACGCCGTCGAAACCATGAGGGCCTGGAAAGACGATACTTTCCCGGCTTCTGTCGGTTTTTCCATGACGACGCGGATACTTTCCGGGAACAGGCGCAGCTGGACACAGCGCGTCTTCCAGGAAAAAATAAGGCCGGCTGCAATGAGGATGACCATTAAGATAGGATAATAAAGGACATCATCGAGGTAGTTCAGGACAGCCATAATCATAGAATCACATCCTTACCATAAAAATAAAAATATAAATAAAAATTAAAAAAAGTCCTATAAAAAGGATACGGTATGATGTGATAATCTGTCAATAGGCTATGGATGGTTTGTATCAGGCCGTTCCTATCTTCCCGGCCCTGTAGTATAATGAAACAGAAAGGCAGGGATTTACATGACAGCTATTGAACAAGTAATACAGAAGGCCATCGCCTTCGACCACGGCGATGCCCGGCGCATCCATCATTTCCTCAAGGTCTACGCCTATGCCGACACCATCGGCCGCCTGGAAGGACTGCCCGAAGACCAGCAGGACATCCTGCGCACAGCCGCCGTCCTCCACGACATCGGCATCCACGCAGCCGAAGAAAAATACGGCTCCTCGTCGGGCAAATACCAGGAAATCGAAGGCCCCGCCCCGGCCCGGGCCATCCTGGAAGAACTCGGTGCTGACGAAAAGCTCATCGACCGGGTCTGCTTCCTCATCGCCCACCATCACACCTACGACGGTGTCGACGGCCTGGACTACCAGATACTCCTGGAAGCCGATTTCCTGGTCAACGCCTACGAAGACCAGCTGAAACCGGAAGCCATTGCCACCTTCCGTGACAAGGTGTTCCGCACCCCGTCGGGCCTGCAGTTATTGAAAGACACATATAATGTATGAAAGGGGTAATTACGATGACAAATATTGAAAAATTCGTCGACATGGTAAAAAATTCCGATAACATCGTCTTCTTCGGCGGCGCCGGCGTATCGACGGAAAGCGGCATCCCCGATTTCCGCAGCACCGACGGCCTGTATAACCAGCACTATAAATACCCGCCCGAAACGATTCTCAGCCACTCCTTCTTCATGGACAACACGGAAGAATTCTACCGCTTCTACCGCGACAAGATGCTGGCCCTCGACGCCCAGCCCAACATGGCCCACATCAAGCTGGCCGAACTGGAAAAGGCCGGCAAATTGAAAGCCATCGTCACCCAGAACATCGACGGCCTGCACCAGAAAGCGGGCAGTAAGAATGTCCTGGAACTGCACGGCAGCGTCCACCGCAACTTCTGCATGCACTGCAACAAATTCTTCGACGCCGAATACATGAAGAATTCCACAGGCATCCCCAAGTGCGACGCCTGCGGCGGCACCATCAAGCCCGACGTCGTCCTCTATGAAGAAGGCCTGGACAACGACGTCATCGAACAGTCCCTGTACTACATCAGCCACGCCGACATGCTCATCATCGGCGGCACGAGCCTCGTCGTCTACCCCGCTGCCGGCCTGGTCCGCTACTACCGCGGCCATAAACTGGTCCTCATCAACAAGTCGAGCACCGACATGGACAGCGCCGCCGACCTGGTCCTCCACGACCCGATTGGCGAAGTCTTCAGTCACGTAAAATTATAAAGAAAAGGTAAACTTCCTTCTCATTTGACACACAGTCATAACACATCGTAGTATACTAGAGGCAATGTATAATTTTATGCACTTTTCTGCATACGCAAAAAGAATGAGAAGAAAGAAGGTCTTTTATTCGTGAAGAAACAAGTAGTCTGTACCCTGGCAGCCGCTTCTGACGAAGGCAATAATCCCTATGTCGATTTGGCCAAAGTGGACTACAACTTCGGCAGCAAGAACTGGGAACTCAGCGTCGGCCGCAATGACGTCTACCGCATCGGCCGCGACGCCTACGGCCTGCAGTACTTCGGTGCCCTCGACGGCGCCGAACTGCGCTATCACAACGATAACTTGGCCATCACCACGGGCTACGGCAAATTCAAGGACGGCAAGAAACCCGGCGTCGATACGGTGAAGCCGATTTCCGACGCCGCCCATTCGGATCACTTCAGTACGGATGGCCTGAAGACGGGCTACGGTGAAATCGACGCCTTCTTCGGCGGCGGCAAGGCCGCCCGTTCCGAAGCCGGTTTCTACTACAACCGCCTTCATCAGTCCAACCACAGTTCGGGTGAAGACTATTTTGCCAAATATATCGCCGGCTACTTCATGGGCGGCAACCCCTTCACGTGGCGCTTCTCCAGCGACATGGACAACCAGCGCAGCTGGGGCATCGGTGCCGACTACATCGTCGCCAAGAACCTGAAATTCAGCGTCATGCAGTCCTTCGCCAGCCAGGCCAAGACCGGCAGCCCGGACCCCCACGAAATGACCCGCATCCACTTCCAGATGCTGTTCTAGTAGGGGCTTGCACGTGGCAAGCCCGCCCCAGAATATGAGCGATTTTCCAACTCGGGGAGAGCGTTTCCAAATGCCCAGCGGGTCGCCCACGCGGCGACCCCTACCGCACAATCTACTATTCCCTTTTTCCACTAGTTCTCGTTCATATATTATCCGGTCTTCCTCGGTAAAAACGTTGAAGACGACTTCTATCGGCTCATGTTGCCGCAGCCACTGCGATACGGTGGTTACGACAAGGTGGGCTGCTTCTTTTTTAGGAGATCCAGGAATACTTAGGCCCCGACGACGCTGATGCGCTGATTGATGTGATGGCCCTTTTCGATTTCATCGACCATGGCGATGGCGTAGTCAGCATAGGAAATATTACATGAAAAAAGGAGCTGTCGTACGAAGACAGCTCCTTTTTCTGTAGGGGCGGGCCGCCCACGGGCGTCCCCTACAAACTATAAACTCCGTTCTACAAACTACAAACTCCATACTACAAACTATAAAGTAAGAGGGGTCTTGCATGATGGCAAAAACCTTCGTGCGACAGCCCCCCACTTTCCTTAGAAATAGACCAGGGTGACGCCGGCACCGCCGCCTTCTACGTCGTCGAGCTGGTATTTCTTGACGAACGGCTGGTCGTCGAGGAAGGCGTGGATCTGACGGCGCAGGGCACCGCTGCCCTTGCCGTGGATGATCTTGACCGGACTGAAGCCGGCAGCCAGGGCCTGGTCGAGGAAGCGTTCTACTTCCGGCAGGGCTTCGCTGAAGGTCCTGCCGATGATGTTCAATTCCGTGGCTACACTGGACGTGCGGATAGGCCGGTACGATGAGGCGGCAGCGGCTTTCTTTTCGGCCTGTTGTTCTTTCTTCAATTCGTCCAGGTACGGCGCACTGACGTCTTTGAATTTGACCCGGACCGTCATGCCCCGGACGGAGACGGTCAGCTGTTTGCTGCCGATGTCTTCGACCGTGCCGACGCTGTCCAGGTTGTTGACGAAGACCTGCTGGCCGACTTTCAATTTCGACAGGTCGACAGGGTCGCGCTGGGGCTTTTCCGCTTCAGGCAGGGAAATCTGCTGGATAGCCCGGCGGGCCTTGTCGATGGCCTTGGCCTTTTCCCGGTCCGTCCCCTCCTTGGACTGGGCCTTCAGCTCGCGGATAATCTTTTCGGCTTCGACGCGGAGGTTGCGCTTGAGGTCGACGGCATCGCGGCGGCTGGCGTCGATGATATCCTGCCGCTTCGACGTGACCTTGTCCTTTTCTTTGCGCAAATCATCTTCCAGTTTCCGCGCTTCGCGCAGGCGGTATTCCAGTTCCGCCTGTTCTTCGTCCATCTTTTTGGCCTGTGCATTGAGCTGGGTCAGGACTTTTTCCATATTCATGTCCTGAGCCTTGCTGCGCAGGTCTTTGGCTTTTTCCAGGATATCCTTGGGCATGCCCAGGCGTTCGCTGATGCTGAAGGCGTGGGAACTGCCGGCCGAGCCGATGCGCAGCTTGTACGTCGGCTTCAGCGTTTCCATATCGAACTCGACGTGGCCGTTTTCGATGCCCGGCGTATTATAGGCATAGTTCTTGAGGTCGTTGTAATGGGTCGTGACCATGACATACGAGCCTTTCTGGTAAAAGGCGTCGAGGATGGCAATGGCGATGGCACTGCCTTCGGCCGGGTCCGTACCGGAACCGAGTTCGTCTGCCAGGATGAGGTCTTCCGGCCCGCAGTGCTTGAGGATGTAGATGAGCTGCTTCATATGGCTGGAAAAGGTACTCAGGTTCTGGGAAATATCCTGTTCGTCGCCGATGTCGGAAAAGACGTCGCGGAAGACGGGCAGTTCCGACGATTCGCCGACTGGGATGAACAGGCCGGCCTGATGCATGAGGACCAAAAGGCCCAGGGTCTTCATGGAAACGGTCTTGCCACCCGTGTTGGAGCCCGTAATGAGCAGGATGCGGTAATCGCCGCCGATGACGATGGTATTGGGCACGACGTGCTTGGCGTCGATGAGGGGATGGCGGGCCTGGATGAGCCTGATTTCCCGCGTCTTGGAAATAGCCGGACGGCAGGCTTTCATCTTTAAGGCCAACTGGGCCTTGGCAAAGGCGAATTCCAGCTGACCGACACACTTCGTGCTGTCATACAAGTCATTGTACTGCTGCTGCACTTTGGCCGTCAGGCGGCGGAAAATGCGTTCGATTTCCTTCGTTTCGCCAATGCGGGCGGCCTGCAGGTCGTTGTTGGCATTGACGATGGCCAGCGGTTCGACATAGAGCGTCGAACCACTGGCCGACGTATCGTGGACGATGCCGGGAAAGGCATGGCGGTATTCCTGCTTGATGGGGATGACATAGCGGTTGTTGCGCACTGTGACCAGGGCATCCTGGAAATACTTCTGGTATTCCTTGTTCTGCAGGACATTATTGACATAGCGCTTGGTCTGCCGTTCCAGTTCGACGATACGGCTGCGCAGGCGCATCAATTCCGGCGACGCATTGTCGCGGATCTGGCGGTTGTTGTCAAAGACAGTGGCGAAAGAATGAGAAAGCTGGGAAAAATCGCCGATGACCTCTGCCTGTTCGGCCAGCTGGGGATACTCAGCCCCCCGTTCGGCGAAGAACGACCGGATTTCCCCATAATGCTGGAGGTTATTCCAGATATCGATACATTCATGGGAATCGAGGGTCACTTCGCGCTTGGCCTTTTCCAGGGACGGACGGATATCGACGATGCCGCCGAAGGGCGTACTCGTTTCCGTCTGCATGCAGCGGACGGCTTCTTCCGTATCGGTCAGGTTCTTTTCAATGACATCGCCATCGTTCACCGGTCTCAGGCGGCGGGCGATTTCTTTAGACAACCGGGACGGGGCCAGGCGGACCAGCATGTTCTGGACCTGGTAGAATCCCAAAATCCTCATACTTCTTTTATTCATAAATGGCATTACTCCTGTTGTTATAAGATTCCGTGGAAGAAATGACCGCGCGTCACGGTCTGGTCTTCCCTGCCTAAGAGCATCGTTTCCGTACCGTCACAGAGGCGGCGGTACCGGCTGACCTGCTGGCCGATCCACTGTGGCGTGCGGCCGCGGCCTTCGATGCGGATGGCGGCGATGCCGGCGCGGCACAGGTCTTTATAATACGGCGCCATATCCAGATCCCGGCTGTTGAGGATGTGGTTGCGGCAATACTGGTCGGTGACGACAGGGAACGTTTCGTCCCGGCGGTCCCGCAGGACATAGGCACCGCGGTTGCAGACGCCCGGGCAGCCTTTCTTCTGGCCCTTGCCGGCAAAGGACGAAATGACGCAGGACTCAGTGACCATCATTTCGGCCCGGCCCTGGACGACGGCTTCGATGGGACAGCCGCTCTGGCGGACCATTTCTTTCAGCTGGCGCAGCGTCGCCTCGACAGACGCCGTAATGGCCGTACAGCCCAAGGATGCATAGGCCCGGGCCGCCTGGCTGTTAAAGATATTGAGGGACCAATCGGCCCGGACGGGTACGGTAATATTCAAGTCGGCTATCATGGCGAAAATGGCCATGGCACCGGCATAGATGCCGTCGACGCCGGCCGTGATGGCCCGTTCCAGTTCGTTCTGGACGACCAGCCGGTTCTCTTCGCGGACAATACGCGGCGTACCGGCCCACAGCGCCGCGCCCTGTTCATGAGCGGCCTGGACGGCGGCCTGCCAGGCCTTAGTGCCGAAGGGATGATGATGGTACGATTCGCCGCCAAAGATGATGACGTCGGCACCCTGGTCCGCGGCGGCGACGACGCCGTCGACACTGTCACAGCGGACGACGAGCTGCATGGCTTCCTTGTCCCCCTGCTGCCTGTCCGGAGCCTGCCGCTGCCGGGCCTTTCCGGCTGCCGGCCGCGGGTAATCCGCCAGGATGGCCTCGGTCAAAGCCTGGACGGCCTGACGGCGCAGGCCGTTGAGGACACTGGCCGGGATCATGCGCGTTTCATCCCAGACGGTCACACTGGCCAGGGCAAAGGGCGTATCGCCCAGGCGGCCGAGCTGGCCCTGGACGTAATCGGCCGTTGCCGGCCGCTGGCGGGCCGGTTCGGGCTGGAAATCGGCTACAGCCGAGGCAGTATGGCCATTTTCATCCCACAAGGTCAGGCGCAGGTTCCCCTGGTCTTCCGTGTCGACGTGTCCATAGATGGAAAGTTTCCGCGTCAATCCGCCGGCCATGTCGTCAGCCGTCTGCCGTCCCGACGGATTGCGTTCGGTCAACGTGCGGCGGCTGACGGAATCTCCCAGGAAATCGGCCTGATAACTGCGGTTAAAGGCGCCTTCCAGGAGGGCTGCCGCTTCGCGATGGGCGGCCTTGCGCTGCTGCGGGCTCTGGTAATGGGCATCGATGACCCTGCGGTACGCCGAAACGACGGTCCGGACGTACGTATCGCCCTTCATGCGGCCTTCGATTTTAAAGGACGTGACGCCGGCATCGAGCAAGTCGTCGATATAATCGAGGGATTTCAAATCCTTCAGGCTGAGGACATAGGCCTCGTGTTTCATGACAGGTTGGCCATCGCAGAGCAGCGTATAAGGCTGACGGCAGGGCTGGGCACAGGCACCGCGGTTGCCGCTGCGGCCGCCGAGGAAACTGCTCATCAGGCACTGGCCGGAATAGGCCATACACGACGCGCCGTGGATGAAGACTTCAATGGGAATGGACGACTGAGAAGCGATGAAACGGATTTCCTGCGCCGACAACTCGCGGGACAATACAGCCTGGGTGAAGCCATTGGCCTCAAGGAAACGGACGCCGTCCAAGTCGGCCACAGTCATCTGCGTACTGCCGTGGAGCGGCAGATTCGGCGCGACTTTCCGGGCCAAAGCGGCTACGGCCAGGTCCTGGACGATGATGCCATCGACGCCGAATGAGTCGAGGAGCTGCAAATAGGCCGACAAAGCCTCTAATTCCGTGTCTGCCATGAGGATGTTGACTGTGACATAGACTTTTACACCAAATAAATGAGCCGTCCGGACAGCCTGTCCGATTTCAGCATCGTCGAGATTATGAGCAAATTTGCGGGCATTGAAGCCTTTCCCGCCAAAATAAACGGCATCGGCACCGGCGTCAATGGCGGTGAGTACGTTTTCTAAAGAGCCTGCCGGGGCTAATAATTCTGCCATGAAAATCCTCCTACTTTTAATAGTTTATAGCATAGAGTTTGTAGTTTGTAGAAATTGGGTTTTAAATTTTTGCCCTCACTACAAACTAAAAACTAAAAACTGCGAACTCAAAAAGCGCTATCGTCATACGGCAATTACGCTTTTACGATTTATGTGTCCCAGCCAACTGCTGATAAATACGAGTGAGCAACTCTGCCGTGACTGTGTAGGGTGTCCGCTGGACGCCGCCGGTGGGCAGGGTCATGGTGACGAATTTTTCGATTTCTTCATCACTGAGGTCGACCGTATCGCCCATGAGGTCCTGCATGAGGGCCGTAAAGTCATCGAGTCCGGCCAGGCCCAGGATGGCCCAGACCTTTTCTGCCTTATCGGCCATCGTTTCTTCCATGAGCTTCATGTACGCCGACAAGAGCAGGCCATTGGCCCGGCCATGGCTGAGCCCCTTATAATAGGTCAGCATATAACCCATGCTGTGGACCATGGTCGTCCCCGTCTGGGCAATGGTGATGCCTGCCAGGGTCGAGCCATAGAGCAGGTCTTCCCGGACGACAGGCGAAACGTCGCCTTTGAGGTCCGTCAAATGGACGCCGAGGAAACGCATGGCTTCTTCGGCCCAGACATCGCTCATGGGCGTCGACGCCGTGGACATATAGCCTTCGATGGCATGGGACAAGGCATCAATGGCCGTATCAATGGTGACGGCTTCGGGCACACTGTCCGTAAAGGCCGGGTCGGCAAAGGCATAGACCGGGAAAATGAGCGGCGTATTGATGGACTGCTTGGTCCCGGCCTTGGGATTGGTCAGGACGCTGACCTTGGTCACTTCACTGCCCGTCCCGGCCGTCGTCGGTACGGCGACGATGGGCAAGGGCTTGCGGTACGGGCCGGTAAACAACTGTTCATCATCCAGCTCATTGGTGCAGACCAGGGCGATGGCCTTGGCCGCATCCATGGGCGAACCGCCGCCGATACCGATGACGAAATCGACGCCCTTTTCCAAGGCCAACGCAGCGGCCTTGCGGATCGTCGCTACAGACGGATTATTTTCGACCTCATCAAAAAGGAACCAGGAAATCCCCAATTCATCCAGCTTTTCCACGACGGCAGCCTGCGAGCCATTCACCTTGGCCGAATGGCGGCCCGTGACCAGCAGCGCCTTGCGGCCCAAATCAGCCAGCACCTCACCGGACTGGGCAATGCAGCCCTTTCCAAAAAACACCTTCGTCGGCATATAATACGTAAACATGCGGATTCCCCCTTTTTTAAGTTATCTTGAATTTATCATAAATACTAAGCTTACACTTAATAATAAAATTATCCATAGCATATATATTTTATCATGTTTATGGGCAAGAGAAAAGCAAGCAAGCGTGCCCAAAGGATGCAATCATCTCATTTGAACACGCCTGCGATATAAAGCATATAGAAATTTATCTCATCAAATCATTTTATCAACTTCAGTTAGCACTTCGTCCAAAATAGTCATCGCCTTTCGCAGCTGTTCTTCGGTGATAATCAACGGCGGTGCAACAATAATCATATTTTCATGAGAATATGTATAAAATCCTTTAGAAATCAATGTCTTAATAATTTTTGGCATAATTCCTTCCGGGTCTCGCCCAAAAGGTACCATCGGTTCTTTCGTTGTTTTATCTTTAACTAATTCTAAGGCAGACCAAAGACCAATATAGCGGACATCACCTATGCAAGCATGCTTAGCCTTCATCCCTTCTTCTATATCACCTAATATCTTTCCCATTTCGTTAACATGATCAAGAATATGGGTTTTATCATAATAATTCAAGCAGGCAATCCCTGCCGCACAAGCTAAAGGATGCCCACTATAAGTCAAACCACACGAAAGTACATGGTCATCAAAAAAGGCTGATATCTTTTTAGATACCGCGACCCCACCGAGCTGTACATATCCGCAAGTAATGCCCTTAGCAAAAGACACTATATCCGGTTTTACATTGAAATGTTCAAAGGCAAACATCTTACCCGTGCGGCACCATCCCGCCATGACTTCATCACAAATCATCATAATACCGAATTCATCACAGATTTTACGAACACCCTGCAAATAACCTTTAGGTGGAATAATAATGCCATTTGAACCAGTAATCGTTTCTAAGATAATAGCTGCAATGGTATCAGGATTTTCATAAATAACCTGTTCCCGCAATTTAGTCATATAAAACTTTGTCGCTTCTTCTTCACTATCAAAGGAGACGGCTTCCCGATACAAATAGGGATCAAAAAATTTGATGAAGCCTGGGATGCCTGGTTCAACAGCATACCGCCGTGGTTCGCCTGAGACATTCCCCGCACCAAATGATGAGCCATGATAACTGCGATATCGGCTCATGATTTTATAACGCCCCGTATATAGCCGGGCAATTTTCACAGCATTTTCATTGGCATCAGCGCCCCCATTCGTAAAGAAAACCTTTCCCATATTATCCGGCATCCGATCAATGACCATCTTAGCTAACTTAGCCCGTGGTTCCACGGCAAAAGCAGGAGATAAAAAGCAAAATTTATCTGCCTGTTCTTTTATAGCCTGAATAATATCCTGATTTCCATGCCCCACATTGGAATTAACTAATTCAGAAGACATATCCATGTATTGCTTTCCATCAGCGTCCCATAAATAAATACCATCCGCTTTGGTAATGACTAACGGGTCTAAATTTCCCTGTTTTGCCCAAGAATGAAGATTATATGCTAAATCCATTTCTTTAATTTCTGCACCTGTCATCATAAGCATCTCCTTCTCATCTTCTGATATAAAACAAAAAAGCAACGATTCTCTATTCTAAGAGCCTCATTGCTTTCTTTTGTTGTGCTTATTATATACTGTCGAAACAAGAGCTTCAATGCGCAAAATCATCAACATTTTTGTATGTTTGCACAAAATACTCATAACAATCTGCGAATTTTAAACGCCATCAAAATCGCCAATTTATCTTCTTCGTTATTAATAGAAATTCCCAATATTTGTTCTATTTTATTAAATTTATAGAGAATTGTATTTCGATGTACAACCTCATGATCAGCCGTCTTTTTAATGCTGCACTCATGCTCCAGATAATAGTACAAAGTTTCCATTAAATTAGACGTATGAGACTTATCATAATCTTCCAGAGGTCCTAATGTATCTTCATAGAATTGTTTTATTACCGTTTTGGGAGTTCCATTCAACAATAGCTTATAAACGCCCATTTTTTCATAATAAACAACAGACTGTTCCTCTCTTTCGGCCAATACATTAATAGCCGAAGCCTGATGATAACTGAGCGATAAAGTAGCAATTTTTCGAACCACACTTCCTACACTAATAAAAACTTGAAGATGTTTTTCCGCTAGATAATTAAAGATTTGCATGGCTATTGCTTCATCATCATTCAAATTCTTTCCACTTTGAATAACAACAATAGCTGCATGATAAGCAAAAGCAATAATCTGACTATTCCAAATTTTTAAGAAAGCTAAAATTTCTTCATTGTTGTCTAAATTTTCACTACATATGACGATAGCACGAAATTCTCCCGTAATACTGAATCCATGGTTCTCTAAAATAGCACAGGCATTCTGGCATTGCCCAGGGAACAATAAAATTTCTTGAAGAGCATCTATAATACATTGCTTCTTCTTCTCATCATCAATCATAAATCGGCACATATACCGAGTAACATCTACTAAATGGACTTCCCAGGGAATCGTAAATAAGGGTAGCTTGTGTTCATTACAAAAATCAATAACTGTAGAAGGTATATGTTTGATATATGGGCCTATATTGACAACAATACCTGCACATTGACAATGAAATAATTTTTTCACATATTCTTGCAACCATACTTCTCCATCGCAACTAATTCCCGTTAAAAAGACAAGTTCTCCACCATGCAGAAAGGAAGCGGGCTGTATCCCTTCAATCATATGAATCCATTCTACCGTGCGATTCATCCCTGCTTCACCTGCAAGGATTTTCATTCCATACAGATTTTCACTTTTCTTACAGCAGTTTACAACTTTTTGAACAAATAAATATCGCGTAACCACACTTTGAAG
>OHBJ01001855.1_pt1 | contig 14526 bp, 10 predicted proteins | sample 1577241 | NCBI WGS metagenome assembly OHBJ01 (sample SAMEA3541594, study PRJEB24748) | human gut metagenome | biome: human gut; feature: human-associated habitat; material: faeces | place: China | collected 2012
CTTTGACACATCAACACCGGCACTGATACGAGTCATACTAATTCGTCCTCCTTTACAAAAGTTTAGCAGTCAGTTGGATTTTTGTAGCCAGCCACACTTATTACCTATCCCAACCTAGTTTGTTACACGTATGCCTCTCTATGAAAGGGACAACCTGCTTACTCGGGCGCATACAACAAGGGGTTGGCTGTCGCACTTCTCTGCGGTGGCAGTAAAAAGCATCTGCACCAAGGTGGGCTTTCGACAGACCAACTGCTTCCCTTATCATACGAAAAAATAAGTGCAGTAGATAGGAGCGACCTATCTGACTACACTTATATGGTACTAGGTGGCAGCGTAGCTGACGAATGAGATGTAGTTCTCGAGCGCAGCGAGGTTGTCCGGTTTCGTCAGCATAGTCTGACAACGCAAAAAAGGCCTTCGACAGGCCTTTTTTCGTAATTCTATGTCTCTTTCAAATTCCCAAGTTTTACTTCAATTCCCTCTCAGTCCCCATGACCCTGACGAAGCCGCCGCCAAATTTCGTATTGGCGAGCCACTTCCCCAGGTTGAAGATGTACGGGACACCTTCGTCCCAGAGGGTGCAGAGGGTCTTGCCATCTCTTTCCTCGATCTTCACGAGGGGCATCCAGTGCCAGTGATAAGGAATCGGTTCTCCGCCGCTGTGGAGGTTCAGGAAACCTACGGGGCAGTCGGAAGCGAGGCCTTCTGCGATGAAGTTCTTCAGCTTTTCAAAGCTCGGAGCCAGCATGTGGATCGGAGGAATCGGCATCGCTTCAGGTGTACCCTTGAGTCCTCTTTCCTTCATGTATGCTTCCAGGCCTTCCTTGAGCCATCTTGTCTTGTACAGGCCGTGCATGCGGGGAGTTGCGTACTTCCAGATGTCGAGCATCTTGGACGTAGCGCCTTCCTTGGTCGTGACCGGCATCTGCCATTCCTTCATTTCCACGTAGGCCGCAATCATGGCGCCTACAGTCGGGCCGCAGCCTGCCAGTTTCTGACGCTTTTCAGGATACCACTCCTGATTGTAGCCGAGTACCTTTCGTCCGTCCGCGGTCACGGTGATCCATTCAAGATGACGGATTTCTATCATCATGTTTATCCCTTCCCGTTTCAAATAACACGGAGATCCCCGGCCCGCGCCGGATCAGCGGATCCCCGCCTCCTTGAGGAGGTTTCTTACGACATAGCCTGCCATCATCATGCCGGACACCGGAGGAACGAACGAGGTGGAACCCGGAGCGTGTCCTTCGCCGATCGGCTTATGCGGCAGTTCTTTCGAATATACGACTGTAAGGTGCCTCACGCGGCGGTCCTTCAGCTCTTTTCTCATCTTTCTAGCCAGATGGCAGACAGACGTTTTATTAATATCTGCGATCTGCAGCATTTCCGGACGCAGGCGGTTGCCCGTGCCCATCGAGGAAATTTCCGGAATCTTCATCTTCCAGCAGATTTCCGCAATAGCAAGCTTCGCCGGCACATCATCGATCGCGTCGATAATGTAATCCGCATGCAGATCCTTGATGAAATCCTCATCGCCCGGACGGAAAAAGACAGGCTTTGCCTCTGCGATGCAGTTCGGATTCACGCGGTGCGCTCTCTCCACCATCACCTCTGCCTTATTTCTTCCGATCGTCGTCCGGTCAGCGACCAGCTGGCGGTTCAGATTCGATTCGTCAACAACATCCTTGTCAATGAAAATCAGGTGGCCGATCCCGACTCTGACAAGCGCTTCAGCAGCATAAGATCCGACGCCGCCTATACCAAATACAGCGACAGTCTTCGTGGAAAGGAAATCTACCCCTTCCTCACCCATAATGCGGGCAGTACGTACAAATATGGGGTCCATTATTCTCCTCCCGGGATGATTTCAATCCAGTAACCATCCGGATCATTGATGAAATAAATGCCCATAGCCGGGTTTTCGAAACAAATGCATCCCATCTTCTTGTGCAGCTCATGCGCAGCATCCATATCATCGACATCGAAAGCCAGATGGAATTCATTGTCGCCCAGATTGTACGCTTCCTTCCTGTCGCGAAGCCAGGTCAGTTCCAGACGATGCTTCGTCTTGCCATCGCCCATGTAAGCCAGAATAAAGGAGCCGTCGGGAGCCTTGAACTCGTTGACTACCTTCAGCCCGAGCGCTTCCTCATAAAATGCGATACTCTTCTCCAAATCAAGTACGTTGAAATTGTTGTGGTTAAACTTAAATTTCATTCTTTCTCTCCTCATCAAAACAAAAAGGAACCGCCCCGCGTCTCCCCGGACACCTCAATTTTCCATGTCCGCTGTATTAAACAGTATACCACAAAGTGTGCATACTATATATAGAAAATTCCAAATACATATAAATTGAGATGGGAAATGAAACCGGACGACAAGGATGACGACAGAGGAAAGAAAAATCCATACGATCGAGTGCTGCTCCCACAGCACCGATAAAGTGCCAAGGTACGCTTTCCTATCAATAAGCTCTTTCTTATAAACACCGCACAACCGCGACGTAGCGCGAATTGGAAAACAGAATAAGGAAAACACCATACAACTGTGCCTGACGGCACACACGAAATGAACTTCATTCGTCGGCTCCGCCGCCACCTTCCTCTACGAGGCAAGGTCAAACACCCTTAAACGAGCCTTCGGCTGATGGAAAACCATAAAACCTCGCTATCGCACGAAGAACCTTTTTATAAAAACCAATGAATACTGCACCCCTTTCTCTGGCAACAGTTAAAAGATAGGCCAGACGCCTTCCCCGCTGGGGCAGGTCAAAACCTTCCGCTACGATGCGAGCGGCTATTATCACTGGTTATTTAAATGCCCCCACCGAAAAAAGCTGTGAAATCGTTTTGGATTTCACAGCTTTCCTTTTCCTATTTCTATTCTTATTCCTTCACTGCAATGGAGAAGTAGTTCTTCTTGCCTTTTTTGATGATGATGAACTTGCCATTGGTGTTCGGGTGAGCGGAGATTTCTGCTTCGGTGTCTTTGACCTGTTCGCCATTGACGCGGATGGCGCCGTTGGTGACGTCTTCTCTGGCCTGGCGTTTGGATTTTTCTACGCCGGCTTCGACGAGGGCTTCGACGATGTTGATCGGAGCTTTTGCGACTTCGCCGCCTTTTGTATTTCTGAAGGCGCCTTCGATTTCATCGCCGGTGAGTTCCTGGATGTTGCCGGAGAAGAGGGCCTGGGTAACTTTTTCTGCCTGAGCAAGGCCTTCGTCGCCGTGAACGAAGCGGGTGACTTCTTCAGCGAGTTTTCTCTGCGCATTTCTGTGTTCCGGATGTTCAGCGACTTCTTTTTCGAGGTCTTCGATTTCTTCCATGGAGAGGAAGGTGAAGTACTTCAGGTATTTCACGACATCGCGGTCGTCCTGGTTGAACCAGAACTGGTAGAATTCGTATGGGCTTGTCTTCTTCGGATCGAGCCATACGGCGCCGCCTGCTGTCTTACCGAATTTCGTGCCGTCAGCCTTGAGCATCAGCGGGATGGTGAGGCCGTAAGCATCGGAGACGCCTTCGGTCTTTCGGAGGAGTTCTACGCCGTTTGTGATGTTGCCCCACTGGTCAGCGCCGCCGATCTGCAGCTGTACATCGTAATTGTCATAGAGCATCTTGAAGTCGATGGACTGGAGGATCTGGTAAGAGAATTCCGTGAAGGAAATGCCCGTATCCAGTCTGGATGCGACGATATCCTTGGCCAGCATCGTGTTGATATTGAAAAGCTTGCCGTAATCGCGGAGGAAGTCCAGAAGGGAAATCTTGGACAGCCAGTCATAGTTGTTGACCATGCGGAAACCGTCTTCGCCGAAGAGATTCTTCATCTGTTCTTTCAGGCATTCTGCATTATGCTGGACCTGTTCCATAGACTGGAGCACACGCTCGGATTTTCTGCCAGAAGGATCACCAATCGATCCCGTGCCGCCGCCGATCAGGATGACCGGATGATGACCAGCGAGCTGGAAACGCTTCATAATCATGAAAGGAATCAGATGACCGATGTGCATGCTGTCACCGGTTGGATCGATGCCGCAATAGAGGGAAATCGACTTCTCCCCTACGAGCTTGTACAAGCCCTCTTCATCCGTCTGCTGGTTGACAGCGCCGCGCCACTTCAGTTCATCAATAATATTCATGTAGGTTCACCTCTCAAAAATGTATTGGTTCAGGGACTTCCTGAAAGTTATATTAAACAATATAACACAATTGGAAACCATGTTACACCCAGAACATAGTTTCCCTCGCCTGACATGCCGTACAAATGGGATTCTTTAGCTCTTTCCAATTTCCCTTGCCCGCTATATAATTACATTAAAATAGGGAGAGTATGGGAATTTCATCACAAATTGACAGATATGAGGTGCACTATGTCAGCCGATCATACAATAACAACCAAAAACCGGACAGAGGAAATCTCGGAAACCACGCAAAAGCTCCTTCACGACTACTTCGAAAGAAGCGGCTCCGCCTCCCTCATCAACAGGCTCGCACCGGACGTACTCTGGTTCAGCGAAGAAGAAAGCGGCGGAAAAGAGGAAGCCGCCCGCTACCTGACCGCCTGGAAGGAAGGCTTCTTCAATTCCTACGTCGAATCAGAATCCTACGAAGCCAAGAACCTCGGAGAAGGCTACTCCCTCTGCATTGCAAACCTCGCCCTCCTTGTGCATCCCGGGAAGACATTCACCCTGCACCAGACAAGGAAACTCACCTTCATCTTCCGGCGCCTCAGAGACAAGAACACCGACGAAAGCACATGGGAAATCATCCACCTCGCCGTTGCTACACTTGCCCCCAAGACAGCACCGGGCAAGCTCCCTGAAATTTCATGCAGCCTCGACAACCTGCGCTACCTGAACCGCTTCACGACAGGCGACCTTTCCTTGGACGAAACAAGAAGCCTCTATGCCCTCCTTCAGGAAAAAGTCTTCCGCCACTTCACGCAGGAAAAGAAAGACATGCTGACCGCCCTCTCCCTCTTCGACGTATTCACATTGAGCCAGGCCAAATACATGTATCCCTCCGGCGACACCACCGCCATGATGCGCGAAGAAGAAGAATCAGGACTCTTCCTCTACCTCGTTAAAGGCACCACAGGAAGCTACCGCTTCTTCCCCGTCATGCGCCAGTTCCTCGCCGCAGAATTCTCCGCCCGCGACCCCAAGTGGCAGTCCCGCTGCTACCTCAAGGCCGCCCGCTGGCACTATGCCGCAGGAAACTACCTCGAAGCCATGCAGGCCGCTGACAAAGGCGACGACTACGATATGGCCCTCAACATCCTCGCCGGAGGCTCCGACTCCATCCTCTTCTCCGGCCGCCGCACCTACAGAAGATCCCTCGTCAAACGCTGCCCGAGAAACGTCGTGAAACGCCACATCCACACCATCTGCCTCATGGTCTACGACCTCTACTACTCCGGAATGAAAGACGAATTCCGCACCCAGTACGCAAGACTCCGTGAAATCGACGCCGGCGTATCCGAAAGAGCCGCCGTCCATTTCCTCGGCACCATGACGAATTTCAACAACCTCGATCCTATGATCACAGGCGCTGAAGAAGCACTCGACACCATCCGGCGCTACAACCTGTGGAAAGAATTCAAGACACCGCACCTCGGCTTCTGCTGCCCGACGCTCCTCCTTCTTTACCATTCCACACCGGGCCAGCTCCTCACCGAAGTAGAGAAACTCGCCGAACTCCAGTCCACCCTCGAAAGAATCGGACGCCACGAATACGGCAGCGCATGGAGCCACCTCTTCCACGCTGAATACTACCTCCTCACAGGAGACTGGGAAAAAGGCCTCGGAGAACTCTCCGCCCTCGAAGCAAGCCCGGGATACGCGAACCCATCCGTCAAGATCCGATCCGCCTACCTCAGAGGCTGGCTCGCCTTCGTAACAGGAAGAGCCTCCTCCATCAGGGAAATCGAGACAGAAATGCACGGCTACCTCGCATCCACCGCCGAATACCAGACACTCATAGCAAGCCTCAGCGAATGCGGCTTCCACCTCATGTTCGGCACCGATTCCAACATCAAGAGAGAATACAAAAGAATCCTCGATCCCCAGCGCTTCTACTTCCCGTCCCACACCTACATAGAAATCATGAAAGACAGGATCCTCCTCCGTGACGGAAAAGACACCGACCTCCTCGCAGAAGCCGAAACCCACGAAACTCATGCCCGTCAGAGGAAATCCGTCATCGGCATGATCTTCGCCCTCCTGAACCAGGCAGCCGCCTACAAGAGACTCGGCGAAGAAGAAAACAGCCTCCAGGCACTCGAAGAAGCCCTGACCCTCGCCGGCCCCGACCACCTCATCCTCCCCTTCATCCTCTTCTCCGATGAACTCAAGGACCTCTGGAAAAAAGTCAGAGCCCCGAGACACAGCGCCTCCATCGTAGAAACCATGTCCCAATACACCCGCCCTACCAGCCCCGAGATCCCCTCCCTCGAAGAAATGAGAAGAGACCAGATCAAGAAACTGACCGGGAGAGAAATGGAAATCATCCACCTCGCAGTACAGGGACTCAAAAATAAAGAAATCGCCGAAGAACAAAAAGTGGCAGAAATAACCATCAAAAAAGCCATGTCCACCATCTACAGGAAACTAAACATCTCCGGCCGCCCCGAACTCCTCACCATCTTCGGGGAAGAAAAACACGAGGAAGAATAAAAAAATACAGGAACGCTGAACCCCCATCCGCAATGCGGATGGGGGTTTTGTGGTGGGAGTTTTAAAACCACACAACCGAGCGCTGCGGCAGCAGCGCCGTAAAAGTGCCATGGTACGCCTTATCATCTAAAGGCTCTTATATAGAGACCATACAACCGCCAAGTATGGCGAATTGGAACACCACACAACCGAGCTACGCTCGTGGAACCTTTTATAAAAACCAATGAATACTGCACCCCTTTCGTCAGCAACAGTTAAATGATGGGCTGACCGCTCTTTCCCCGCTGGGGCAGGTCAACACCTTCCGTATCGGCATGTACCGCTATTATCAACTGCGATGTACTGAGTCCTTACTTTTTTCGAGCGCAGCGAGGTTTAAGGGTGTTAACCTTGCTCCGAAGGAGAAGGTGGGAAATTTTTGCTTTTTAAAAATTTCTCGAATGAGATGTAGTTATCGAGCGAAGCGAGGTTGTTCGGTTTCCTCTCCGCTCCGGCAGCACCACTAAAAGACAAAGGTACGCTTTCCTATCAATAAGCTCTTATATAGAAACCATACAACCGCCAAGTATGGTGATTGGGAAAATATGCCAACCAGCCTATGGCTGTAGGAAAGTTCAAAACAACCTTACTTATAAAAACCTAAAGGTATAATCAACCCTATCCACCAGCAACAGTTTAAAGATGAGCTGGTCCCCCTTCCCCGTCAGGGAAGGCGAGTGTTGGCGGTGCTCGCGTTTCAGGGTCCTCCCCCACGCAAAAACACCGCTGCTCCAAGTTTCTGCTTAGAACAGCGGTGTTTTTCATTCATCATTCTACGTTCTTTTCTCCTCCAGCTTGTATGCTGGTGTTGTCGGTGATGTTCCATCTTCCGGCTACTCTGACTCTGGCGTCGGCGTCGCCTCCGTTGTTGTAGCGGATGCGGCTGTCGCCTCCTATTTCAAGGATGGGCTTTTCTTTGGAGGGTTGTCTCTTGGGTGGTTTCCATCCCAGGGCTTCGAGTTCTCTGGCGTAGTCTTTCCTGAGTTTCATGAGGCTCGGGTTGTCTTCGGGGACTGTCTTGCCGCCTTCCAGGATATCCTTGATGACGCCGGCGAGTTCGTATCTGGTGAGCTGGCGGTCGAAGAAGGCTGTGGTGTAGTCAGGGGCTTTGCCCTGTTCGCACATGGTGTAGACGGTCTTGTAGGCGTAGTTTCCTTTGCTGACTGTGTCGAAGGAATTCGGCGCATAGACGTTGTAGGCGAAGGCCTCGATGGCGCAGGCGGTGAAGAGGGATGCGAGAAGAAGGATCTTCTTCATGTCATTCACAGACTTTCTGCTCGATCAGGCGGTAGAGGCTGTCTCTGCCGTCTCTGTTCAGGGAGGAGTAGGAAATAGCCGGGTAATCAGCCGGGAAGAGTTTGTTCAGCTTTTTGAGGTTTTCTCTGGCTTCGTTTCTCTTGAGCTTGTCTTCCTTGGTGCCGATGACGACTAAGGACGGCGCGATTTCTCTGAGCCATTCGTAGGCTTTCATGTCGATCGGAAGTCCTGGATGGCGCAGGTCGATCAGGAGGCCTACCATGACAAGGCTCGGGGAGCTCTTGATGTAGTCGTCGATGAAGGTGGACCATGTGTCCTTGTTTTCCTGGCTTGTCTTTGCAAAGCCGTAGCCCGGCAGGTCGACGAGGTACCATTCCTGTCGCTGTTCCTGTTCGTCCACGGTTCTTCTGGACTGGATGGCGTAGTAGTTGATGGTTCTTGTCTTGCCCGGTTCGCGGCTGACGTAGGCGAGCTTTCTCTGCCCGCAGAGGTTGTTGATGAGGGAGGATTTCCCTACGTTCGAACGCCCGATGAAGGCGATTTCTTTCCGCCCGTCGTTCACGTACTGCTTACGGTTGACGGCAGAGCTGAAATATACTGACGAGAAAATATGAAATTTTTCTATTTCCTTGATTTCCGCCACTTCATGCCTCCTTTATTTCACCAATGCGTGTTCGAGGACTTCCTGCACGTTCTTGACATAGACGAATTGCAGCTTGTCCTGTACGGACTTCGGCAGTTCTTCGAGATCTCTCTTGTTCTTTTCCGGCAGCAGGATCTGCTTGATGCCGAATTCGTTGGCAGCCAGGACTTTCTCCTTGACGCCGCCGATCGGGAGGACTTCGCCGGTGAGGGTGATTTCCCCGGTCATAGCAGTATCGCCTCTGACTCTTCTGCCTGTATAGGCAGATGCCATGGCGGTTGCCATCGTGATGCCCGCGGACGGGCCGTCTTTCGGTACGGCGCCTTCTGGCAGGTGGATGTGGGTGTCGAGGGTTTCATAGAAATCATCCTTGAGTCCCAGGTCCTTGGCCTTGCTTCTAATGTAGGTGTACGCGGTTTCAGCGGATTCCTTCATGACATCGCCCATCTGGCCTGTCAGGATCAGGTGGCCCTTGCCCTTGATGGTGACGGCTTCGGTGTCGAGGACTTCGCCGCCTGCGATCGTCCATGCGAGGCCATTGACGCGGCCTACGGCATCCGGATGTTCTTCAGCGAGCGGGAGGAATTTCACTGGTCCCAGGTACTTGTCGAGTGTCTTGACGGAAAGCGGCGGCAGCTTGTCGTCCTGGAGGACGATCTTCTTGCCTACCTTGCGGCAGAGGGCGCCGATGGTTCTTTCAAGGTTACGGACGCCTGCTTCTCTGGTGTATCCTGTGATGACTTTCTTCAGGAGCGCCGGAGTGAAGCGGATGTCTCCGTCCTTCAGGCCGTTTCTCTCTTTCTGTCTCGGCACGAGGTATTTCTTCGCGATTTCCAGCTTCTCTTCTTCCGTGTAGCCAGTGAGTTCGATCAGTTCCATACGATCGAGCAGGGCAGCCGGGATGGTGGAGACGCTGTTGGCCGTCGCGAGGAAGAAAACCTTCGAGAAATCGAAGGGAATGTCGATGTAGTTATCGTGGAAAGCTTTGTTCTGTTCCGGATCGAGTGCTTCAAGCAGTGCAGAAGCAGGATCACCGCGAAAATCAGAGCCGACCTTGTCGATTTCGTCCAGCAGCATCAGCGGGTTGTTGACGCCGACTTCGCTGATGGCTTCAATGAAGCGGCCTGGCATAGCACCGATGTAGGTGCGGCGGTGGCCGCGGATTTCAGCTTCATCATGGATGCCGCCTAAGGAAATACGGCAATACTTCCTGTTCATGGCTCTGGCGATGGACTGTGCGAGCGATGTCTTGCCGACGCCTGGCGGTCCTACGAAGCAGATAATCGGAGCCTTCGCTTCAGGCGCAAGGATGCGGACAGCGAGGTATTCCAGAATTCTTTCCTTGATCTTTTCCAAGCCGTAGTGGTCATGGTCGAGAACTTCCTGCGCCTTCTTGAGTTCGAGGGAGTCCTTCGTTTCCTTGTCCCATGGCAGAGAGAAGACCCAGTCCAGATAGTTTCTGGCAACAGCGGTCTCTGCCATCATCGGCGGCATGGATTCGAGATGGTTGATTTCCTTCTCGAGTTTCTTCTTGTATTCTTCAGGAATGGCAGAGTCTGCCAGTTTCTTCCTGTAGTCTTCCGCTTCCTGATCTTGGCTGACGGTGTCGCCCAGACGGTCGTGGATGGATTTAATTTTCTGTCTTAAGTAGTAGTCCTTCTGTTCCTTGTCCATCTTCTGGCGCACGTCAGAGCTGATTTCGGATTCGAGATGAACGATCTCGATTTCCATATCAAGATAGCCCTGGACGAGCTTCAGGCGGGATGCGACGTCGGCTTCTTCGAGGACTCTCTGTCTCTGCTGCGGCTTCAGAAGCAGCTGGGACGCAATGAAATCGGCGGTTTCGCCGGGATCGGTGATGCTCTTCAGCTGTTCCATCTGGTCTTCGGGCAGGCCCTGCTTCGTGTTGTGGAGCCATTCGAAGAAGGACTTCAGGAGTGTTCTTCTGAAAGCTTCGGCGCGGAGTTCATCTTCCGGCTTGATTTCTTCGATATCATCCACATCAGCGGACAGGAAACGGTCGCCGCGGGTGACCTTCAGGAGTTTCACGCGGGATACGCCTTCGACGAGCACGCGGATGAGGCCTCCCGGCATCTGGAGCATCTGTGTCACTTTGACGACAGTGCAGACGTCGTAAAGGTCGTCTTCCTGGGGTACTTCCACGCGGGAATCCTTCTGCATGGCCATAACGAGGTATCTTTCGCCTTTCCCTGCAAAGCGCACGGCTTCGACGGATTCTTTTCTTCCGATGTCCAGATTGACGGACATGCGGGGATAAATGACTATATCTCTCAGCGCCACTACAGGGAGGTTGAGAGGCTGATTTTCGTTCTGTATTTCATCCATAGATAGTTCCTCCATAATATATCTCTATTGTATCACATGAAAGGCCTAAAGCGTCTACTTTTTAATTTAAAAACTTCGATATCTCAGTCTCTTCCCTCTCTGATTCTACAGAAAGAGCCGGAGTCAAGTGGTTGTCCCATTTGGCTCCGGCCTCCATGTGCTTTTATTTGGAATACGGCCCCTCGGGGCACGGATTATTCTTTTGTTCCGTCTTCCTTGATCAGGACCGGATCAGAATGCTTCAGCACGACGTCTTCAGTGACGATGCACTTCCTGACGTCCTTCATCCCCGGGATTTCATACATGACATGCTGCATGATTTTCTCGATGATGGCGCGAAGTCCTCTGGCTCCTGTATTTCTCTCGATGGCCTGGCGGGCAATGGCGTGGATGGCGCCATCGTCGAATTCCAGTTCGACATGATCCATGGCAAGGAGCTTCTGGTACTGCTTGACGAGTGCGTTCTTTGGTTCCGTGAGGATCCTGACGAGCGCATCTTCATTCAGCGGATGCAGAGCCACGATGACCGGCAGACGACCGATGAATTCAGGGATGAGGCCGAATTTCAGAAGATCTTCCGGCTGGACCTGCTGCAGGAGTTCTGCCATGTCCTTGGAATCCTTCTTTTCGATATCGGCGCCGAATCCCATGACACTCTTCGTCAGTCTTCTGTCGATGACTTTGTCGATGCCGGCAAAAGCGCCGCCGCAGATGAAGAGAATGTTCGATGTATCAATCTGGATCATTTCCTGATTCGGATGCTTTCTGCCGCCCTGCGGAGGAACGCTGGCAACAGTGCCTTCCAGAATCTTCAGAAGTGCCTGCTGTACGCCTTCACCGGATACGTCTCTGGTGATGGACGGGTTTTCAGACTTCCTTGCGATCTTATCAATTTCATCGATGTAGACGATACCGCGTTCCGCTTTGTCGATATCATAGTCGGCAGCCTGGATCAGGCGCAGGAGAATGTTTTCGACGTCTTCGCCGACATAGCCGGCTTCGGTCAGGGTCGTTGCATCGGAAATCGCAAAAGGAACGTCCAGGAAACGCGCGAGCGTCTGGGCAAGGAGCGTCTTGCCGCTGCCTGTCGGCCCGAGCATGATGATATTGGACTTCTGGAGTTCTACATCATCGTCCGTGGACTCATACTGGATTCTCTTGTAATGGTTGTATACGGCAACGGCCAGAGCGATTTTGGCATCGTCCTGTTCGATGACGTACTGATCCATGTACTTCTTGATTTCTTCCGGAACGGGAAGCTTGAAGTGCGGAACAGACTTCTGCTTGTCTGCCTTCATTTCCTCTTTGAGGATGTTTTCGCACACTTCGATACATTCATTGCAGATATAGACTCCCGGCCCTGCGATCAGCTTTTCAACTTCTTCGCCGGAACGTCCGCAGAAGCTGCAGACCGGTGTTCCTTCATGTTTCTCGTTCAATGGGAGCCTCCCTTATTTCTTCGTTAATTCATCCAGCTCGTTTCTGGTAAGTACGCGGTCGATGAGGCCGTACTTCTGCGCCATCTCCGCGGTCATGAAGTTATCTCTTTCGGTATCGCGGCGGATCGTCTCGATCGGCTGTCCGCTGTGCTTGGAAAGGATGCCGTTCAGTTCATCACGCAGGCGCAGGATTTCACGGGCATGGATTTCAATTTCCGTAGCCTGGCCCTGTACGCCGCCCAGCGGCTGATGGATCATCACATTGGAGTGCAGGAGAGCGAAACGCTTGCCCGGCGCACCGGAAGTGAGAAGGACGGCTGCCATGCTGGCGCAGGAGCCGATGCAGATGGTCGACACATCCGGACGGATGTACTGCATGGTGTCATAAATAGCAAGGCCCGCGGTGACGACGCCTCCCGGGCTGTTGATATAGAGGTGAATGTCTTTCGACGGATCTTCAGCTTCCAGGAAAAGGAGCTGGGCAATGATGATGTTTGCCATATGATCCTCGATTTCACCATCGAGGAAAATGATTCGGTCTTTCAAAAGACGGGAATAAATATCATAGGAACGTTCTCCCTGTGCGGTCTGTTCCACTACGATCGGTACATAAGCCATAAATAAACATCCTTTCTTTTTGAACGGCGCCGTCGGCGCATTCACATTCATGAATCATTCATTCCGCTCTCCCTTAAGGAGCGGGCTTTCCGATAAGGAAATAGGAAATGAATGGAGTCGGATTCTAAGCTTTTCCCGCGGAAAACAGGGAAATCCTCCGTTTTCCATATGGGCGAAAGAGACGCCGGTCATCCCCGCGTCTCTTCCCCCGCACCGGCAAACCGGTGTATTACATGAAATTTCCGATACCGCAAAAGCGGTTTTTCTATATACCTTCGGGCGAAGTCTTACTTGCTTTCAGCCTGGAGGATGGTTTCGATGATTTCAGCCTTTTTAGCTTTGGAATCCAGAGCGATGCCCTTTTCGGATGCATACTGCTTCAGATCTTTGACCGTCATGGCATTGAGTTCAGCTTCGCGGTCTTCTGCGACTGCCGGAGCTTCTGCGGCACCTTCGGTTGCTGCTTCTGCAGCTTCTTCAGCGGCGGTTTCTTCAGCTTTCTTGTCAGCTTCAGCCTTCTTGGCAGCGCCGTAAATGAATGCGGCAGCCTTCTTGCGGAGGACGGAGTTGATGAGCATGCCTACACGGTTTTCATCTTTAATGATCTTCATGACATCGTTAGGGTCTGCGTTGAACTGATGAGCCATGCTGTAAACTTCCATGGACAGATCTTCATTGGTGACCTGGAGGTCTTCCTTGTCAGCGATTGCTTCGAGGACGAGACCCTGTCTTACCTGTTCAGCAGCAGTAGCTTCGTAGTTAGCACGGAGCTGTGCTTCTGTCTGGTTCATTCTCTTGAGGTAGTCATCAAGAGACATGTTCTGGCTTTCGAGGTTCATCTTGATTTCTTCAACGATCTCGTCGATGCGCTGATCAACCATTTCATGCGGGATATCTACTTTAGCGTTTGCGACAGCCTGGTTTACCAGTGCGTCGTGGTAAGCTTCTTCAGCCTGCTGGAGAGCCTGCAGCTGCATCTGCTGCTTCAGGCTTGCCTTCAGCTCGTCGATGGTTTCGAACTGGCTGACGGATTTAGCGAATTCGTCATCGATTTCCGGCAGCTGTTTGCGCTTTACATCATTGATATGAACTTTAAATTCAGCTTCCTTGCCCTTCAGAGCATCTACGAAGTAGTCTGCCGGGAATGTAACCTTGACATCTACATCGTCGCCTGCCTTGTGGCCTTCGAGCTGGTCTTCAAAACCTGGAATGAAGCTCTGGGAACCGATTTCCAGCGGATAGGTCTTGCCTTCGCCGCCTTCGAATGGTTCGCCGTCAACAAAGCCCTTGAAGTCGATGACAGCATAGTCGCCCTTCTTCAGGACAGCCCCGTCTTCAGCCTTTTCAAGTCTTGCGCTCTGTTCAGCACCGCGCTTCAGCTGTTCCATGACTTCATCGTCAGAGATTTCCGGCTGAGCGTGTTCTGCTTCCAGCCCCTTGTATTCGCCGAGTTCTACTTCCGGACGTTTAACGAAAGTAGCAGTGAATACAGCGCCTTCGGATTCAGAGA
>OHBJ01001860.1_pt1 | contig 14516 bp, 10 predicted proteins | sample 1577241 | NCBI WGS metagenome assembly OHBJ01 (sample SAMEA3541594, study PRJEB24748) | human gut metagenome | biome: human gut; feature: human-associated habitat; material: faeces | place: China | collected 2012
ATAATCTGTCAGCTTATAGCAAATGTCCAAACCCAGACCTACACCACCATATACGGTAGTGCTGCCTCGATATTCCTTGGTCATAGGCAAAAAGATATGTTCCTGCACCTCTGGGGCAATACCAATACCAGTATCCCGCACCACAAATTCCATTCTAGCCTTGTTATCATGCTCTGCCAGCTGATGAAGCTGGAAATCTATTTTGCCATAGCGAGGGGTAAATTTTACAGCATTGGATAGGAGATTCTGCAAAATCTGTCTGATACGTCCCCGATCAGACTTTACATAAACAGCCACATTATCATCTATCTGAGTATGAAAATGGAGCTTTTTCTCATGAGCCATAGGCCGAATAATACTACCCACAGTCTCAAATAACTCCCTCATATTAATGGTTGTATCCTTAGTTGTCATATTTTCCTTGGCTGGACTAACAGTGTAAAGTATATCGTTAACAAGATTCAGGAGAAAATGAGTGGTATCTCCCACCTTTTCCAGACAATACTCCACATACTCTCTATCATCCAGCTGAGATTTGGCCAACTCAGTCAAACCCAGCACATTATTCAACTGAACTTCCTGCAGAAGCAAGGCGAGAAACAGGTTCCGAGCGAGGACATCCTCTGGGAGCCGGGCTGCCGCTATCAGCTGCCGGAGCTGCGCGTTGTCAATAACGGCAATCTGGCGCTGAAGTACAAGATTCAGATCACCGGTATTCAGGGCAGCGCCAAGCTGAATGAGGTCATTGACTGGACGATGACCATGGGCAGTCAGGACTTTGTCCTTGGCTCCGAGCATAGTCTTGCGGCTAAGACAGGCGACAATGGTACGGCTTCCGAACCTATTGTCATCAAAGGCGTAATGCAGACCACCGCTGGCAACGAGTATCAGGGCTTGTCCATCGACGGCATCGGCATCACCGTCTACGCCACGCAGGACACCGTGGAGAACGACAGCTTCGGCCGCGACTACGATAAGAATGCTCGCTACTACAGCGATGAACCCGCTGTGGTGGATGGCGGCAGCGCAACCTTCACCGGCAACATTGCTGGTGATGGTGCTTGGGGCGTTATTCAGGCAAAGAACGGTGCACAGGTGAGCATCAACGCCAATGTTAGCGCTGAGGAGAGCGAAGATCACTACGCTATGGCAGTCTATGCCACGGGTGCGGGCACCAAGGTCACTATCAGTGGCGGCAATTTCACTCAGGAGATCAATGGCACTGACAACCAGTACGATTTGATTTATGCATCTGGCGGTGCGAAGATCGTTATCACTGGTGGTACCTTCAAGATTGGCGGCGGAGATCCTAAGTGGACGCTGAACTGCAAGGACAACAGCGGCTCTACCATCACCGTCATGGGCGGTTCCTTCTATAAGTTCGATCCGTCCGCTCCGCGGGCAAATCAGGCAGATGAAGTGATCGTTCCGGATACCTGCGAGGTCATAAAGTCCGGCGATTGGTACACCGTGGTTCCCAAGACGGTGACGGCCACCACTGGTACCGATGGTAAGGATAATACGATTGCCACTGTTCTGGACGCTAATCCGACTGCAACAGAAGTTGCCATGAATCTCCCTGCGTCTGAAACGGCTTACACCCTGCCCGGCGGTAAAATGGGAAACAAGACTGTAACTATCACAGGAACTAAGGATACTGTAATTGATCTGAAAGCGGGCACGGCTGCGCATGGCGCGTCCATTACTATGGAGGGCGTTACGGTTGAGTCCACAAATGGGAATTACACCGGTATTCAGCATTCCACGGCGACAATCTTCAAAGATTGTGTCATTAAGGGTCAGCCCTTCCTGTATGCAAAGGATGCTCAGTTTATCAACTGCACCTTTGAGCAGGATAGCAGTGACGCTTACAACGTCTGGACTTACGGCGCTGGCAACGTTCTGTTCAAGGACTGCACCTTCAACTGCGCCGGCAAGTCTGTGCTGATCTATAATGAGGGTTCGTTGGCATCCCAGAATGTTGAGTTCCAGAACTGCAAGTTCAACGCTTTTGCTCCTGTCGCGGGCAAGGCGGCCATTGAGATCGACTGCACATTTACAAGCTACAATGTCGTAATTGACAAGGCGACTGCCGATAACGTGGCTGGCTTTAGCAGTGGCTCTGTGAGTGGCAGCTCTGTTTGGAATGTCAAGAAGGGTGACAAGCCCACTACTGTTACCGTGGCGGGCGTCGTTATTTACAGCAAATAATCCATAATCAAAAAAAGAACCGCCTGCGGGCGGTTCTTTTTTTACACGGCGCTTACGCCAGAATATGCTTCAAGTCCGTCAGACCCATGACGTTTGTCACCACCAGCACGTGATCCCCCGGCTCGATGGTGGTCATGCCGCCGGGGATGATGATGCGCCCCTCCCGCACGATGGCCGCCAGCAGTACGCCGTGGCGCAGGGGCAGCTTCATCAGCGGCGTGTGCAGGATGCCGTAGCCGTCGTTCTTGGCGGTGAACTCCAGAGCCTCCACCTTGCCGCCCAGCAGCTTGTACAGCGACTCCACCGCCATGCCCTGGGAGTTGGCCAGCGCCCGGACGTAGCGGGTGATCTGGTTGGCGATGATGTCCTTGGGGCTGATGATGCTGCCCAGCCCCGTCTCCTGCACCAGATCCATGTAGTTGGGGCGGGTCATCTTGGCCAGCACCTTTTTCACCCCGGCGCGGCGTGCCGCCAGCGCCATCAGCAGGTTTTCCTCGTCCCGCCCCGTCAGCGCCACGAAGCCGTCCGCGCCGAACAGGTTCTCCGACCGGATCATGTCGTTGTCCGTGCCATCGCCCTCGATGATCATGGCGTCCGGCAGCTCCTGGGACAAACGCAGGCACTTGTCGTGATCCTGCTCCACAATGTGTACCCGTGTGCCGGCGCGCGCCAGCTCCCAGCTCAGGTACATGCTGATGCGGCTGCCGCCCAGAATGGACACGTCCTTCACCCGCTGCAGGCTGCGCCCCATGTGCTTGAGCATCTTGTGCAGCTCCGCCTTGCTGCCCACCATATACAGCCGGTCATCCGCCTGCGGCACAAAGGCGCCGTTGGGGATGAGGAACTCGTCGCCCCGCTGCGCCGCGCAGATCAGCACCTCCGCCACCCGCTCCCGGTGAAAGTCGCTGAGGGTGCGGCCGAGGATGGTGTCGTCCGGGTTCATCTGGAAGCCGATCATGTCGATGCGCCCGCCGGCAAACGGCTCCACGGAGATGGCCGCCGGGAAGCTGAGGATCCGCGCGATCTCCTCCGCCGCCGCCAGATCGGGGTTGATGACCATGTCCAGCCCGATCTCCCGCTTGAGCATGTCCGCGTCCCGGCGGTATTCCGGGTTCCGCACCCGGGCGATGGTGTGCTGCGCGCCCACGCTTTTTGCGATCAGGCTGCACACCAGATTCGTCTCATCCACGCCGGTGACAGCGATGACCAGATCGGCCTCCCGCGCCCCGGCCTCCATCAGCACGCTGATGGACGCGCCGTTGCCGTGGATGCACATGGCGTCCAGCGTGTTGTCCGCCCGGCTCAGGTGAGCGGCCTCGTCGTCCACCAGCGTGATGTCGTGCTTCTCCTGCGTCAGCTGCTGGGCGATGGCATAGCCCACCTTGCCGCAGCCTACGATGATGATCTTCATTTGTCCTCCTCCTCGCCCAGCGGGGCGGTGGTCGTCTCTCTGTCAATGAGGGCGGCGGAGAACTCCGCGCCCAGTACCAGTATCTGCCCCGACATGTACAGCCACAGCAGCACCACGATCACCGTGGCGATGGAGCCGTACAGCACGGAATATTGTCCCACATGCTCCACATAATAGGAGAAGGCCATGCTCAGCACCAGCCATGCCGCCAGCGAGCTGCCCACGCCGGGCAGCACCTCCCGCAGCGGACGCCGCCGCCCCTGCGAGAGCATATACAGCAGCACCAGCAGCACGGTCATCACCAGCGCCAGCGCCACAAAGCGCAGATAGCTCCACGCGGTGATGAACGCCTCCGACACAGTGATGATCCGCCCGGCGAATTCCAGCACCGTGCGGCCTACCACCACCAGCACCAGCGTGATGGCGATGCCCAGGATCAGACACACGGTGAACAGCAGAATGCGCAGCTGGCTGCGCCACATGCTCTCCGGCGCGCCGCAGCCGAAGGCCTTGCGCACCGAGTGCATCAGGCAGCCCGCCGCCCGCATGGGGAACCAGATGGAAAACACCAGACTGAACCACAGCAGCTGCCGGCTCTGGTTGGCGGACACGTAGTCCAGATAGGACTGCAAAACGTCCAGCACGTCCGCCGGCAGCAGCGGCTCCAGCACGGAGGCGATATACGCGCCGTCCAGCTCCAGAAGGCCCAGCAGCGTGCTGATAAAGATCAGCAGCGGGAATATGGCGAACAGCAGGTAATAGGTCAGCGCAGCGCTGTCCCGCGCCACGTCGTGGGTGTAATAGCGCCGCACCATGTCGCCGGCCAGGCGGCCGAAGCCGGTGCGGGGGAATTTCTTCTTGTCACTCATAGAAAACGACACCTCGTAGGTGCATTGTACCATGCTTTCCCGGAGAAGGAAAGGGTAATTTGCGCCGGAAATTTTTCGGACGGCGGGGAAAAATTAAATTTTTTATTAAATAACAGATTTCCGGTTGTCGAAGCGGCGAAAGGGTGTTATAATACAATTGCCTGTAATTGGAAATAATAGGAAAACCCTGAATAATATATTTAAGTGAAGCGGAGGACGAATCATGGATAATCTGACGACCATCGTGCGCGAGGAGATCGCGCGGCAGTACCGGAGCGTGCGGCAGTTTGCCTTTGCAGTAGGCGTACCCCTGTCCACCATTAACAGCGCCCTCCATAACGGCGTGGGCGGCTCCTCTTTCGATACTGTCATGAAGATATGCAAGCTCCTGGGCATCAAGGCCATGGCCGACGACGCGGCCTTCTATCTGACCGACGATACCGAAAAGCTGCTGACCCAGTATGCCCAGCTGGACGACTTTGGCCGCCACACCGTGGCCTCGGTGCTGCAGGTGGAGACGGAGCGCTGCGCCAAGCTCAAGAACATCGACTGATATTATAGCGCACAAAGCCCGCCGCCTTATGCGGCGGGCTTTTATATTCCGCAGCCGAGGGAAATGCGGGGCAAAATAAGCGATGCCTCTTTCGCACCGTATTGCAAGATGCCCCGCGGTTTGCTATAATGTGGGAAAGGACTGAACACAAAAGCGCGGCAAGGAGGAATGAGCTGTGGGCGACGGCTATTTTCTGTTGACAAATCTGCTTTCCGAGGACGAGAAAAAGGTGATCACCAGCATCACCGCCCATATTGAGCGGGGCGAAAAGCGCGTTGGCATCCAGCAGATCGCCAGCGAGAACTTTCTTTCCCCTACCTCCATCGTCAAAATGTGCAAGCGGCTTGGGTTTGACGGATACAGCGAGCTGTACTATTACCTCAGCCGTCAGTTCGACTCCCACGGGGAAACCCGCGACAGCGAGCCGCTGAAGAATCTCATCGATAACTATTCCGAGTCGCTCATCACAGAGTTCTGCGAGCTGATGGATCGTTCCCGCACAGCCAAGCTGTTCACCACAGGGGAGGGATTTTCCAACATCGTCGGCTCCTATATCGCCCAGCGGCTGTCCATCTGCGGCTTTATGGTATTCAATAACGTGCATTTCTACGATTATATGCTGTTCCGGGATGCGCACCATCTGCAGGACGGTCAGGATGCGCCCCCGGTAATGTTTGCCGTCAGCCAGAGCGGAGAGACCAGCCCGGTGCTGAACGATGTGCGCAATGCCCGGCAGAACGGCCATAAGATCGTCACCTTTACCAAGCGGAGCGATTCTACTCTGGCGCAGATGTCGGACATCGTGTTCGTGGTGGACGGTTCCAGGCAAACACTGGCGGGGAGCCTGCCCAACACCTTCTTCGGACATGTGATCCTGGCGTTCGAGGAGTTGGTGGCTTTTTACTTCGCCAGAAAGGATCGCTGACAAGATATTACTTTTTTTACCAAAACAGAAAAACTTTCTCCGGGAAGGTGTGCTATACTGAGCATCGGTGTGGCACGCTTTTTCTGTGCCGCACTGTGGAGGCGTCCGGCGGGAGTGGCCGGTACGCAGGAACAACAAGACAACTATGGAGGAAAAAAGATGAAAAAGATCATTGCGCTTCTGCTGGCGCTGGTCATGGCGCTGGGTCTGATGGCAGGCTGCGGCGACAAGGCCAATACCGAAGGCACCGACGATACCGACGGCACCAAGAAGATTGAGACGCTGAAGGTCGCTTTCGTGCCTTCCCGCGAGCCTGAGGAGATCATCACCGCTACCGAGCCCCTGAAGCAGATGCTGAAGGACGAGCTGGCCAAGCTGGGCTACGAAGTGGGCGATGTGGAGATCACTGTCGGCACCACCTACGAGGCGGTGGGCGAAGGCCTGGAGGCCGGTACCATCGATGTGGGTCTGATCCCCGGCGGCACCTATGTGCTGTACGATGACGGCGCTGAGGTCATTCTGACCGCTACCCGCGACGGCCTGACCCAAACGAGGCACCATCGGTATTCCTATGGGTCTGAATATGTACGAGCTGCTGCCCTTTTGGCAGGGACTTTGGAATTCTCTGGGATTTAAGGTTATAACAAGTCCCATTGCAGATAAAACCATCTACAGCCTTGGTCAAAGCACTATTGCCAGTGATACTGTATGTTATCCTGCCAAACTAATGCATGGTCATATCAAATGGCTTATAAATCATGGTGTAAATACAATATTCTATCCCTGCATGACCTACAACGTAGACGAAAGCGGTACGGAAAACTGCTACAACTGCCCTGTTGTAGCCTATTATCCTGAGGCACTTGCTGCCAATATTCAGGATTTGTCTAAGGTACATTTTCTCCATGACTATCTTGGTCTCTCCAATAAAAAAATCCTTGTCAGCAAGCTGCACAAAACTGCTTGAGATCTGCAGTTCCACACACGGAGCATCCGGATCACTGCTGCCCTGACCTTTACATTCCACATTGCCAAATGCGGTATTCTGTCTGAATTCCACGCGCCAGGTTGACGGAAGATAAATGTTTGTACTGCCGAAAGAATTATCCGTACGGATAATTGCATTCGCTCCTTTTAATGCCGTATTATTGAAAAATACGTTACACTCTCCAAAACTGTTCGAAATTTTTGCCTCCCGAAAACAGTCAGAATTTACATATTTACTCAACGCTCCAAAAGAATTTTCCACATGTACATACTCACCATCCTGTCCATTCTCCACATGTCCGCCTGCATTGCTGTGTCCAAAATAAGTATTATCTTTTTGTTTTTTTAAATTTCTGAAAAGCAGATCCAGTGCCAGACCGACCAGACACGCTGCCAGAAGAAGTGTCCACGGAGTAATTGCCTGAATGCCAAGCACTTTATCGTACATACAGCCCAGCAATCCAACCGACAACATTCCTTCAAAGAAATGCAGCCGCACAAATCCATAAACAGCCGTATACACAAAGATCACGGTAAATAAGATTTTAAAGAACGGAATCGCAGGTATCATATGCATTTTGCTCGCCACCAGATATACTGCGATAAAAATAAGAATAACTGCCCAGAAAATATTTCTCTTTTTCATTTTTTTAACCTCTTTTCTTCCAATTTGTCCGTCAGGACTTTAAAATAACTGCGTGATACAAATGCCTTTTTCACAGAATCCATAAATTCTACCTCACTCGCACCTGTAATATTTTTGCGGACAGAACGAATCTTTTCCGTATTCATAATGCAGGATTTTGACACCCGCAAAAAGCTGCCCGGAAGCATTTTTTTCAGTTCATATAACCGCAAATGTGTTTCATAAATCTGCGTGGCCGTGTGAACCGCCACAACAGCATCTGCTGTCTCAAAAAATAAAATTTCATTGAGTGGAAGATAATATTCCAGGTCTCCACGGACAACCGCCAGCCGCATGCCTGCATGAACAGCCTCCGCAATCCTCCTCTGCATTGCCACCACATCGTCACTCAGTTCCCGACAACGCACAATGATCTCCTCATCCTGCAGATTTTCGTCAATTTCCATTTTTATTTTCATACCTGACTCCTTTTTACAAAAATTATCATAGCGAAAAAACGAAAAACTGTAAACCGATTTGCACTGACAGGTAAAAAAAAGCCCACAAGAGGTAAAAAAGGAGCCATCTGTTTCAGATGACTCCCAAAAATCATATGGCTATGCCCCAGCCATAAGTCTCTATTTTACTGTACGGACAGATAAGAATATCCCATCAGACTTGTATCCACGTCATGTGCCACCTCACGGCCCTCACGAATTGCCCAGACAACCAGTGACTGTCCTCTGTGCATATCTCCCGCAACAAATACGTTCTTTACATTTGTTGCATATGTTCCAGGCTCTGTAGCTACATTTGTTCTCTGGTTCAGCTCTACACCGAATGCCTTTGCAATGTATTCCTCTGTTCCAAGGAATCCTGCAGCGATCAGTACAAGTTCTGCCGGAATCTTCTTCTCGGAACCTGCAACTTCCACCATATTTCTGCGTCCGGTCTTCTCATCCACCTTGCTCTCAAGTCTGACGATTGTCAGACCATTCAGCTTACCGTTCTTATCCTTATGGAATTCCTTTACGGTTGTCTGATAGATTCGTGGATCTGTACCGAAACATGCAATCGCTTCTTCCTGGCCATAGTCGGTCTTTAACACCTTCGGCCACTCCGGCCATGGGTTATTTGCTGCCCGCTCTGCCGGTGGACATGGCATCATCTCCAGCTGGGTTACAGACTTTGCACCCTGACGGATAGCCGTTCCCACACAGTCATTTCCGGTATCACCGCCACCGATGATCACAACATTTTTTCCCTTTGCGGAAATAAATTTGTTGTCCTTAAAATTGGAATCCAAAAGGCTCTTTGTGTTGCGTGACAGATAATCGACTGCAAAATAGATTCCTTCTGCATCACGACCTGCTGCCTTGATATCACGCGCATGCTTTGCTCCACAGCAGAGGATGACTCTGTCATACTCTTTTAACAGCTCTGCACTCTTGACATCCACACCGACATTACAGCCTGTGATAAACTTCACGCCCTCTTCTTTCATAACATTGATCTTACGGTCAATGATCTGCTTTTCGAGCTTCATATTCGGAATACCATACATCAGAAGTCCGCCGACACGGTCATCTCTCTCATATACCGTAACATCATGTCCTCTCTGGTTCAGCTGATCTGCTGCTGCCAGTCCGGAAGGACCGGAACCGATGATGGCAACTTTCTTTCCGGTACGAACCTTTGGAATATGTGGTCCGGCATAACCTTCTTTGTATGCCGTCTCAATGATTCCATGCTCATTGTCCCGGACAGATACCGGATCTCCCCAGTGTCCACAGGTACATGCCTTCTCACACAGAGCCGGACATACACGGGAGGTAAACTCCGGGAAATTATTTGTCTTGTGCAGACGGTTATATGCCTGCTGATAGTTTCCGGTATAAAGCAGATCGTTCCACTCCGGTACCAGATTGTGCAGCGGGCAGCCGGAAGTCATTCCGGCAACTGTCATACCCGACTGACAGAACGGGACACCGCAATCCATACAGCGCGCTGCCTGCTCTCTTTGTTTTTCTTTGGAAAGGAAGATGTGGAATTCATCAAAATTTTTGATTCGTTCCTTTGGTTCCACCGAACGCGCCTCACATCTGTCGTATTCCATAAATCCTGTTGGCTTTCCCATTGTTTCTTCCCTCCTTATGCTCTCGTGCTGGCATAAAATGCCTCAATCTGTGCCTGCTCTGCATTCAGACCTTTTTCTTCCATCTGAACGATTGCCATCTGCATACGGTTATAATCATATGGGATGACTTTCTTAAACTTCGGCAGATACTCACTGAAGTGATCGAGAATTTCCTTACCTTTTTCCGAATTGGTCAGTGTAACATGTTCTTTGATCATTTCTTTGAGCTCTAATACGTCATATTTATTGGTGACTTCCTCACTGAATACCATAGACTTGTTGGTACGCATGTACAGATCGTTGTCCTCATCCAGTACATAAGCGATACCACCGCTCATACCTGCGGCAAAGTTCTTTCCGGTTTTACCAAGGATAACAACACGACCGCCCGTCATATACTCACATCCATGATCGCCGACACCCTCAACAACAGCAGTAGCTCCGGAATTTCTGACACAGAAACGTTCTCCTGCCACACCATTGATGAATGCCTTACCGCTTGTCGCACCGTACAGTGCTACGTTACCGATAATGATGTTCTCATCCTTTTTGAAGTTTACTCCTGCCGGTGGATAAACGATCAGCTTTCCGCCGGAAAGTCCCTTTCCGAAATAATCGTTGGAATCTCCCACCAGTTCGAGTGTCAGTCCCTTTGGAATAAAGGCACCAAAACTCTGTCCGCCGGCTCCGCTGCATTTAATAATGAAAGTATCCTCATCCAGTGTATCGTCGTACTTCTTTGTAATCTCTGATCCGAAGATTGTTCCAAGCGAACGGTTTACGTTTGTTACTTCGGTATCGATCATACGCTTCTGCTTCTTATCAAGTGCCGGCTTTAACTGTTTTAAGAACTCCGTGATATCTTTGGTCTTATCCAGTTCGAAATCATATACCTGCTTCGGATCAAAAATAACCTTCTGCTTTGTTCCTGCAAACGGATTATTTAAGATATTGCTCAGGTCAAGCTTTGCTTCACGCTCGGACAGATCTCCGCGAACCTTTAAGAAATCGCTTCGTCCGACGAGTTCATCCACTGTGCGGACACCAAGTTTTGCCATGTACTCCCGAAGTTCTTCTGCGATAAAGCGCATGAAGTTCTCAACATACTCCGGTTTTCCTGCGAAACGCTTACGAAGCTCCGGATTCTGGGTTGCAATACCTGCCGGACAGGTATCCAGATTACATACACGCATCATGACACAGCCCATGGTTACCAGCGGAGCGGTTGCAAAACCAAACTCTTCCGCGCCAAGACATGCAGCAATGGCCACGTCTTTACCACTCATCAGCTTTCCGTCTGTCTCAATTCTTACTTTATTACGCAGTCCGTTCATAATCAGTGTCTGATGTGTCTCTGCCAGACCAAGTTCCCACGGAAGACCTGCGTTGTGGATGGAACTGCTTGGCGCAGCACCTGTACCACCGTCATATCCGGAGATCAGGACAACCTGTGCACCGGCTTTTGCAACACCGGCTGCTACGGTACCGACACCTGCCTCGGAAACCAGTTTTACGGAAATTCTTGCATCGCGGTTTGCATTCTTTAAGTCAAAGATCAGCTGTTCAAGATCCTCGATGGAATAAATATCGTGGTGTGGTGGCGGGGAGATCAAAGATACACCCGGTGTGGAAAGTCTTGTCTTGGCAATCCATGGATATACTTTCTTACCCGGAAGATGTCCACCTTCACCAGGCTTTGCTCCCTGTGCCATTTTGATCTGGATCTCCTGCGCACTGGTCAGATAACGGCTGGTAACACCGAAACGTCCGGATGCAACCTGTTTGATTGCGGAACAACGGTTCTTTCCGTCCGGTCCGACGGTCAGACGATCCTTGTCCTCACCACCTTCACCGGTGTTTGACTTACCGTGTAAGTGATTCATGGCAATGGCAAGTGTCTCATGTGCTTCCTTCGAAATAGAACCGTAAGACATCGCTCCGGTCTTAAAACGTGTCACAATAGAATCTACGCTTTCCACTTCCTCAAGCTTCACACCCTTCTTCGGGTACTCAAAATCCATCAGTCCACGCAGGTTCGTATGCTTTTCTTCTTCATCTACCAGACTCGTATACTGTTTGAACATCTCATAGTCCCCACGTTTGGTAGACTGCTGCAGCAGATGGATGGTAGCCGGATTGTACAGATGCGCATCGGCTCCGCTTCTCATCTTGTGGCGCCCCTTGCTGTCAAGGGTTACATCGGTTTCAAGTCCCAGCGGATCATAGGCTGCGGAATGAAGCGTATTGACATCATTCTCGATATCCTTGATGGAAATTCCACCGATGCGGCTGACCGTATTGGTGAAATACTTGTCAATGACATCTTTATCAATACCAAGTGCCTCAAAAATCTTGGAACCCTGATACGACTGGATCGTAGAAATACCCATCTTGGCTGCAATCTTTACAATACCGGTGATAATTGCATGGTTATAATCATCAACTGCGGCATAATAATCTTTGTCTAACATGTGCTCGTCGATCAGCTGTTTTACGGTATCCAGTGCCAAGTATGGGTTAATTGCACTCGCACCAAAACCAAGCAGTGTTGCAAAATGATGTACCTCACGCGGCTCTCCGGATTCGAGAATCAGGGAAAGGGAAGTACGTTTCTTTGTCTTTACCAGATACTGCTGCAATGCAGATACGGCAAGCAGGGAAGGAATTGCCACATGGTTATCATCCACGCCTCTGTCGGAAAGGATCAGGATATTGGCTCCGTCTCTGTACGCACGGTCTGCCTCAATAAAGAGACGGTCTACGGCTTTCTCAAGACTGGTATTCTTATAATAAATAATCGGAATGGTTTCTACCTTAAATCCGTCTACTTTCATATTGCGGATTTTCATCAGGTCTGTGTTGGTCAGAATCGGATTGTTGATCCGAAGTACTTTACAGTTCTCCGGCTTTTCCTCTAAGAGGTTTCCGGCAGATCCGATATACACCGTCGTAGACGTAACAACTTCCTCACGGATGGAATCGATTGGCGGGTTGGTTACCTGTGCAAACAGCTGCTTGAAATAGTTAAACAGCGGCTCACGGTTTCCGGACAGTGCCGCAAGCGGTGTATCTGTACCCATCGCAGCGGTACCCTCAATGCCATTCTTTGCCATCGGCAGGATGGAATCCTTTAAGGACTCATACGTGTAACCGAATGCCCTTTGCATTCTCTGACGTTCTTCCTGTGTGTATTCCGGCACACGCTCATTCGGGATTTTTAAATCCTTTAACATGACGATGTTGCTGTCAAGCCACTCACCATACGGACGCTTATCCGCATATCTTTCTTTTAACTCATCGTCATCAATCACACGACCCTGCACAGTATCTACAAGAAGCATTTTACCAGGACGCAGACGGTCTTTTGTCACGATATGGGTCGGATCAATATCGAGAACTCCGACCTCGGAAGAAAGAATCAGATAGTCATCGTCTGTAATGTAATAACGGGATGGACGCAGACCGTTACGGTCAAGAACCGCTCCCATCATATCTCCATCGGAGAACAGGATGGATGCAGGTCCGTCCCAAGGCTCCATCATGGTTGCATAATACTGATAGAAATCTTTCTTTTTCTGCGTCATCACAGCATTGTTTGCCCATGGCTCCGGAATCATGATCATGACTGCCAGTGGCAGATCCATGCCACTCATCACCAGAAACTCCAGCGTATTGTCCAGCATTGCGGAATCAGATCCTTCGGTGTTGACGACCGGAAGTACCTTCTGGAATTCCCCGCGCAGCTTGCCGGACTTCTAATTTCATTGATAATAGGAATAGCCTGTTCTGGATGGTTTTGTTCGTTTAATACTTCAGCTTTCATGAGCAATACATTCACATAGCGCATCAATGGAATGTTTATAGCGCATGCTTCTTGCATCTCTTCAAGTGTCGGAGAGGTAAATCTACGGAATACCGGTTTATTCTCACCTCCAAACAATTCGTCATATTCTTTTCCCATAACTCTTCCTGTTCCGTCGTTGAAGTAGTCGCACTGGAAGTAGATTGTGTTGTACAGACGTTCGTCATAGCGTCCGTCGTTCAACTTACCTTCTTTCATATATTCTTCCATCAGCATGTTGCTAGGCAGAATTTCATCATATCCGTTCAACTCTTTCGCACCAATCCATTGGTTCAGGTAAGAATAGTGTACAGAACCATTTGCTTCGCTCTTGCTGTACTGTACTTCGAATATAGATTCAGAACAGTTTTTGTTTGTTCCGTTAAACATTCCTATCAGGTTTTCTCCGCTTACTAGTGAATATCCTTTTACATTGTTCAGCGCTGTAAGAGCTTTGTCCAGATAAGTGCTTTTCTTTTCAGGTTCTTCGTATGCACGAGTCAGATAGGCAAAACCGATATAAGCATAAGCAGTACCGCTGGTAGCACGTCCTAATTCATTTTCGTTCCGGCTTTCCGGCAGTTGGGCTGCGTAGTTTTCCAGTTCTTCCAGAATGAAATCCCAGCAGGCTGTACGTTCGGATAACGGACGGTTCAATTGAGAAGACTCTTTAATGTATTCGTTGCGGATGATGATTTTTTCCCAGTTGAGCAATAACATCATATGATAATATCCTCTCAGAAAATGTGCTTCGTTAAGAAGTTCGTTACGCTTGTTCTCATCCAGATTCGGGATATTCGGAACATTGGCTAATACCTGGTTGGCAAAGTTGATTCCTCTGTATAAATCCTGATAATAATAAGAGAACTGAGTATTACCATTGGTATAGTTGAAATAATAAAGTGCTACCCACTGGTCGTAGTTACCGGCATCACTACCTAAATTGACAATGTCTGC
>OHBJ01001871.1_pt1 | contig 14480 bp, 15 predicted proteins | sample 1577241 | NCBI WGS metagenome assembly OHBJ01 (sample SAMEA3541594, study PRJEB24748) | human gut metagenome | biome: human gut; feature: human-associated habitat; material: faeces | place: China | collected 2012
CCTGCCAGCGCGCCGGAGATTCCGCAAACCAGAAATTTAAGCCGGGTGATATCCACGCCCATGGCAGAAGCCGCAATCGGTGCGCTGCACATTGCCTGCATTGCACGGCCGGTCTTGGACCGGACCAGACGGTAACAGAACAGGAAAACCAGAAGCAGGACAGCCAGAGAAATATAGTAGAATTGCCAGTTGCGCAGTTTTACGCCGAAGAAACTCCACTTCGCAATGGCGGGAATGCCGGTGGCACCGCCCGTCAGCCAGCCTTCGTTCACGATAAAGGTCGAGACTGCTTTGTAAAATCCGACCGTTGTCATCGCAAGAAAGATCGCGTTCAGTTTACAGCACGCCGCACCCAGAAGCAGCCCGGCCGCAAAGGACATCAGGACTGCCGCAATCACGGCCAGAAGGAAATGTACGCCATAATACTTGTTGAGGATTCCGTAAGTATACGCGCCGATCATCATAAAAGCCGCGTGTCCCATTGAGATCTGGCCGGTATAGCCCAGAAGCAGATTCAGGCTGCAGCACATGATGCCGAAATAGCAGTAAGAGCAGAGAATATTGATCAGATAGTTGTTATCGATGCCCAGCACCAACGGTGCAGCTACCGCACAAAGGATCAGCACTCCGATCGTGATTTTAGTCGAACGTGAAACCGTATTCATGCTGCCGCCTCCTTACACCTTCGTGATCGATTTCTTGCCCAGAATACCCTGCGGACGGCAGAACAGAACAATCACAAGGATCACAAACGAGAATACATCTTTATATGCCGTAGAAATATACAGACTGCACAGCGACTCCACGATACCCAGCAGCACGCTGCCAAGCATAGCACCCGGGAGACTTCCGAAGCCGCCCATGACTGCTGCGGTCATCGCCTTGTTGCCAAATGTCGTGCCCATGGAATATTTTACGGAGTAGATGGGACCCATCATAACACCGGCCACCGCTGCGAGGCAGGCTGCGATCACATAAGTTGCCATAATGATCGTCGGGGTCCGGACACCCATCAGGCTGGCCGCCTTACGGTTCATGCTGACCGCAGTCATCGCGCGGCCGGTTTTGCTGTACTTCATAAAAACGGTCAGTGCGATCATAAGGACTGCACAGATCAGAATGATTAGAAGGTTCTGTGCCGTGATCACCAGACCGCCGATCGAGAAGTTTTTCTGCGGGAAGATATTATCACTGCGGACAACATCCGAACCCCAGATATCACGGACGATCTCCTGTACCACATACTGCATACCCAGAGTCGCCATCAGAAGCGACATTGAGGGCCGGTTATACAGCGGGCGGTAGGCCAGACGTTCCAGCACCAGCATCAGGATACTGGTAAAGAGAGCTGCTCCGGCAAATGCGATCACCACGGGGAGTTTCATCCGTGTGAAGAGGGTCAGGCCAACGAACGCGCCCACCATATAGAACTCGCCCTGCGCAAAGTGGCCCATTTTTAATGTACTATAAATCACACTGTATCCCAAAGCGATCAGCGCGTACACACAGCCTTGTGCCAAGCCGCCAAATACAGCCTGAAAGAACGTAACCACAATATCACTCCATTTCTATAAAAATACCCGCCAGCCGCCGGGATTACGCCGAGGGACTGGCGGGATTTCAGATATTACTGTTGCTTGCTTTTACAGGCTCCACTCGACCTTGCTCATCTCAAAGTCACTGTTCCAGACACCAATGTTCATCTGTCCCAGACCGACGCCGTTATCAAATGCACCGAAATCAAAATGACCCTGCACACCATCGAAGGTCGCCTTGCGCAGCGCAGCATTGAGGTTCTTATTGAAGTCCTTGCTTTCCGGATCCTGCGCGCCCATATCATTCAATGCAGTTGTCACATGGAACACAGCGTCCACGACACGAGCCGGGACATCCGTCAGAGCGTCGCCGGTAGAGATGTAGCCAGAATACTTCTCCGTAATCCGGGGCTGCAGCTTGTTCTCCGGATCCGGGATATAACCAACCGGGAAGACAACACCATCGATGTCCTGTGCGGACCAGGTCGTCAGCATCTGGTTCTGAGCCAGATTGGTGCCACCAGCAAAGAAGATATCATCACCACAATACTGGTGCATCGCTGTGTAGCAGAGCTGGCCGTTTGCCTGATTCAGGCCCCAGTAGATCACACAGTCCGTACCTGCGTTCTTTGCATTCAGTGCAACCGAGGTATAGTCCGTATCTTCATTGGACATCTGCTCATGGGTTGCCAGATCCATCCCATAGGCTTCCTTCAGATACCGCTCAATCTCCTTGGCCGCCGTCATACCGCCCTCGGTATTGATATTGATGAGGGAGATGTTCTTGTAGCCCAGATAACCGACCAGGTAGTCGATCAGCGTGTCGCCCTGCACAAGGTCCGTACCGGTCTCGATGCACAGGTACTCCCAGCCCTGAGAAACCGAAGCCGGACCGGAAACAATGCCCAGCCTCGGTAGACGGAAATTAGTCTGCACTTCTACAAGATCAGCAGAGCGGCAGCGGATAATAGAAGCAGAGGCAAATCGTCTTGCAGTTCTAACGCGGCAATGCCGCGCGCGGGCATTCCCATTCCGGAGGCATAAAAGTCGTTCAAGCCCGAAACTGCCAATCAAAACCCTTTCTCTTGGGGGGTGTAAGGGGGGCTATTCTCTTTCCGAGGAAAGAGAATAGCCCCCCTTTGTCGCGTCCCCACACAGTGTGGGGAACATTCCTTCCGCATGAAGTGCGGAAAACTCACATCATATCCTTGATATGATTCAGCCGATCCAGCGCAGCGTACAGCGTCTCATCCTTCTTCGCGAAGTGCAGACGCACAATATTGTTGATCGGTTCATTGAAGAACGAGCTGCCCGGCACGGCGCCGACGCCGGCTTTTCTCGCCAGCTGCTCGCAGAAGTCGACGTCGCTCTGGCCCTTCTTGAGGTACGGGGAGATGTCGGCCAGCACGAAGTACGTGCCCTCGGGATCGGTGAAGGGGATGCCGATGTCGCGCATGCCCTCGGTGAAGATCTTTTTCATGTGCGCGTAGTGCGCGCCGAACTCGTCATAGTAGCTCAGCGGCATGTTGAGGCCGACGACGGCGGCCTCCATCAGAGGCGACGGGCAGCCGACGGCGTTGAAGTCGTGGTACTGGCGGATGCGCGCCATGATGTTCTCCGGCGCGATGGCATAGCCGAGTCTCCAGCCGGTGACGGAGTAGGTCTTGGAGAGCGACGAGCAGGAGACCGTGCGCTCCCACATGCCGGGGATGCTGTTCATGTAGACGTGCTTGCGGCCGTCGTAGATGATGTGCTCATACACCTCGTCCATGATGGCGTAAACGTCGTAGCGGATGCAGAGGTCGGCGATGGTCTTGAGCTCTTCCTCGGTGAAGACCTTGCCGCTCGGGTTCGAGGGATTGCAGATGATGATGGCCTTCGCACCGCCGCGGAACGCATCTTCGAGCACGTTCGGGTCAAAGGAGAACGTCGGCGGATTCAGAGGGACAAAGACCGGCTCGCAGTCGGCCATGATGACCTGTGCGCGGTAGTTTTCGAAGAACGGGGAGAACATCACGACGCGGTCGCCCGGATTCGTCAGGGCGAAGAGCGTGTCGACCATCGCTTCGGTCGAGCCGATGGTCGCGACGATCTCGGTCTCGGGGTCGATGGTGCGGCCCATGAAGTGACCGCATTTGCGCGCGATGGCCTGGCGGAAATTCGGCGCACCCATCGTGATGGGGTACTGATGGGGGCCTTCGTGGCTCACGACCTCGAGGCGGTCCATCATCTCCTTGGGCGGGTCAAAATCGGGGAAGCCCTGCGCTAAGTTGATCGCGCCGCATTCGTTGGAGATACGCGTCATTCTGCGAATGACGGAGTCGGTAAAGTGCTGATTTCTTCTGCTCATTTCCTGCATGGGTGTGCCGTCCTTTCCGTTGCGGTCAGTGCGGAACACGCTCGCAGAGCCGCGATCAAGTGAAGTTGTTCTTAATATTACATAAAGATGAGAGAATGTCAAGTATTACAAGGGACAACATGACGAAGTTCGACGCTTTGTCACGATAAAGAAGGAACGCGGCGGCCGCTTTTGTATAGAATGGAGCAGGCGAACGCCGGGAGAGGAGGGGAAAAGCATGTATTCGAATCCGCCGCCGCGCCCGCCGGGACCGCCGCTGTTCGGCCCGTGGCACTGCGTGGGTGTTTGCGCGCTGGCGCTGGGGCTCGGTATTTTCATCGCGGCTGTTTTTCCGGTGGGGGCGCTGATGTTTCTGGTCGCATTTCTTCTCATCTTTTGCGGCATCGGCTGCCTGCGCAGATTCTAACATCGGTTGAAAAGGGTATGAATATTGGGAGGGAAAAGCATGAAAATTGTCGTTTGGAAGTCACCCAAGGTCCTCTCGTCGCTGCTGCGGCGCGTATTTGGCGTCAGGGAGGAAGCATAACGCGCGTCCACAGTGCATAGAGTGCAGTAACCACTTAGCCGAAGGAGAGGGACTGCAATGGAACTGGAATTGAAAAAGGAGCAGTTTGCCTGTTATCAGGCGTTACCGCAGCTCAGCGAGAACCGCGAGGAGACAACGGAGACCATCGTGCCGGACTATCTGCCGGACATTGCCCGCATCGTGGATGCGAGCGGGTGCCTTTTCCTGCGCAGCCGTGAGATCGCAGACGGAAAAGCGCAGGTGTCGGGCATGGTCCGCATGACGCTTTTGTACGTGGCCGAGGACGCGCAGGGGATGAAGTCGTTTGAATACACGCTGCCGCTCGACGAGACGATCGAGGGGCGCGCGCTGAGCGGCAGCGCGGACAGCTGCCTCGACGGCCGGCTCTGCTCGTGCGAAGTGCGCATGCTCAATCCGCGCAAGGTGTTCACGCGCGTGAACGTGGAGCTGACGCTTACGCCCTACGTGCCCGCGTCGCTGAGCGTGTGCAGCGGCGTGAAGGAGCAGGAAGCCTACAAGATCGAAACGCTGTGCGAGAAAAAGGACATCGGTATTATCCGCGCCATTCGGGAAAAGGACTTCACGTTTTCCGATGAAGTGCTGCTTTCGGGCACGAAGGAGCCCATTCAGGAGCTTTTACGCACAAAGTGCGCGCTGCGCGTAACCGACTGCAAGTCGATCGGCAACAAGATCGTGCTCAAGGGCGTTGCGCGGCTGGATGCCATCTACTTGGATGAGAGCGGGAATCTTGCGTCGATGAGCAGTGAATTGCCGTTTTCACAGATCCTAGACGGACTTGCCGAAGAGGAGGGCGAGACGACGGTGCGCGCGTCGCTGCGCCTGACAGGCGCGGAGATCCATGTCGGCAGCGAGAGCGAGCCGGACAACAACCGCGCCATCTCGCTGCGGCTCTACATCAGCGCGTTCACAGCGGTGCGCGAGGTGAAAAGCGTTTGCTGTGTGGCGGACCTTTACAGCACGGCCTACGACCTGACCGCGAAGACGGAGACGGTCGAGCTGTGCGACAGCGCGGCGCTGGTGCTGCGCGAGCAGCTCGTGCGCGAAAAGATCGAGACCGGGGCCGAGGTGCAGACGGTGCTGGCGACGGACGTGATCTTCAGCAGCGCGGGCGTGAGCGGCGGGGGAGAGAGCGCGTCGCTGCGCGCGACGGCGAATCTGCGCGTGCTGTATCTCGACGAAAACGCCGTGCCGCTGCTCTCCGAGCGGCGGAGCGAGGTGCTGCTCGAGACCGACCTTCCGGGCAGCGGACAGGCGCGGGTGCAGGACATGTACGCGGGCGAGATCGCCGCGTCCGTCGGCGCGGACGGCGTGGAGCTGCGCTTCCCCGTAACGTTTGCCGTCAGCGTGGCGGAAACGCCGCGTTATCCTTGTCTTCAGTCGCTTGAGGCCGAGGAGTGCGGGAAAAAGGACGAGAACGTCCCCTCGCTCGTGCTCCGCGCGATGAAGCAGGGCGAGCGGCTGTGGGATATTGCCAAGCTGTACCGCACAACGGTCGAGGCCATCCTCGCGGCCAACGAGCTCAAGGAGGAATCCGCCGCGGTGATCGGAAAGCTGCTGCTGATCCCGCGCAGGCGCTGAGGAACGGAGGAAGAGGGTATGAGCATGAATACGGAGATCTATCAGGATATTTCGACCCGCACGGCGGGGGACATCTACATCGGCGTCGTCGGCCCCGTGCGCGCGGGCAAGTCGACGTTCATCAAGCGCTTCATGGAGACGCAGGTCATCCCGAACATCGACAATGTCTACCGCCGCGAGCGGGCGAAGGATGAGCTGCCGCAGAGCGGCAGCGGCCGCATGGTGATGACGGCGGAGCCGAAGTTCGTGCCGGAAGAGGCGGTGGATATTGCGCTTGACGAGGGCAGCAGCTGCTCGGTCCGGCTCATCGACTGCGTGGGCTATATGATCCCGGGCGCGACGGGGCAGATGGAGGGCGAGAGCCCGCGCATGGTCTCGACGCCGTGGCTCGACCACGAGGTGACGATGAGTGAGGCGGCGGAGCTTGGCACAACGCGCGTCATCCGCGAGCATTCGACCATCGGCGTCGTTGTGACGACCGACGGCAGTATCACCGATATCCCGCGCGAGGACTACATAGAGGCCGAGGGCCGCGTCATCCGCGAATTGCAGGAGATCGGCAAGCCCTTCCTCGTCCTGCTCAACGCGACAGAGCCGGAAAGCGATCGCGTGCAGGCAATGGCAAGGGATATCGCTTCACGCTATGGCGTGACATGTCTGCCCGTCAACTGCCTGACGCTCGACGACAACGCAGTGGGAATGATTCTCAAGGCCATCCTTTACGAGTTCCCGCTCTGCGAGCTGGACCTCTTCATCCCGCCGTGGGTCGAGGCGCTTGCCGACGATCACCCGATCAAAAGCGGCCTCTATCAGGCCATCCGCGAGAACACAGGCAGCCTCCACTGTATCCGAGAGGTGCAGGGAGCGATCAGCGCCATCGGCGGCTGCGAAAGCGTCAGCAGCGCGCGCATCACGTCCATTCAGCTCGGCACGGGCGTTGCCGCGGCGGAATTGCAGCTCCCGCGCGCACTGTTCTACCGGACGCTGAGCGAGCAGTCGGGCTTCGATGTGAAGGATGACGGCGATCTGCTGAGCCTTCTCACTGAGCTCTCGTCGGTCAAGGCGGAGTACGACAAGGTGGCGCAGGCGGTGTCCGACGCGCGCGAGAGAGGCTACGGCATCGTTGTGCCGACGGTCGACGAGCTGAACTTGGAGGAGCCGGAGATCATGAAGCAGGGCGGGCGCTACGGTGTGAGGCTCAAGGCGAGCGCGCCGAGCCTGCATATCATCCGCGCCGACATCGAAACGACGGTTTCGCCCATCGTCGGCAATGAAAAGCAGAGCGAAGACATGGTCAACTACCTCTTGCAGGAGTTCGAGGGCGACACGACGAAGATCTGGCAGTCCAACATCTTCGGCCGCAGCTTCCACGAGATCGTGAACGAAGACTTGCAGGCAAAGCTCAAGCACATGCCGGACGACGCGCGCCTCAAGCTCCGCCAGACGCTTGAGCGCATCATCAACGAGGGCACGGGCGGTCTCATCTGTATCATCCTGTAAAGAAACAAAGCGAGAGGAGGTTCCTCTCGCTTTGTTACATTCCTGTAACTGGAATGTCATCACTTTGTAACTTGTCATTTCCGCTGCCCGCTGTTATGCTGTTCTATAAGATGGATAACAGGAGGAAGAGGATATGAGCCGAAAGATCGCGCTGCCGCTGCTGGTGGCAGCGGCGCTTGTCAGCATCATCTTAGCAAGCCGCACCCCGCAGCCCATCATAGAGGAATTGCCACCGGAGGAGGCTGACGCGCCCACCGCGCTGCTCACGCAGACCGAGGAGGTCGGTGATCAGACCGTCACGCTGAGAGTCTACGAGCCGGATGAGGCTGGCTATGCGCGCTACGCGCTCTTTGGCGCGGACGGTGCGGAGATCGACATACCGTTCGGCGTGAATCGCGGCACTTGGATCGGGAATGGCAACGCTGCCGAAAAAGTCTCCCTCACCGCACGGGACGATGTGCTCGGATTTCCGGGCTTCGAGCTTGAAACGATCCAAGGCATAGTTATGACAGTTTGTGACTTCTATGCGCTGACGGAGCAGGGCTTCGTCTATGCGGGCAGGACCTTTGGCTATGACTTTGATGATGCGGCGGAGGGCGACGGCGCGTGGCCGCTTGATCTCACGGGAGATGGGCGCAGCGAACTCATTACGCGCAGCACCTTTGGCGACGGCATGTCGTGTGTTTTTGTCTACCGTTGGAACGCCGCGGAGGGGGGCTCTCAGCGCAGTGAGGTCGACTGGGATAAGGCGGACGCGCAGCTTGCGCGCCTGAGTGCGCCCCTCGGCGTGACCGCGCGGGCGGAGACCTATCACGCACAGGACAATACCGTTACGCTGACGCTCTACACGGAAAGCGGCACGAAGGAAACGACGCTGCCGCTTACCACAGATGTTCTCGGTGAGTGGTTTGCAGAGGACTGACCGGAATGATATAAAAAGGAACCGATTCGAAAGAATCGGTTCCTTTTTTACTGAAAGATTTACTTGGCCAGCACTTTTTTGAGTTTGGCGAAACGGGGGAGGGAGTCCTCCTTCGTGAGCTTGGGCTCGCCCTGGATGAGGGGGAGGACATAGTCGATGAACTCCTGCTTGACGCCGTTGTGAGAGTCGTTGATCCACTCGATGGGAATCTTCTTCTCGAAGTTTGCGACCTCGGTGAGCGGCAGCAGCTTCGTCTTGCAAACGTAGTGGCCGTCCACAGTCTCACGCTCAAAGGCGACCATCTTGTCGGTGATGCCGGCGACGGCGTTCTCCACCGCGGCACGACCGGCCATGACGGCCTCTTCGATATCGGTCTCGCTTGCGAGGTGTGCGCCGCAGCGCTGGAGCAGCGACAGCTCAATGCCGCGCACCTTCGCGCCGGTCTTTTCCTTCACGATGCTCGCCAGCAGCGCGGCGAGGCCGCCGAGCTGCGCGTGGCCAAAGCCGTCCGTCGCGCTGGCCTTGGCCTCGGAGACAAAGCTGCCGTCGGCATAGTGGATGCCCTCGGATACGGCGACCATACAGCTGCCGGTCTCCTTGTAGATGCGCTCGACGTCGGCAAGGAACGTGTCCATGTCGAAATCAGTCTCGGGCAGGTAGATGAGGTCGGGACCCGCGCCGTACTTCGTCGCGAGCGCGGCGGCGGCAGTCAGCCAACCGGCGTGGCGGCCCATGATCTCGACAATGCAGATCATGCCCGTGTCGTAGACGTGCGCGTCCTGATAGACCTCCATCAGGCTCGTCGCGATGTACTTGGCGGCGCTGGCGTAGCCGGGGCAATGGTCGGTGCCATAAAGGTCGTTGTCGATTGTCTTGGGCACGCCCATGACGCGGCACTCGTAGCCGACCTTCTGCATGTACTTGCTGATCTTATTGCAGGTATCCATCGAGTCATTTCCGCCGTTGTAGAAGAAATAGCGGACGTCGTGCTTTTTGAATACCTCAAGGATGCGCTTGTAATCGGTGTCGTCCTCGTCGGGGTCCTTCATCTTGTAGCGGCAGGAGCCGAGGGCGGAGGAGGGGGTGTACTTTAAAAGCTCCAGCTCCTTCGGGTCTTCCTGACTCATGTCGAACAGGCGGTCTTCGAGCACGCCCTTGATACCGTGCTCTGCGCCGTAGACATTCGTGATGCAGCCAGAATCGAGCGCCGTGCGGATGACGCCGTAAGCGCTCGCGTTGATGACGGAGGTCGGGCCGCCGGACTGGCCGATGATGCACGCGCCTTTCAATTCACTCATAGCAGTTCTCCTTATCGCTTAGGCCTTGCCAGCGCAGCCGAGCACATCGACGAGCTTGTGGCGGACGAGCTCCTTGATGTTGGCGCGGGCGGGCTTGAGATACTCGCGCGGGTCAAACTTGTCGGGATGTTCATCGAGGAAGGCGCGCACGGTGCCGGTCATGGCAAGGCGCAGGTCGGAGTCGATGTTGATCTTGCAGACGGAGAGCTTTGCGGCCTCGCGCAGCTGATCCTCGGGCACGCCGATAGCGTTGGGCATCTTGCCGCCGTGCTCGTTGATCATCTTGACATACTCCTGCGGGACGGAGGAGGAGCCGTGCAGCACGATGGGGAAGCCGGGCAGACGCTTGGAGACTTCCTTCAGCACATCGAAGCGCAGCGGGGGCGGGACGAGGATGCCCTGCTCATTGACGGTGCACTGCTCGGGCTTGAACTTGTAAGCGCCGTGAGAGGTACCAATGGCGATGGCAAGGGAGTCGCAGCCGGTCTTGGAGACGAATTCCTCGACTTCTTCGGGATGGGTGTAGGACGCCTCGTGCGCGGCGACCTTGACCTCGTCCTCGATACCGGCGAGGGTGCCGAGCTCGGCCTCGACCACGACGCCGTGGTCATGTGCGTACTCGACGACCTTCTTCGTGATCTCGATATTTTCGGCAAAGGGCTTGGAGGAGGCGTCGATCATGACGGAGGTGAAGCCGCCGTCGATGCAGGACTTGCAGGTCTCGAAGTCCGGGCCGTGGTCAAGGTGCAGCACGATGGGGATATCGGGGCAGCACTCGACAGCAGCTTCCACGAGCTTGACGAGGTAGGTGTGGTTCGCGTAGGCGCGGGCGCCCTTGCTGACCTGCAGGATCACGGGCGCGTGCTCTTCCTGGCAGGCCTCGGTGATACCCTGCACGATCTCCATGTTGTTGACGTTGAACGCGCCGATGGCGTATCCGCCGTCATAGGCTTTTTTGAACATTTCAGTAGATGTTACGAGCGGCATAATATCTTCTCCTTTGATAAAAAGTTATTTCAAATGTTTGGTACGTTTGGAACTAATTACATTGTAACACAGAAATTTGATTTTGCAAGAGGATTTGCGATATTTTTGAAAAAAGGAGACAAAACCGATTCGCTTTGTCTCCTTTCTTTGCTTAATTGACCCAGATCGCGGGAAGGCGGGTGCAGGTGAGGCCCATTTTCCGCTGCAAATGCAGCGACGCTTCGTTTCCGTCGACCACGTGGCAGTAGGGCGTGCGGCCCTCCTTCAGCGCCGCGGCGATCAGAAATGCTTCCAGCTGCGCGGCATACCCGCGGCGGCGGAACGGCGGTAGAATTTCGAGCATGCCCATGCTGCCGTCGTCATGAAAACCGGCGAAGCCTGCGAGGGCATCGCTCTCAAATACGCCGAAGAGTGCGCCGTGTTCGATGCGGTTACGGATGTACGCACCGTCGCCGTCGTGATAGACGGACGCGGCCAGCGCCGCGTGCTCCTGCGTCAGCGGGCGGATGTCCGCCCCTCCGGCTTTATCGCCTCTTGATTGGCTTTTCGCAGCAGCGCCCGGACATTCGCAAGAGAAATCATTTGCTTCGGCAGCAGCATCAGTTCATGGATTGATGCCGGCAGCACATAAAGGTCGTCCTGAAATCGCGCAGAAAGCGTGCGGAATCCTTCTTTTTGCAGGAGCCGCCTCGGCCGGGTCGATCCGTTCCTGCGTGAGGCGTGCGTTTTCCCGGATGGCCGCGTCGTAGCCGGTCAGGGCAGCAAACGGCGCGAACTGCGCCGCGCGGTCGGCCATTGGCATGGGCGGGTGCTTTTTGGAGACATGGTGCGGCAGGTGCAGGATCGCGTCATATTTTCCGGTCATGTATTCCTCCTCATGCCTTGTGCCCGCCGATCCTGGCGTTTCGCTCGCGGGCCGTTGCGCCCTCCTCCAGACTCATGCCCTTGAGAATGGCGTTTTTGCCGAATTTCTTTTTAATGGCAAGCGTCGCCTTCTGCAGCTTCTTCTCGCGCGCCAGCGCCGCCTGCTCCGCCTCGCGCCGGGCCTCCTCGGCAGCGAGATCAGTGAACAGATCGAGCTGCTCCATCTCCGCCGGCTGCGCCTCGTCCTCCGGGACGATGTGCGCGGCGACGAGATACATGCGCCGGACGAGCAGCCCGCCGTCTACGATGCGGTCAAACAGGGCGGAGGCTGCTTCCATGATCCGCCGTGTGGAGGACGACGGTGCGTCGAGCTTCTGCGCGCCATGCGCGGCCTTCGGCACGCGCCGCCCGTAGCGGTCCTGCTCCACCGGGCCGGAATAGGCCGTGCGTCGGGCCGGGTCCGTCAGATTTTCAATGTCATAGCCGACCGTCAGCACGACATGGTCCGTCACGAGGCCCTTTTCCACCAGCTCCAGCGAGAGCTGATCCGCCATTTCCCGCAAAACAAGCCGGGCCTTTGCCGCCCCATAGGGGCAGCTCAGCACCTGACCGGAGCTCAGGCTGTTCTCGGATGGGCGGTAGGCCTTGATAGCTGGGACGGTGCAGGGCTCCCAGCCCCAGGCATGGTCGATGAGCAGCTCCGCATTCTTACCGAACAGGCGGTAGAGCAGCTCCTCATTCTGCTCGGAGCAAAGCGCGACGTCCCCCATCGTGAACATGCCGTGCGCCTCGAGCCTGCGGGCGATGCCGCGGCCGACGCGCCAGAAGTCCGTCAGCGGCCGGTGTGGCCAGAGCTCCCTGCGGAATTTCATTTCATCGAGCTCTGCGATGCGCACGCCGTTTTCATCAGCCGGGATGTGCTTTGCCACGATGTCCATGGCGACCTTGGCGAGGAACAGGTTCGTCCCGATGCCGGCCGTCGCCGTGATGCCGGTCGTTTCGAGTACGTCGCGGATGATGGTCTGCGCCAGCTCATGGGCGGTGCAGTCATAGGGATAGTCCGTCACATCGAGGAAGACCTCGTCGATGGAATAGACGACGATGTCTTCCGGTGCGATATATTTTCGGTAAATCTCATAGATGCGCGTACTGTATTCCATATAATAGGCCATGCGCGGCGGCGCGATCACGAAATCCACCGCCAGCGCAGGGTCGCGCTGCAGCTCGGAAAACTGGTGTGAGCTGCCGGTCAGCGTTCTGCCCGGCGCGCGGGCCTGCCGCCAGGCATTGACCTCGCGGACGCGCTGCCGCACCTCGAACAGCCGCCCGCGGCCGGAGATGCCGTAGCTTTTGAGCGACGGCGTGACGGCAAGGCAGATCGTCTTGTCCGTCCGCGACTCATCCGCCACAACGAGATTCGTGTTCAGCGGGTCCAGCCCCCGCTCGCGGCACTCGACGGAGGCGTAAAACGATTTGAGATCAATGGCAAGATAGGTGCGCTGCTTCATCGTTTCCTCCCCCGTTGTTTTCTGTTATTTTACCATAGCGGCCCGGAGATTACAACACCTGCACAAAGAGCCGTGGCGAAACGCCACGGCTCGATGCATACATTAAAGTTCAATTCTCCTCCAGCAGACCGAAGCCCGCCACGGCCGAGGCCGGGAGCGAGAAGACGATGGCGCCCGCGTCACTGTCCGGTCCTGCCTTGCGCAGAATGGAGCGCATGATCTCGGCCTTCTGCTCCGCCGCAGAGACAATAAGGATGACCTCCTTCTCCGCCGCGATGGAGATATTGTAGAATTTCGGGGCGCCCTTTGCACCGGTCCCCTTGCCGTGCAGGACTGTGCCGCCTCTGGCCCCGGCTGCGCGTGCCGCGTTCATCACGGCGTCCGTGCCGCCCTCGTTCGCAATGGCGATGATCAGCTCATAGGCGCAGCTCAGGTCCGGTGTGTATTTCGGGCTTCTCCCGCCGTTCAGATATGCCACCGTATTTCCTCCTCCTACACTTTTGATCGGCACGGCGATGACGATGCCGTGCCCCGGCACGCCGATGTGCAGCCGCCGCTTCTGCGCCGCAATCAGCGCTGCCGTCTTTTCCGCGTCGGCGATCGTCAGCACAACGCGGCGTTCATTCGATTCGATGCCGAGCAGGTCGAGCATGCTCTGCACGGCTGTCCCGCGCCCATGGAGCGTGACGGTCAGCGGCAGGCCGAGCCCTTCGCACAGGTCCGTGAGGATCTCGAGCCGCTCCGGCGCGATGATGGAGATCACATAATTCATGCCGCATCCTCCCAAAGCTCCACAATGTCGAAGTCGCCGTAGTGCTCCGGGGCCACGGCTGCGCGCTTTGCGCGGCGCTCATAGACGAAGCCGACGGCCTGAATGGACAGCAGCGGCATCATGGCGACAAGGGCCTGTGCCGGACGAGCTGCGCATCTTATCGCTTGACGAGGTGCTGGACTATCTGACCTCTGTCGGAGACTATCACTATATCATCGAGATCAAGGACGGCGGAGACGTCGGTCTGGCCGCGGCAGATCGGCTTTACGCGACGCTGAACGAGCGGGATCTGCTCGACCGTGCCATCGTCGGCAGCTTCCGCGGCGAAGTCGCGGACTACATCACGGCGAATTACCCGGACATGCACCGCAGCGCCAGCCCGGAGGAGGTCGTGCAGTTCTATTTTGCTGCGCTGCTCGGCAAAAAGGATTTTTCCTGCTCCTATGATGTGCTCCAACTGCCGTTTGGCGACGCGGAATCGAGCTTCGGCATCAATCTCGGCACGACGACGGTCATCAACTTCGCCCATGCACACGATCTGGCGATTCAGTACTGGACGGTCAATTTTGAGGAGGGCCGAGTGTCTTTACGGCGTCTGTGATGGAGACTT
>OHBJ01001872.1_pt1 | contig 14474 bp, 15 predicted proteins | sample 1577241 | NCBI WGS metagenome assembly OHBJ01 (sample SAMEA3541594, study PRJEB24748) | human gut metagenome | biome: human gut; feature: human-associated habitat; material: faeces | place: China | collected 2012
AGGAATTTGCGTATACTGCAACCACTGTCAGCCATGCCCGGCAGGACTGGATGTGGGCCTGATCAATAAATACTATGATCTGACGCGGGCAGGAGATGAGCTGGCGAAAAATCACTATGCGAATCTGGAAAAGAAAGCCGGAGACTGCGTCGGCTGCGGACGCTGCGATTTACGCTGTCCGTTTCATGTGGGGCAGACGGAACGGATGCAGATAATCCAAACATATTTTGGACGATAGAAGGGAAAGAAATTAAAAAATACCCGGAAGTATCCGAATATGGACTTCTGGGTAAAACTTTAGTCTTCATTTGGAATACTTTTTAACCGTAACCGTGTATTTTTATGTTCTTCCGGTATTTCTTCCAGTGACATCTCTTTCGGAACGGAAACGGTTCCCGCCTTTTTTGCTGTTTCGTTTAAAAATATTTATACGTTTGGACCGACCTTCCGTGCGGAAAATTCAAACACAACCAGACATGCGGCTGAGTTCTGGATGATTGAGCCGGAGATCGCATTTGCGGATCTTGAAGATGATATGATGCTTGCGGAAAGTATGTTAAAGTATGTGATTAATTATGTGATTGAACATGCACCAGAAGAAATGGCATTTTTCAATAATTTTGTGGACAAAGGTCTGCTGGATCGTCTGGAGAACGTAGTAAACAACGATTTTGCACGGGTAACTTATACGGAGGCCATCAAGATTTTGTCAAAACACAATGACAAGTTTGACTATAAGGTATCCTGGGGCTGTGATCTGCAGACCGAGCATGAGCGCTATCTGACGGAGCAGATTTATAAGAGACCGGTATTTGTCACTGATTATCCAAAGGAGATCAAGGCATTTTACATGAAACTCAATGAAGATCAAAAAACAGTTGCAGCAGTGGACTGTCTGGTTCCGGGCATCGGGGAGATCATCGGTGGAAGCCAGAGAGAGGATGACTATGACAAGCTTCTGGCACGTATTCAGGAACTGGGACTCAAAGAGGAAGACTATAAGTTTTATCTGGATCTGCGTAAATACGGATCTGCCAGACATGCAGGATTTGGACTTGGATTTGAGCGCTGCGTGATGTATCTGACAGGTATGGCAAATATCCGCGATGTCATTCCGTTCCCTAGAACCGTAAATAACTGCGAACTGTAAAATGGAATAAAAGAGCCGTATTTCCCATAAACTCTAAGGAGGACAATTTCCGGAGAAGTATGTGTGGAGAATGGGCAGGAACAAATAAATAATAAAACAGGAAGAAACGTCGCAAAGTTTGCAGGCTGCTTTATAGGCACATGTCTGCTCTCCGCGGCGCTTTTTCTGTTATGGTGCGGGATTTCCTATTCCATGAGATTGTCAGTGGAACTGATCCGGGTGGGAATTACGGCATGGTATGCGCTTTCCGGTCTCATCGGTGGAAAAATCCTGCGCGCATGTAAATGTGGTGCCATACCTTTTTGCGCAGTTATGCTGGGAGGCTTTTTTTACGGGATTCTGTATGTCTGTTCCTGCATACGGGAACAGCACTGGATTGCGCTGGAGGGAGAAAACCTGACGATTCTGATTTTGTGTACGGCAGCGGCACTACTGGGAAGCGTGCAGTGGAAAAAGAAGTAAGGGCTGTGTGACTATAAAAAAAGACTTTCCTTATGGTGACCACTGTGCTATAATAATACAGATAGACGGGAAATCCAAAAAAACAGACAAAGGAGAGATTCTCATGAAGCATGTAAAGACATTAAATACAAGAAAGTTACAGAACACAATCAAGACAGGTGGATGTGGCGAGTGCCAGACATCATGCCAGTCTGCATGTAAGACATCCTGTACAGTAGGAAACCAGACCTGCGAGAAGTGCAAGTAATCACGGAGTGATTACTTACACAGCCCGAACGCTAAGGTAAGAAAAATAAGGCATAATAAAGCCGCGTGCGTAGCGCGCGGTTTTATTATGTTTAGGAAAGAGAGGAAATATTATAGTGGTTCATCAGTTTAAGAACAATGGCTATGATATTGTATTAGACGTAAACTCCGGTGCCATTCATGTGGTGGATGATGTGACTTATGACGTGATCGCATTATTTGAAGATCACTCCAGGGAAGAGATCATTGCCCAGTTACAATCCCGGTATCCGGAACAGGAGATTGCAGAAGCAATCGAAGAAACAGAGCAGTTAAAGGAGCAGGGAGACCTGTTTACGGAAGATGCTTACGAACAGAAGATTTTTGATTTTAAGAAGCGCCCGACGGTAGTAAAGGCATTGTGTCTACATATTGCACATGACTGTAATCTGGCATGCCGCTATTGCTTTGCGGAAGAGGGCGAATATCATGGAAGAAGAGCCCTGATGTCTTATGAGACAGGAAAACAGGCACTTGATTTCCTGATTGCAAACTCCGGAAACCGGAAAAATCTTGAAGTGGATTTCTTCGGAGGAGAGCCACTCATGAATTTTGATGTGGTAAAACAGTTGGTTGCCTATGGACGGGAACAGGAAAAGCTGCATGACAAGCATTTCCGTTTTACACTGACAACGAATGGGGTGTTGTTAAACGACGATATCATGGAATTTGCAAATAAGGAAATGGACAATGTCGTTTTAAGTATTGATGGAAGAAAAGAAGTGAATGACCGTATGCGTCCGTTCCGGAAGGGGGCGGGAAGCTATGACCTGATCGTTCCGAAGTTCCAGAAACTTGCAGAAAGCCGGAATCAGGAGCGTTATTATGTCCGCGGTACCTATACACACTTCAATACCGATTTTTCCAAGGATGTACTGCATCTGGCAGATCTGGGATTCAAGCAGATCTCCGTTGAGCCGGTTGTGGCACAGCCGACAGATGAATATGCACTGCAGGAGGAGGATCTTCCGGTTCTCTTTGAAGAATATGATAAACTGGCAGCCGAGATGGTCCGCCGTAACAGGGAAGGAAATTCTTTCAACTTCTTCCATTTTATGATTGATCTGGAAGGGGGACCATGTGTGTACAAGCGTCTGTCCGGATGTGGTTCCGGAACAGAGTATCTTGCGGTTACGCCGTGGGGAGATCTGTATCCGTGTCATCAGTTCGTCGGAAACGAAGAATTCCTGATGGGAAATGTCTGGGATGGTGTGAAAAATACACAGCTTCGGGACGAGTTTAAATGCTGCAATGTCTATGCAAAAGAAAAGTGCCGTAAGTGCTTTGCCAGATTTTACTGTAGTGGGGGATGTGCTGCAAATTCATACAATTTCCATGGAACCATCACAGATGCCTATGATCTGGGATGTGAACTTCAGAAGAAACGTATCGAATGCGCAATCATGATAAAAGCTGCGGAAGCGGAAAATTAAAGGAATAGGAAGGAAGCAAAAATGAAAAAAAGCAAGGGCGTCGCTATAATCGCGATTATCCTGGCCTGTCTGATCGGACTGGGATATTATACAAGCACGATTATGACTGCGACAAGCACAAGTCAGAAGAAAACGGACAACAAGACGGAGTCCGAAGGTATCAAACTTGGTCTTGATCTTTCCGGAGGTGTATCCATTACTTACCGGATTAAAGACAAAAATCCGTCCAAGAAAGATATCGATGACACAGTAGCAAAGTTAGAGGAACGTGCAGAAAGTTATAGCACGGAGTATTCCGTATACCCGGTGGGTGATGACCGTATCACGGTAGAGATTCCGGGTGTCTATGATGCAAATGCCGTACTTGAGGATCTGGGAAGCCCGGGATCGCTGTATTTTATCGTACAGAAAGATTCGGACGGTAATGAAAACTACAGTTATGACAGTTCTACAGGAACCTATAAGCTCAACTATGACATTCAGGATCTGATCGACAACGGTTCGGTGATCATGGATGGTAACGACGTAAAGTCTGCCAATGCAGCTTACAATCAGTCTTCTTCCACCAGCACCAAGGAGCCGGTGGTCCAGCTGACATTAAAGAAAAAAGCGGCAGAGGTATTTGGCGAGGCAACAACAAAGGCAGCTTCTTCCGGAGAATCCATCGGTATTTATTATGATGACCATTTTATCAGTGTACCGAAGGTAGAGAGTGCAATCAAAGACGGAAGCTGTGTTATCAACGGCATGTCGGATTATGAAGAAGCAGAACAGCTTGCAACATTTATCCGTGTAGGTGCCATTAACTTAAAACTTGAAGAGATGGAGTCTTCTGTCGTAGGTGCACAGTTAGGTGGAAAGGCACTTTCTTCCAGTGTCAAGGCAGCCATCATCGGTCTGATCCTTGTTATGCTGTTTATGATCTTAAACTACAGCTTATCCGGTATCGTTGCATCCATTGGTCTTGCAATCTATACGACAGTAACTGTTGCATTGATCTATCTGTTTGAGATCACGCTGACACTTCCGGGTATCGCGGGTGTTATCCTTGGTATCGGTATGGCGGTAGATGCGAATGTTATTATCATTTCGCGTATCCGTGAAGAAATTGCAGCAGGAAAGTCCGTACTGACATCCATCAAAACAGGTTACCAGAAGGCCATGTCTGCCATCATTGACGGTAATGTGACCACCTTTATTGCAGCACTGGTGCTGATGTGGCTTGGTTCCGGAACAGTTAAGGGATTTGCATATACACTGATTATCTCCCTGATCGTTTCCATGTTTACGGCACTGGTTATTTCGAGACTGTTAAATCTGGCATTTTATGCCGTTGGATGCAGAAACGAGAAATTATACGGCCGTGCAAGAGAACATAAGACCATTGATTTCATGAAGCATCGCTGGGTATGTTTTATCCTTTCCCTCGTTGTGATCGCAGCCGGATTTGTTGGAATGATCGGTTACGGAGCAGCTGGAAAGGGATCTTTGAATTTCAGTCTGGAATTTAAGGGTGGTACATCCATTTCCGCAGATTTTGGTAAGGATTATACCGTTGAACAGGTAGAGGACAAGATTGTACCGGAAGTCGCAAAGGTTATTAATGATAATGCGATCCAGGCAAGTACCGTATCCGGCAGCAATGTTGTGACAATCAAGACAAAGACACTGAGCCTGAGCGAACGTGAAGAAGTAAATCAGATGCTTGTGGACAAGTTTGGTGTTGATGAATCCACAATCGAGAGCCAGAGTATTGGTTCTACCATCAGTAATGAGATGCGTTCCAATGCGGTCAAGGCACTGATCGTTGCATGTATTTTCATGCTGTTTTATATCTGGTTCCGTTTCAAGGACATCCGTTTCGCCGGAAGTGCGATTATTGCACTGGTACACGATGTACTTGTTATGCTGACAGGTTATGCATTGATCCGTATTTCTGTAGGTAATACATTTATTGCCTGCATACTTACAATTGTCGGATATTCCATCAATGATACCATTGTTATCTTTGACCGTATCCGTGAGAACATGCAGGGAATGAAGAAACAGACACCGGAAACACTGGCAGAGGTGGCAAACCGGTCTCTGACACAGACACTTTCCCGTTCACTGAATACCTCCATTACAACCATCATCATGGTATTGCTGCTGTTTATCCTCGGAGTATCTTCCATCCGTGAGTTTGCATTACCGCTTATGATTGGACTGATCAGTGGTACGTATTCTTCCATCTTTATTGCAGCTGCATTATGGTATGTCATGAAACTGCATCTTGGCAAAGACAAATTGTTAAAACCAGCAGTAGCAAAGACAAAAAAGAAATAAATATTAAAAAACAGGGGAGCTGCACGGCAGCTCCCGTTTGTTTTCTAAGGAGTGGAGTGGTTGCATTGCACCGAAGAATTCGGTATAATGGGAAAAAAGAGTTGAAAAGGAGAATATTATGTATACACTGGAAGATATACAGGCAGTAGATCCTGAAATTGCAGCAGCGATCACTGCAGAGTTTGACAGACAAAACAGCCACATTGAGCTGATCGCATCGGAAAACTGGGTGAGCCCGGCGGTTATGTCTGCAATGGGAAGTATTCTGACCAACAAATATGCAGAAGGGTATCCGGGAAAGCGTTATTACGGCGGATGTGAGTGCGTGGATGTAGTTGAGGAACTGGCAAGAGAGCGCGCAAAGAAACTGTTTGGCTGTGAGTACGTCAATGTACAGCCGCATTCCGGTGCACAGGCAAACATGGCAGTACAGTTTGCCATTTTAAAGCCGGGTGATACCATTATGGGAATGAATCTCGATCACGGCGGACATCTGACACACGGTTCACCGGTGAATTTTTCTGGTACGTATTTCCATGTGGTACCTTATGGAGTTAACGATGAGGGATTTATTGACTATGATAAAGTAAGAGAGATTGCACTGGAATGCAAGCCAAAGATGATTATTGCAGGTGCCTCTGCATATGCGCGCACGATTGATTTCAAGAAATTCCGTGAAATCGCAGACGAGGTAAATGCGGTACTCATGGTAGATATGGCTCATATCGCAGGACTGGTAGCTGCCGGACTTCATCCAAGCCCGATTCCATATGCAGATGTTGTTACAACCACAACACACAAGACACTGCGTGGACCTCGTGGAGGAATGATTCTCTGCAGTGAGGAAACAAATAAAAAATATAATTTCAACAAGGCTATTTTCCCAGGTACACAGGGAGGCCCGCTGATGCATGTGATCGCAGCCAAGGCGGTATGTTTCGAGGAAGCGTTAAAGCCTGAGTTTAAAGAATATCAGACACAGATCGTTAAGAATGCACAGGCACTCTGCAAGGGATTACAGGCGCGTGACATTAAGATCGTATCCGGTGGAACAGACAATCATCTGATGCTGGTTGACCTGACTCCATATGAGCTGACCGGAAAAGTTGTGGAGAAACTTCTTGACAGTGCGCATATCACTGCAAATAAGAATACGATTCCAAACGATCCACAGAAACCATTCGTGACAAGTGGAATCCGTCTTGGAACACCTGCAGCTACATCCAGAGGATTAAAAGAGGACGATTTTGATCAGGTAGCTGAGGCAATTGCCATGCTCATCAAAGAGGGTGAGCCGGCAGTTGAGAAAGCACAGGCAATCATCAAAACATTGACAGATAAATACCCACTTCAGCCAATGCACTAAAATAAAAATAATATCAATAGGAGGACATTATGATTGATTTAAAATTTTTACGAGAGAACCCTGAAGTGGTAAAAGAGAACATTAAGAAGAAATTCCAGGATCACAAGCTTCCACTTGTTGATGAAGTGATTGAACTGGACGCAAAGGCGCGTGCCGCACAGGCAGAAGCAGATGAGCTTCGTGCCAATAAAAACAAGATTTCCAAGCAGATTGGTGCACTGATGGCACAGGGAAAGAAGGAAGAAGCAGAGGAAGTAAAGGCAGAAGTAGCCAAGAATGCAGCTCGTCTGACCGAACTTGAGGCACAGGAGAAGGAGCTTTCCGAGAAAGTCACCAAGATCATGATGACCATTCCAAACATCATTGATCCATCCGTACCGATCGGAAAAGACGATAGCTGCAACGTAGAAATCGAGAAGTTTGGCGAGCCGGTTGTTCCGGATTTCGAGATTCCATATCATACAGATATTATGGAACGTTTTGATGGAATTGATCTCGATGCTGCAGGAAAAGTTGCAGGAAACGGTTTCTATTATCTGATGGGAGATATCGCACGTCTTCACTCAGCCATGACAGCATATGCGCGTGACTTCATGATTGGAAAGGGCTTTACATACTGTATTCCACCATTCATGATCCGTTCAAATGTCGTAACAGGCGTTATGAGCTTTGAGGAGATGGATGCCATGATGTACAAGATTGAGGGAGAGGATCTCTACCTTATCGGCACATCTGAGCACTCAATGATCGGTAAGTTCATCGATACAATAAACGATGAGTCAAAGCTTCCATACACACTCACAAGCTACTCACCTTGCTTCCGTAAGGAAAAGGGTGCACACGGCATTGAGGAGAGAGGTGTTTACCGTATCCATCAGTTTGAGAAACAGGAGATGATTGTTGTCTGCAAGCCACAGGATTCAAAGGAATGGTATGAGAAGATGTGGAAGTACACAGTAGAGCTTTTCAGAAGTCTCGATGTGCCTGTCCGTACTCTCGAGTGCTGTTCAGGAGACCTTGCAGATCTCAAGGTTAAATCATGCGACGTAGAGGCATGGTCACCAAGACAGAAGAAGTACTTCGAGGTTGGAAGCTGCTCTAACTTAGGCGATGCACAGGCAAGACGTCTTAAGATTCGTGTAAAGGGCGAGGATGGCAAGAAATACTTTGCACATACTCTTAACAACACAGTTGTTGCTCCACCACGTATGCTCATCGCATTCCTTGAGAACAACCTGAATGCAGATGGCTCTGTAAATATCCCTAAGGCACTTCAGCCATACATGGGTGGTACAGAGAAGCTTATTCCGAAGCACTAGTTTTTGAAATAAATTAGTTCATGTAAATAATTAATACATGTAAATATAACAGCCGTAGCTGCGATTGAAAAAGAAAATCGTGGTTACGGCTGTTTTGTAGTTAATGACCTTATCAATATTTATGTCAGAGATGATAAGCAAATACAGAAGGCTTTTGACAAAAAACGGTCATGCAAAATTTTTTTGATAAACGGCATTGACACCAAATGTGATACCACGTATAATATAGATAGGAGGTATTCAGAATGTCAAAATGGGATAAACTATTAACGAGAATATGTGCTTTGTCAAAAGACCTCCGGTTTGATGAATTGCGTAAGGTATTGGAAAGCTATGGATATGTAATGAATGCCCCAAAGGGCGGAAGCAGTCATTACACGTTCAGAAAAGCCGGATGTCAACCGATTACGATACCGAAGCATGAACCTATCAAAAAAGTGTATGTAGAGATGGTAAAGCAGATTGTGGAAAGTGAGGCGGTGAATGATGAAAACGCTGAATGATTATTTTACAATGAATTATCGTATGGAAATTGTAGAGGATAAGGATGAGGGTGGTTTTGTGGTTTCATTTCCGGAGCTCCCGGGATGTATTACCTGCGGAGAAACAGTAGAATCCGCTGTCGCAAACGCTTTAGATGCCAAGAAAGCATGGTTAGAAGCTGCTATGGAAGATGGTATTGAAATCCATGAGCCGGACAGCTTAGAGGATTATTCTGGACAGTTTAAACTTAGAATTCCACGAAGTCTTCATCGTTCACTTGCAGAACATTCTAAGAAGGAAGGTATCAGCATGAATCAGTATTGTGTATATCTTCTTTCCAGAAACGATGCAGTTTATTCAAAATTATAGACTAAATGAAATAGGAGGTGTTCTGTTATGTTTTTTCTTATAGCGAAGGATAATGAATGGGCTGGATTGCTTAGTAGTCTGGATATGTTTTCTGATGATTTTATGGAAGAAGGACGGATACAGCCTGAAGTACAGGTAAGGGAAGATTTTTAATGAATTTACAGAGAAGAAAATCCCTTACCAAATACTTCACTGGTGCTCATCACAGACATAAAAGCATGCAACTTATTCTGATGTATGAAGCTTCTAAGCTCTATGGCCTGCTTCTTTGTGAGAGTGCTGAAAACGATATAGTTTCTCTCACCGGTGTAAGCACCTCGTGCCTCCACATATGTGGCACTTTTCTCCAGCGTGTTAGTAATATAATCGCATATCACATCCTTGTCATCGCAGATAAGCATTATGGATTTTCTGAGCATGATATTTTCGATGATTGCATCAATCATAAATGATTTCACAACAAGTCCGACAAATGAATACAGAGCAGTCTTTATGTCAAATACAAAGCAGGCGATGATAATCATGACGAGGTCGGTGAGAAATAAAGCCATGCCGATATTTTCTACATGTGCATATTTTTTTACAATCATGGCGATGACATCGGTTCCGCCACTTGAAGCACCCACATAGAAAAGCAGTGCAGATGCGATTGCAGGAAGAGCGATGGCAAAAATCAGCTCAAGCATTGGCTCGTTTGAGAGAGGATGAGTGAGCGGGTCAAGCTTTTCAAGTACCAGGAGCTCAACAGACAAAAGTATTGTGGCATAGGTGGTCTTAATAGCAAAGTCTTTGCCAAGGAAGAAAAAGCCCACTACAAGCAGAAGCATGTTCACAATAGTAGAAAACATACTCGCTGAGAGCGGTGTTATCTTTGCAAAAACAACTGCGGCACCGGTTACGCCACCGAAGGTGAAGTTGTTTGGGAACTTGAAATAGTATACACCGATTGCCATGATGGTGATACTGAGTGTCATTATCAGAAAATTTTTTATCTGTTTAAGCATTTGTTGTTCTCCTTTATGATTTGACAGCTTGTCAGGTATTTATTGCAGTGCTGTGTATCATAGCTTTCTTTTGTATTATTAATTGTATTATTAATCGTTCAAATCTAAATATTTATTTGCATGGATAGTGTAGGACGATGAATGTCTGATGTCAATATAATCCGTGAAATAAATTATAAGTATTATTTCTATAAAAGGTATATTATATTAGTAAAACTAATAAGAATAATTACAATATATAATTGGAAAATTTAGCACTATGAAGGTATACTATAGGTATTGAACGAATTGCAGATTATTAGGAGGAACAATAATGGATTACAAGAATTCAGGTGTTGATATCGAGGCAGGTTACAAGTCAGTAGAGCTTATGAAAAAGCATGTAAAGGAGACTATGAGACCGGAGGTGTTAGGTGGTCTCGGAGGCTTCTCAGGAGCGTTCTCACTTGCTTCCATCAAGGATATGGAGGATCCGGTGCTTTTATCGGGAACAGATGGCTGCGGAACTAAGGTAAAGCTTGCTTTCATCATGGACAAGCATGATACAATCGGAATCGATGCAGTTGCCATGTGCGTAAATGATGTGGCATGTGCAGGCGGTGAGCCATTATTTTTCCTTGATTATATAGCATGTGGAAAGAATTATCCGGAGAAGATTGCTACAATCGTAAGCGGTGTGGCAGAGGGCTGTAAGCAGTCAGGCTGTGCACTCGTTGGTGGTGAGACAGCAGAGCATCCGGGTCTTATGCCTGAGGATGAGTATGACCTTGCAGGCTTTGCAGTTGGTGTGGTTGACAGAAAGGACATCATTACAGGCGAGGGATTAAAGGATGGTGATGTACTTATCGGAATGGCATCAACAGGCGTACACTCAAATGGATTTTCACTTGTCAGAAAGATTTTCAAGATGGACAAGGAGACATTAAATACATATCATGAGGAGCTTGGCACTACACTTGGAGAGGCACTTCTTGCCCCTACAAGAATCTATGTAAAGGCTCTTAAGGCTGTAAAGGACGCAGGAGTCACAGTAAAGGCCTGCAGTCATATCACAGGCGGCGGCTTCTATGAGAATATCCCACGTATGCTCATCGATGGCAAACGTGCCGTAGTTGAGAAAAACAGCTACCCTGTTCCACCAATCTTTAAAATGATGGCTAGAGAGGGAAATGTCGAGGAGCAGATGATGTACAATACCTACAACATGGGACTTGGAATGATTGTCGCAGTTGACCCTGCAGACGTGGACAAGACTATGGAGGCTATGAAGTCTGCCGGAGATACACCATACGTAGTCGGAAAGATTATTGACGGCGAGAAGGGTGTAGATCTCGTATAATAACATTCAATATATTGTTAATAATTATACATCGTTGCGAGGAAAAAGAATGAAAATTGCAGTATGTGTATCGGGTGGCGGCACCAATCTTCAGGCCATCATAGATGCAATAGATAACGGAACAATTACAAACACACAGATAGAGGTTGTTATCAGCAACAACGCAGATGCATATGCACTTGAGAGAGCAAAAAAAGCAGGAATAAAGGCAGTATGCATCTCGCCAAAGAGCTATGAAAGCAGAGCTGCCTTCAATGAAGATTTCTTAAAGCAGCTTAACTCATATCATGTGGATTTAGTCGTACTGGCAGGTTTTCTGGTAGTGATTCCACCTGAGATGATAAAGCAGTACAGAAACAGAATCATAAATATCCATCCATCGCTCATACCATCTTTCTGCGGCACAGGCTACTATGGTCTTAAGGTGCATGAGGGAGTGCTTGCACGCGGTGTGAAGGTGACAGGTGCCACCTGCCACTTTGTGGATGAAGGCACAGACACAGGCCCTATTATTTTACAGAAGGCAGTCGAGGTAAAGCAGGGCGACACACCTGAGGTGCTTCAGCGCAGGGTTATGGAGCAGGCTGAGTGGAAAATCATGCCACACGCTATCGACCTGATAGCAAATGGCAGGGTGTCAGTAGAAGACGGACATGTTATTATAGATGAGAAGTAATGACAGTGCTGTAAGTAATTAGTATGTAAACACAGATAGATTATGATTACCGGACAATGAAAAGCTTATATTATAGCTTAGGTATAGGAGGCAAAAATGAAGGTATTAGTAGTAGGAAGCGGCGGAAGAGAACATGCAATATGCAGGGCTGTTGCAAAGAGCTCACGCGTTGACAAGATATACTGTGCACCGGGCAATGCAGGTATCGCTGCACTTGCAGAGTGTGTGCCAATCGGTGCGATGGAGTTTGATAAGCTCGTATCATTTGCAAAGGATAATGCCATTGATTTTACAATCATCGGCATGGATGATCCGCTTGTAGGTGGTATCGTTGACGAGTTTGAAAAGGCAGGGCTCAAGTGCTTCGGACCAAAGAAGAATGCAGCTATTCTTGAGGGCTCAAAGGCATTTTCAAAGGACCTCATGAAAAAGTATAATATCCCTACTGCGGCATATGAGAATTTTACTGATGCCAAAGAGGCTCTTAAATATTTAGAGACAGCAAAGTTCCCTATCGTGTTAAAGGCAGACGGACTTGCTCTTGGAAAGGGTGTGCTTATCTGTAATACTCTTGAGGAGGCAAAAGAGGGTGTCAGAACCATCATGGAGGATAAGAAGTTCGGAACAGCCGGAAACACCATGGTAGTTGAGGAGTTCATGACAGGCCGTGAGGTTTCGGTGCTTTCATTTGTAGACGGAAAGACTATCAAGATTATGTCATCTGCGCAGGATCACAAGCGTGCAGGCGATGGTGATACAGGCCTTAATACAGGCGGCATGGGTAATTTCTCACCTAGTCCGTTCTATACCGATGAGGTCGATGCTTTCTGCAAGAAGTATATTTATCAGGCAACTGTAGATGCTATGGCTAAAGAGGGCAGACCTTTTACAGGAGTTATCTTCTTCGGACTCATGCTCACAGAGGATGGACCAAAGGTGCTTGAGTACAATGCAAGATTCGGAGATCCTGAGGCACAGGTTGTGCTTCCTCGTATGAAGAATGATATCATTGATGTGATGGAGGCCTGTGTAGACGGAACTCTTGACACAATAGATCTTCAGTTCGAGGACAATGCATGCGTATGCGTGGTTCTGGCATCAGACGGATATCCTGTCAAGTATGAGAAGGGCTTTAAGATAACTGGCTTTGAGAAGTTTGACGGCAAAGAAGATTATTACTGCTATCATGCCGGCACCAAATTTGATGCTGACGGCAATATCGTCACAAACGGAGGACGTGTGCTTGGTATCACTGCAACAGGCGCCACACTCAAGGAGGCCAGAGCCAAGGCTTACGAGGCAACAGAGTGGATACAGTTTGATAATAAATACATGAGACATGATATCGGAAAGGCAATAGATGAAGCATAAGGGTATTATTTTTGATATGGATGGCACTCTCTGGGATTCAGCAGAGAATGTGGCAAAATCATGGAATAAGGCCATAGCAGATTATGGCTATGAGAGGGCACCTATCACAAAAGAAGATATGTATTCAGTAATGGGAAAGACAATGGATGTACTTGCATCCATTATCTTTCCTAATTGTACTTGCAGAGATGAGTTAATTAATGTATGCTATAGAGAAGAAAACGATTACCTGACCGCTCATGGCGACTTGCTCGCTGTTTTCGTGACTTGCGTCCTCGCCGCTGTACCATAGGAAAATGATGGTATCGAGACGACGTCCGTGCACAGCTTTGAGCGAATAAGAAACAGTCATCATCGTGTGCTCGTTGATCTGCTTGATGGCGGGATCAAGAATACGCTTGCGAAGTTCCGACGGCGAGAAGTTGGACTCGACTTGAAGACGCTGCAAAAGCGTGCTGATTGCAATGACAAGACGTCCGCCGTTCTTGTACTGCGAAAGCATCTCAAAAATGCGAATGGCATTGAACGACTTCAGACTGCCAACGGTGGAGATTTGGTACGTCGTGTACTCACGCGACAAACCAGAAATCAGTTTGGCGATGTGACGCCCGAAACACCGATTCCGGCGTATTCGAGAACCGGCCGACCCAGACCGTCCTGAACCGCGATTTCGGTAGCCCAGTCGAACGCCGCGTCACCGAGCGTGACGGCCGCGTCATCATCGACACCGCGGCCCTGACCATCGTCTACGACCAGCAGCCGTTCAGCAAGGAAGGCCTGAGCGTGGTCGTCAAAGGCGTGGCCGACACCCAGTTCAACACCTGGCATTACGGCGACGCCCAGCGCGGCAACCTCAAAGGCACCGCCCGCACGCTGGACGAGGCGGACGGCG
>OHBJ01001873.1_pt1 | contig 14465 bp, 8 predicted proteins | sample 1577241 | NCBI WGS metagenome assembly OHBJ01 (sample SAMEA3541594, study PRJEB24748) | human gut metagenome | biome: human gut; feature: human-associated habitat; material: faeces | place: China | collected 2012
AGCCATATGACGAAGATGCGGGAAAGGGAATTGGCTCCGTTGGAGAGCGTCATTTCGGTGTAACCGAACTCTTTGTTCTCTTTCTGGGATTTCACCTTACCGGCCTTGAGGTATTTGGAGATGAGCGGGTCGGTGATCACTTCGTCAACATATGCTTCATACTCAGCGCCCATCACGTTCTGGGCAGTTGCGAGCATAACGTCCTTGCCGGGAAGCGGGGTCGAAGCCGGCGTCGTCACTACCATAACCTCGTTTTCGGGGGTAAGGAGATCCTTGCACATCTCGTTAATCATCGGCGCGGAGAGCATCGGGGAGAACTGGTCGATGAGCTGTTTCTCCATTTCTATACCGGGTGCCGGCTGGTTGTCGATGAAGTGGCGGATGAGTTCTTTGGCGAGATTGTCGGAGTCCGTTTTGTCACGCTCATTGTAGGCTTTGTCGTAGAGAGCCAGCAGCTGGTCTTTCGCACGGCTTACTTCCGACTCAGTGAAACCGGTCTTGGCGGCGCGAGTCACAACCTTCATGGCGTCCTCAAAAGCCTCCCTGGGGTCGTTTTTGGCTACTACTGTCACGTAGAAGGCGTCTTTGGTCTTTGACACGAAGAAATCGTCAAACTGCACTCCCGCGTAGGAATACTTGCAATTGGCGTCCTTCGAGTATTCGTCCAGACGGTTGTTGAAGAGCGTAGAGATTATCACTGGCATCACTTCATCAAAGATATAGCCCTCCACTGTGTTACGCTGCTCGAAGGGTGTCTTGTCGCTCTTGAAGACGAAACGTACTATGGTATTGGTCATCTCGGGGTCGGAGAACTCGAAGTAGATGGGCTCCTTGTTGTCGCTGACGGTAGGATAAGTGCGCTCTGGGGCGTTCTCGGGCATGGGGATGGGCGAGAACATGGCTATCACTTTCTTCTCCATCTCGGCTGCGTCGAAGTCTCCTACTATGATGATACCCTGCTGGTCGGGACGGTACCATTTGTGGTAGTAATCGCGGAGCACTTCGGGGTCGAAGTTCATCACCACATCCATTGTGCCGATAGGCATCTGGCGGTACTGGTATTCGTCATAAATCGCGGGGAGCATAGCGGTGTACATACGCGTACCGGCATCGTTGCGCATACGCCATTCCTCCTGTATCACGCCGCGTTCGGAGTTGATTTCCTCTGTTTCAAGGCTGAGATCGCAGCTCCAGTCGTGCAGCACGAGTAGCACGCTGTCCATCAGCGCCTGGTCTGTGGTCGGGATGTTATTGATGTTGTACACGGTTTCATCGAACCCAGTATAGGCGTTGATGTCGGCACCGAAGCGGATTCCCTTGCTCTGCAGATAATTGAGCATTGCCTTGCCGGGATAGTTTTTCGTACCATTGAAGGCCATGTGCTCCAGGAAGTGGGCCAGGCCCAGCTGCTGGGGGAGTTCGAGGGTGGAGCCTACCTTCTGCGCTATGTAGAAGTTGGCACGCTGTTTCGGTTCTTCGTTGTGGAGGATGTAGTAGCTCATGCCGTTGGGCAACTTGCCCGACTTGACCTTGGGGTTTTCGGGCATAGGTGTCATTTGCTGAGCGCTCAGGCTGAAGAAGCCTGCCATGGCTATGAGTGCCAGGCTCAGGATTTTTTTTACCATCTTTCCTTTTTTGATATTAGTTAGTATTTGTGTTTTATTCTTGTGAATAGAGAGAAAAATTGGCCGCCGGCTCTTAGCTACTTCGGTGCAGGGTGGTGCTCTTTAGTAGCCCGGCAGACCTTCTCTCCTTGTTTAGACGGACAAGCGGCCTAAAAGTGACAGCCGGGAAGAGATTTTTTTGTGAGACCGGCTTTCTTCGGGAATCACGCCGCAAAGTTAGCTAAAATTTTCGTAAAACAAAAGGAAAATATCGTAAAACGATAATTATTTGCGATAAAAGGGCAAATTTGCGCGTTTTGTAGCGTTAAATAATGTTAAATCCCGCCTGCCCTGCGTAAACAGGCGCGGCGGGATTTATATTATTCGTTATTTTAGGCTCCGGTTTGCACCGGCTCAGCCTGACCCGGCGAAGGCGCTGCTGCGATAGGGGAACTTGCGGCAGCAGCAGGGGAAGACAGTTGAGCAGCGGCATTGCCGGAGGCGGAAGCGGCTTTCTTGCGGCGCGTATAGCGGCGTTTTCGCGGCTTCGCGCTTTCTGTTTCTCGTTTCTCTGCAGTAGTGCTCTCTGCCGGAATTCCAGCCGGGTCTTGCACGGGATATGTAGCCTTGGGTTTCCGGGAATTCCTCGGCTTTTTGGCGCGTTTCGGGGCCTTGACGTCCTTAGGGCCGGCGGATTCGGGTGCCGGGTGTGCTTCGGACGCGCTATGCCGCGTCTCTGCCGTGCCGGGTTTCTCTTGGTTTTGGGTTTCGCGGCGTGCTTCGGCGGCTGCTATGAGGCGTGCGCGTTCTTCGGCGTCGGCACGGGCGGCTTCAGCGGCCATCGCTTCGCGTATCTGGCGCTGGCTTACGGGAGGTTCGGACGGCTTCTGCTCTTTATTCTCCTTATTCCCGGAGGTTGATTCGACGGCAGCAGAGGTAGCGTCCCGGCGCGACCCTGAAACGGAGTCAGCACCTTTCTTCTTGCGTCTGTCCTTGCGCTTCCGAGCACCCTCTTTTTTCTCCTCTTCCTTAGCTTGCGGCTTGTTTTCGGACTTCTCTGACGGCTTCTCCTCTTTCTTAGCTTGCGATGTTCCTTTCTTACCTGAGGATTTCTTCTTCTTGCGCCCTCCGGAGGGCGACAAGCCGTCGTAGGCGGGCGTGCCGCCGAGGTCAGAGGGGACTTCATTCTTGCGGATTTCCTTGCCTATGAAGCGTTCTATGGCCTTGAATTTCACTATCTCCTTCTCGGCTACGAAGGTGATAGCCACACCGTCCTTCTCGGCACGAGCGGTACGCCCTACGCGGTGCACATAGTCCTCGCATTCATGCGGGACATCGTAGTTAACCACGAGGTCGATGTCATCGATGTCTATACCGCGCGCCATTATATCGGTGGCGACCAGGATTTTCTTCTTCCCACTCTTGAAGGCCAGCAGCATCTCTTCGCGCTGGTTCTGGTCGAGGTCCGAGTGCATCTCCCCTACCGAGAGGTTCAGGCCTCGCAGCGTCTTGCTAAGCTCCTTACATTTCAGCTTCGACGAGGCGAAAACTATGCTCTTGGAACTCTTGGAGTTCTTGAACACGTGGCGCAGCACGGGGAGTTTCTGCGTCTCGTAGAGGATGTAGGCCGACTGGTCTATTTTCTCGGCGGGTTTCGACACGGAGAGTTTCACTTCTGCGGGGTCGCGCAGTATATTCTGTGCCAACATCTTGATTTTAGGCGGCATGGTGGCCGAGAAGAGGAGCGTCTGCCGCTCCTTGGGCAACAGCTTTACTATCTGCATTATATCGTCATAGAAACCCATGTCTAACATACGGTCGGCCTCGTCGAGAATGAGGAACGAAACCTTGGAGAGGTCAACGTACCCCATAGATATATGGGCGATAAGCCGTCCGGGGGTAGCTATGACAATGTCGGCGCCGAGCTTGAGCCCTTTCTTCTGCTGCTCGAAAGTCTGACCGTCCGTCCCGCCGTAGATTGCCACGGAATTCACAGGCATGAAGTAGGCGAAACCTTGCATCTGCTGGTCTATCTGCTGCGCCAGCTCGCGTGTGGGGGCCATTACGATGCAGTTGATGGCGTCCTGAGGGTAGTCGCCCATCGCTATCTCGTCGATGACAGGCAGCAGATAGGCGGCGGTCTTCCCGGTGCCGGTCTGGGCTACGGCTATCAGGTCGCGGCCTTCGGTGATGAGCGGTATGGTTTTTTCCTGAATCGGGGTACAGTTCTCGAAGTGCATCGCGTCTATCGCATCGAGTATTGCACCGCTTAGATAAAGTTCGTCAAATTTCATTTGCTTGAGGAATGAATGAATTAGGGTTGCCGGGCAGCCGTTTCGGTCTGCGGCGGGGTCTTTTCGAAGGGCCATACGGTTCCCGAACGCAGCCCCATGGCGGCTGCATAGAACAGGTAGAGACCGACGATGGCCGTAAGCAGGTACATCACGCGCATCGGGACGGAGGACTTACGCTCGTCGTCGAAGGTGCCGCCACGGCCATCGTGGAACACGAGCTGCTTGTAACCGGCCTCAAGATCCGCTTTCGTTATGGTGACACGGCTCACGCGACCCGCGGACGCCCGAAGCACCGAAATGACATACCCGTCCTTTGGCTCCTCGAAGAGGATAAGGTTGCCCGGGCGCACTTCGCAACGGTTGCCCCTTGTGTTTATGCGCACGTCGTTAACCGGATTCCCCTCGGCGTCCACACAATCGAGCTGCACCACATGTCCGAAGTTAATGCTACGCGGCACGAGTATCTGCAGGCGCGGCGCCTTAAGCGTTATGTGCGGGTTCGACACGCCATCGATGCGCACCGGCACCGTCACCGGCGCGAAGCCGGACTTCGAGTAGGTTATCTTCAGCACATCGCCGGCTCGTATGGAGGTCTGCGACACGGTGACACCCTTGGGCAGCGGATAGTCTATATAATATATAAGGCGAATCGGCTGGGACACATGCTTATAGCCGGGTACAGGGTCGGCCGGGGCGTCTTCCGCCGGAATGAGGGCGATGCGGCGGTACGGCGCGTAGGCACGTTGCTCTATGTTTGCCAGGCGCTTGCACAGGCCTTCCTCGCTTTCGTATGTGACATACCCGATTTCTCCTTCGGGATTGAGCACGCGTTCCCCTGCCTCACGACGCAACTGCACTGTGGAGAGTATGGATTTCACCTCCCCGTCCGGTAGGGTTCCTCGGGAACTGAGAGCCTTAAGTTTATCGAAAGCCTGCACGAGTTCGCGGCCGCTACACACCGCGTTATAGCCCGTAAACACGGTGTAAACCTTGGCGTCAGACGTCACATCCTTGTCGCGCACTATCATCGAATAGCAGTTACCCTCGGTCGAAGCCCAGAAGAAGAAGATGCGGCCGGAGCGGAAGGGATACTCGTGCGGCTTGGGATTTACTATGAATTTCAGCCACGCGGGCATAGTCTCCTCTTCCGTTTCCCCGTTGGTGAGTTGCGGGAAGGAGTATGAGATATTGCGCTTGCCATTGGAAATTTCAGACAGCACAAAACGGATTTTTTCTTCCATGATCAGTTCGCTGTGGATGCGCTAAGTTAGTCTATTTCAAGGTATTCAGCTATTACGCGACCCTGATGGCAGAGAGTCTCAGCCGTGGTGTTCGTGTAGTTTTCAGGCCAAGGGGAGAGAAGAGGCTGCCTATAACCCCACAAAGTTACAACAATTAATTGAAACTTCCAAATTTCGGTAACGGTTTTAAAAAACCGGCTCACCCTTTGCACTGATAGTTCTTTCAGCTAAGTTTAAGCCAGTCAAGCTTCAGAAACTGAAGTGCAGGGCTATGCGCACGCCGCTGTCCGGGGCGTCGGGAGTGTCACGGTAGCTTAGCCTCCACACGTAGTCTACCCGCAGGATGCTCAGGATATTGTCTATCCCTGCGCTGATTTCCATATACGGAGTGTCGCCCATAGGCCGCGCGCAGCTCAATGCCGGGAAGCGAAGAAGGTCCGGGTTCCTGGACGGGTCGTTGCGGGCTCCGAGGTGGCCCCACAGCCCCTTGAAGTTCACCACCTCGCGCAGCTTAAGCTTCTGTATGAGCGGTATGCGGTTGAAAAGCAGCCCGTTGAGCCAATAGGTGACGTCCCACTCGGCGTAAGTGTCAGAGGCGAACTCCATCGGGTTCATCAGCGAGTAGCTTTCAGGCTGTATGGTGTAGGAGAGGTTGGCGTTAGGCCACGTCAACGCCGGGTAATACACCTTGCTCCACATCTTCGCCCCTTTCACTATGCAATCAAGATAACCGAACGAGGAGAACCAGAAGCGCTTCTTCACGCACACCTCTGTCCTATTGGTAGTGAAGTCGGCTCCCAGGAATCCCCGGGGCGCGTATTCATGGGTGAGGCGGAACACCCAGTTGTCCATGTTCACCGGCAAGCGGTAGGAGGAGGTTTGCACAAACTTGGCGCCGGGGGCGAACTGCAGATCCACGAAAAACGCCGACTGTGTGTAACGCTTGCGCCAATTGCCGTAGCCGTCCACAAACGGCATCCACGGCGTGGACTCCTGACGTTCCCACTTGAGGCCGGCCACGAGCGAGAGCCCCGAGGCGTGCTCGTAGATGTAAGACGCCTTGTTTTCAAAGCGATAGGTTCCCAGCGTATTCTCCTTACGTTTCAGAGAGAGGAACACGTTGTCGGCGTTAGTGAAAAGGTAGTGCTGCCCTATCATGTCGAGATTATAGCTGCTTTCGAGCCGCACCGAGTGCATCGGGAACTCGCGGGAGTGTTTCTTCTTGGCGAGGAAGGAGTATTCCAGTTCGGCATTGTATTTCCACTTGTGGTCCTTGGTGCCGTAGGCCACGTATCCGCGAGCGAAGATATGTTCCGAGAGGGCGGCAGTCGTCATCCCTCCCGCACGGAAGCGGGCTCCCTCTATCGTGTTGGCCGAAATCATGGTGTTGAGAGGCCCGATGTCCACCTTCGAGGGGTTTCCGGTGGGCACATAGCCGGTGACGAGCAGGTTGACGAATTTGCGTCCCCAATAGAGCACCTTCGACTTGTTCATCCTCTGCGAGAGGTGCGCCACATTCTCCTGGGGTTCGGGAAGCGGCACCGGGCGCGCCGACTTCCAGAACACATCCGACCGGCTCTTGTAACCAGATAGCGTGACCGTCTCTCCGGCTATGTCCATGTAATCGGCAAAATCGGGACTGTTTGCAAAGGAGAACCCGCTGTAATACGTGTCGCGCAGCGCATAGAAGCCCTGTATCCCCTCCACAAGACGCAGTTCCAGCCCCATGCGGTCGCGATTCTTGTGACGTTTACCGCGCTCGTCGCGGTGGAACGTCTGCTCCACGTAGATATTGCTCACGAAATTGAGGTTCAAGGCCTTCGGGATGCGCATCTCCACCTTATATATAAAGGGCGTGCCGCGGTCGGTGATGTCCACGTACAGCGAACCGTTGAAGCTGAACGACTCGGGGTTGTGCGGCACGAAGATGAGCTCCACACCTTTTCCGCCCTGGGGCGCGGGGATGGTGTCGCCGAGATAGAACTTGTAATAATCGGCGGCTATGCGCGAGAGCGGGCTCACGAACCGGTTTTGCATCAGGGTGATGTCATTGCCGTAGATGTCCACCTCGCGTAGCACGTCCTCAAGCATCACCTGCACGTTCTCCTGGTCTATGAAATCGTCAGCACCGAAGCTGCGGAATCCCTTCACCACCTCTTTGCGGCGGTCGGGTCCCTTGGTATGCAGACGCGTGGAGAATTTCTCGCGGAAGCTGAGGTTCAGCACCGGTTTACAGGTTATGAAAGCGGTATCAATGAAGTCCTCTATCGGGTTGAGTTTCTTCGAGAGCCACTGCGAGGAATTACGGTCAAAGTCATTGAGCGACAGCACCATCTTCTCGTACTTGTCATAGCTGTAACGCGGTTCCCTTTCCGGGTTCTGCCGCTGCGCCGCCTTACGGATGTCCTCCATAAGTTCAACTGCCGGGTTGTTCTTCTTACTGTACTTCGGCTTCATCCTGGAGGTCACCACCACCTCCTCGAGCTGCGTCTCCTTGTGCTTTTCTTCGGGTAGCGGCGGCACATAGTTCGGTACCTCGGGCAGACTTACGATCGCCGTACCCGGCACCGGCTCCCGCCCCGAGGCGGAAAATACCGACACCAAGACCATAATCATCACAATTATTAACAGCGATTTGGTTATCTGCATAACAATTATTAATTTCGCACGCGAGAACTGCGTTAATGTTAAACTTGCGCGTCCCAAATTTTATAACGCTTAAAACGCCGAAAAATTTTTATGAGCCTCGAAATAGAACATAAATACCTTGTGGATAACGACTCTTACCTTGAGTTGGCCACCTCTTCAGTCCACATACTGCAAGGGTACCTGAGCCGCACGCCGGAGGCCGTTGTGCGCGTAAGGATAGCAGATGACCGCGGATTCCTGACCGTCAAAGGGAAGAACACGGGTGACACCCGACTTGAGTTCGAGTACGAAGTGCCGCTCCAAGATGCCTGCCAACTGTTAGAGCTATGCCCGGGACGAATCCTCGACAAGACACGCCACCATGTCCCCTACCGGGGCCACAAATGGGAGGTAGACATCTTCCACGGCGACCGCAACGGCCTCCGCACCGCTGAGATAGAACTCCCCTCTTCCGACACCGCCTACGACCTCCCCCCCTTCCTCGGCCGCAACGTAACCGGCGACCCCGCCTACTACAACTCCAACCTGTAACACCCGCTGAAGGCCTCCTCCGTCGGGCCAGCGCGGAGTTGACCGCATGGCCGTTCCCAATTGCGTTCCTCTGGTATCCCGGGCTAATCTGGTTCGCTTTGACAGGGGGTATGCCTCAGGCCGGGGGCCTGCACTCCATATTCGCTGCGTCCTTACTTCCACTAAACCAAAAGACTAAGCGGCATCTCCAGATTGGAAATGCCGCTTGCTTATTCTTTTTTACAAGGGCTGTATCAGTAGTGCTTCTTGCTCCACTCTACGAGGCGGCCAAGGGCTTCGAGTAGTTTGTCACCGATGATGTTTTTGGGGGCGTTCTCTATCTCTTGTTTGAAGCTAACGGCGGCCGCTACAGTCAGGCAGCCGTGCTTCTTGGCATCGGGAACGCCTACCATCAGTTCAAGTACCATCCCGTTGGTCTGTCTGCCGTCACTGCCGAAGACAGTTCCCTGCACGGCAATGCGCCCTACGCGATCATCCTTGGGGTGAGTGAAGCATATTACCTGACAGCGCACCTTGTCTCCGTCGTCGAGGCGGAAGTAGAACTGGGCTTTGTCGTAGATGTGGGGGTCAATATCCGAGGGGTTTTCGAAGTCGATGTCCGTTATCGAGGGGTAATAGCGGTTCCAGTTCGAGATGTTCGTCATGTTGCGCCAGATTCTCTCCGGGGCGAGGTCTTCCGCCTCTACACCTGCCGATGCGAAGGTCCTGGAATCCTCCTTGGCATAGCCGGGCTTAAAATTAATCTTGTCGATAATCATAGTATAAATTGTGTCTTTTCGGTTTTATATAGGTATAACAGCGCAGGAGGACAAATTGATTGACCCGAGGCAGAAAATAGCTCCTTTGATGCAGAGCCAAAGGCTATCGTGATGCTACGCCAAGTGTCAAGGAGGCAGGGAGAAACTGGTTTTTCGAGAAGGTGAATTTAAGCAAAAAGACATTTCAGGGACGGTATTTTTATGTTCTGCAACATATTTATAACATTTTGTTTAAAATAATTTGGTGGGTAAAATTAAAAGGTGTAACTTTGCACTGACCTTAAACAATCTTTTTTACCTTAAGATTTTTACCTGTAGAAACTCATAAAGGGAGCGACCGTGGCGGTTATCTCCCTTTGTTTTTATATGATATGACAGGTATTGGTCAACTAAGGCAGCTTTTATAGCTAAGTCAGCCAAGGGTACGCGTAAAAATATGCGGGCAATGCGGTTAAGTTAAGAATCATGAGGCATGATGCAGTGGAAAAATTGCGACAACGCTTCAGTCAGGAAGCCGATTCACTTTCAGAAATAATTCAAATTATTGTAAACCAGCCTCCTACGAAAGCATTTTATCTTACATTGCATCTTACCCCTACGCGTGGCGGCGTAGGGGGCTACTGCTAAATCTCCTTCCTGAAGGAAGCTCTACGCAATACAACAATCGAAATACTAATCTTATAGGGCTGATTAGTCCACTTTCAAGAAGCGGCCCGAGCGGTCGAATTTGAGTTCGAGGCCGTTGCGGAGCTGCACTTCGTAGTGGTTCTTCGAGATTTCAAGTTCCACTATCTTCTGTCCTTTGTAGTTGCGCGCAACGTAGTCCGCGATAGCTTTGGGCACTACCGAAGCGGGTACGGCGTTGTTGCCGCAGTCCACGGATTTGAGACGGCCGTCGCTGTCGAACTCTACCTCGGTGCCGTCGTTGAGAATGACGTCGTATTCAGTGCCTCCGAATGTCTGTTTGTCAACATTGATGTGGTTGACAGATTTCTTGAAGTTGTTTTTCAGGAACGTGCGCGCTGCCGAGGGAAGCACCTTGACGTCAGAGGTCACATAGTCGCGGGCCACGGATGCGGTTACGCCCGTGAGGAGCAAGATAATCGCCAATAATAGTTTCTTCATTTTTACATTACTTTATTATATGATTCTATAGTGAAGTTGTCTCCTCTTATTTACGAACATGAATTAATTAAAAAAATCCTCTCTTTGTCAATCTTCCGCCATCTTTCTGGCATCTTCCCATTCGTTCATCAGTCGCAATTACCGACCGGAGTCCGGCTGACAGTCATGTTCCCTCTTCACGAAAGGAAAACCATCCAAAAATATGACAAAATCTTAACAAAGAAATACGTCAAAACAACTTCAATAGATGAAACACGCGGAGCTGACGGAATGTTCAGTCGTCGAGTTCCACTACGGTAATTCCGGCGCCACCGAAGCGGACGTCCTCGTCGTGGTATCTCTCCACCGCGGTATTTGCGGCCAGCCATTGTCGGATAGCCGTTCTCAGCGCGCCAGTGCCGGTGCCGTGGAGTATGCGCACGCGGTCGGCCGAGAACTGTATAGCGTCATCGATGAAGTATGTGACGGCCTGTAGCGCCTCGTCGGCCCTCATTCCGCGCACGTCGAGCTCACGATTGAAGTTGAGCTGGCGTTCACGGCTTTGCGATGATTGCGCTCCGGAGGTGACGGAGAACCCCGTAGCGGCCGATTCCTTGGGTTTCTGTGCCGCCCGGAGCTTGGAGAGGTGGGCGTAGGTGCGCAGTTCGCCGAAGGCCACCTGCGCCTTTTTCCCTTCAATGGCGAGAATGCGGCCGGTAACGCCCCCCTCCTGCATCTTGACGAAATCGCCAACTTTCAGTTCTCCCGTCTTTGTTGGAGCTGTCGCTTCGGCTTTCTTCCTGAGGCGGCGGTGCTCGGCAAGGAGTTTCGGCTGTGGGGAATCCTTCCCTTTTTCCACTTCGCGGCGGTAGTCTTCAAGCTCAGAACGGACGCGCCGTGTCTGCTCTTTTTCGGCCTGGGCGTTGCGAATCTCCAGGATGGTGCGCTCTATTCGGGCGTTTGCGGTGTTGAGAATCTCGCGGGCTTGCTGTTTGGCTTGGCGGAGGATGGCGTTGCGCTCGGAGCGCAGGGAATCGGCTCGCTGTTCGGCGTCTTCGAGGGTTTTCTCTATTTTATGTTCTTTTTCGCGGATGGAGAGGCGCTTGTTGGCCCAATAGCGGCGGTCGCGCTGTATGTCGAGGATGTATTTGTCTATGTTGATGTAGTCGGATCCGACTATCTCCTTGGCTTCGTTGATGATGCTTTCCGGGAGTCCGATGCTCCTGGCTATCTCCACGGCGAAAGAGCTGCCTGGATGTCCTACGTCGAGCTGGAAGAGGGGTCGGAATTTCTGACGGTCGTAGAGCATCGCGCCGTTGATGAATCCCGGCTCGCGGTCGGCGAGTTCCTTGATGTTCTGGTAGTGGGTGGTGACTACTCCGAAGCAGTTGGAGCGGCCGAGCTGTCGAAGGATAGCCTGCGCTAGCGCGGAGCCTATCTGCGGCTCGGTGCCCGAGCCTATCTCGTCGGCGAGGACAAGTGTCTGGGCATCGCTGCCACGCAGGAAGTATTTCATGTTGCGCAGGTGCGAAGAGTAGGTAGAGAGGTCGTTCTCGAGGCTCTGCTCATCGCCGATGTCTATGAAGATGTTGTTCAGCACCGAGACGTGGGAGTTCTCGTAGAGGGTGGGCAGGAGGCCGCATTGCAGCATATATTGCACTATCCCTACTGTCTTGAGTGTCACCGATTTGCCGCCAGCGTTAGGACCGGAGATAACAAGGAAACGGCGCTCATGCGTCAGGCGCAGGTCGAAAGGCACGACCTCGCGTCCCTGCTGCTTCAATGCGAGGCTGAGGGCAGGATGCACGGCGTGAAACCAATCGAACTCCGGCTTCTTTTCCAGCACGGGCATACGGGCGTCGGTGAGGATTGCGAGCTTGGCCTTAGCGTAGATGAAGTCAAAGAGTGCGGCGAGGCGGAATGAACCTTCCATGGAGGGCACTTCCGGGCGGACGGTCGCTGAGAGCGCCGTGAGGATAAGCACTTCCTCACGGTGTCGTTCGCTTTCAAGTTCGCGGAGGCGGTTGGCGGCTTCCACCACTTCGGCGGGTTCTATGAAGGCTGTCTTGCCGGTGGCCGACATGTCGTGTACGATGCCGTTGATGGCGCGTTTGTGCTGCGCAGGGACAGGAATGACGGGGCGACCGTCGCGGATGGCCGGATTGGTGTCTTTATCCACGAGTCCGCGCTGCACGGCTTCGGAGATTACCCTCCGGACAACGGAGGACATGGAGGATTGCAACGAGTTGATGCCGCGCACTATCTTCTGCAGCTCGGGGGAGGCGCTCTCTTTTACCTGCCCGAAGCGGTCAATGACACGGTCTATCTCGGAGATGACCTGCGGGAACATCACCATGTCGCCAAAGAGTCTCGCGAGCGCTGGCGTCGCGGCTCTGCCCTCATCGCTGCGCGCACAGAAAGCGTGTATCTTTGCCGCGCCTTCGAGGAATCTCCTGATGTCGGCAAACCGCTCGGCGGGGATGTATGAACCCTCGGCGTTAAGCATCGAGAGAGAGGAAGAAACATCGGGCAGACCGGGGTCCGGCACCGGCGCACCGCTTCGCAGCACAGCGGCAAGTTCGGCCGTCTGGCGCAGCGAACGCGACACGTGTGTAAAGGAATTTGAAAACTTCATGGCGTCGACACACATGCGTCCCTGCGGCGAGGCGCAGTACTCCGCGAGCAGACGGCGCAACGGCGTGAAGCCTACTTTTTCTTCAAAATCGGAAGGATATATCATTGATATTACGTTAACGGGAGCACTACCATCGGCAAATCGCGCTCGTAGAAAAGCAGATGTGCGATGCCGGGGTTGATAAGCCGCGTGAAGATGTTCTTTTTCTTGTTCTGCACTATGATGAGCTGTATGTCGTGCTCTGAAATATAAACGGGGAAATCTCGGCGAAAATTGTTGCCCGGCAGTATCTTGGCAGCGAAGCGCACGGCGGGATATAGTTTCTCCAGGGCATCGCGGAGGGCGTCGAGCTTGGCGGCGGTGGCGCGGCCGAAGCGGTCGGAGACGGGGATGAGGGTAATGTTGACTTCCGGGTAATCGAAAATGTGCAGAAACCGCTCCATGGAGAGGAGGTCACCCTTGTCAAGGTTGACGAAGAAAACCAGGTTGACGATAGATCTGATTTCAGGCACAGGATAGCCTTGCGTGACGGTGAAGAGGGGTGTGCGGCAGCCGTCTAGCACTTCAGCCGTGACACTTCCCACGAGGTCTTGGGCGCGTGCCTCGCGGTCGCGCGTCGCCATAACTACGAGCAGAGGTGAATGTGTGCGTGTGAACTCGTCGATGACCTTTTCGGGCAATCCCTCCACAAGCTGCTGGCGGAACGGTATGTCGGGGAGTTCGCCTGCTTTCTGACGCTTCCTGACGGCCTCGCAGAAACGCTGGAATAGAAGGCTTTGCACCTCCGCGGTCTTGTGGTCGGCGGCCAACTCTGCGTCTTGCTGTGCGAGGTTGTCGACAATCGAAACTGTTGTCTCGAACGACTGCATGACGTATGTGTGGAGCAAAACGGGGATGGCGGAGAGGCGCTTGGCCAGGCGGAAGCCAAGGTTCACGGCGAGGTAACTTTTTGCCGAGAGGTCTACCGGGATTAGGATGGAAGCGCGCAGGGGTCTGTTGTCGGAGTTGATCCGCAGGGCAGCCGCCATGGCGGACTCAAGGATGGATGCCGCCTCTTTGACCTGCGAGACGTTTACGGCCACGCTCTTGAGGGCAAGACCCGTCAGTTCCGGCGATTCGAGGGAGTAAGCTGAGATGCCGTTGACGGTAAGTAGGCGAACGGTTTCAGCTGCCGCATCGGGTGTGAGGGTTATTATCGGGATAAGCGCAGAGTTCATTAGCTTTATGTGTTTTTTGGAGGGAGAGGGACTGTCGAGACGCAATGTTGGCAAGCACAGGCATCTTTACAAAAGCCTGATTGCAAGGCAGTGAGCTGGGTTTCGCGATTTTATTAGCTTTTTGGCTTCGGTGCCGGATATCTGGTGAGGTGCAGAGGTCTCTCTTTCTTACCGGAGTCCACTTCTCCAAAAGAATGGTGTCCGGAAAGGTCGGGAGGGACTCTTCCGGAACACCATGGGAAATGCTTTTATGAGGCGAGAATTTGCAGGGGGTTACTGCTGGGCGTCGCTCTCCTCAAGTATCTTGAGCGCCATGTCAAGAATTGTGGTGTCGTCAAGGACAACTATACCTCCGTCCGGACCCGGCTCGATGTGGAGACCGGCATTCTTTCCGTATTCGTAGTTGACACCGCCGAAGTAGTTGCGCACTGT
>OHBJ01001874.1_pt1 | contig 14456 bp, 13 predicted proteins | sample 1577241 | NCBI WGS metagenome assembly OHBJ01 (sample SAMEA3541594, study PRJEB24748) | human gut metagenome | biome: human gut; feature: human-associated habitat; material: faeces | place: China | collected 2012
GTGATCACTTCCCACATCTGCCGTGGAAATTATCACTCTACATTCTTTACCAGCGGTCCATACGACTCCGTGGCAGATTACGTGTTTGCGCAGGAGCATGTGGATGCACTGCTTTTGGAGTATGACGATGAAAGATCCGGTGGTTTTGCACCGCTTGCAAAGGTGTCTCCGGACAAGAAAGTTGTACTTGGTCTGATCACAACCAAAAAGCCGGAACTGGAAGATAAGGATAAGGTGATCGCAAGAATTCGTGAAGCAGCAAAGTATATTCCGCTGGAGCGTCTGTGCCTGAGTCCGCAGTGTGGATTTGCATCCTGTGAGATCGGAAACAAGCTGACCGAAGAGCAGCAGTGGGCAAAACTTGCACTTGTGAAGGAAATCGCGGAAGAAGTGTGGAAATAAAACCGAAAAAAATAAGTGAGAAAATTTTTTACCGGTTACTGTTTACAGGGAAACCTGTGGATGGTAACCGGTTTTCTGTTAATGACAGGAAACAAAATCAAAGAAGGCAAAAAAATAAGAAATTGTTGTAAAATAAAAACCTGAAGCTGGCACTTCAGATTTTTATTGACCCACTTGGAATCATAATCACTTTTCTTAGCTAAATATATATTACAATCATATAAAAGAAAAATCAAGTAAAAAATATTGTATCGAACATATTTTCGTGTTATCATAATTTTGCTGTCGACTCTTTCCAGCAGGAAGGGGGTGACTTGTTTGGAGTACATAATTACTTTTCTTATTTCTGTATTGGCATCTGTAGCTGGCTACTACATTTCTCCGTAATGAACTTTAGAACCTTGGGAGCTGGCACTCCCAAGGTTTTTTAAATAATATGTCATAGAAATAGTTTTTACAAGTAATTACTTTATGTAATTATATAAAGTAAATAACTGAAAAGAGGTATTCAAAATGACAGGAGACAAAATCAAGGAAGTCATGGATGCATGCTATCTCGCAAAGCGTGTAAGAGATATGCTTCCGAAGTTACCCAACGGAGTAACATTCTCCCACATACACTATCTTGATACGATACGAAGGCTGGAAAGCAGCAGATCCCCGCTTATATTCGTGGCAGTCGCATGTGTTGTAAACATTATCGGGGATTTAATTCTCGTCGCAGGATTTCATCTCGATGCGGCAGGAGCAGCAATTGCAACTGTTGCAGCGCAGGCAGTGAGTGTGGTTCTTGCGATTATACTGTTAAAAAAGAAAGATTTAAAATTTGGCATTCAAAAGAAGGATTTCAGAATCAACGGGCAGTGTAAGCGGTTCCTGAAAGTCGGACTGCCACTTGCCTATGTTATGAGTATACAGCCACATGCAAGCCTTACAAAAATCGGACTGGCAGCTCCGGTCGCCACCTGTTTTGGAATCGTGTTGAATGTCATTTTTTATTTGATTTTTACGAGGAAAATGGAGTGGGAAAGGAAAAATAAAAAGTTGTTGTAAAATAAAAACAAAATAATTATAACTGGCGGAAGAATACTAAAAATGATATTCTTCCGCTAATTTTTTGTAAAATGGTATTAAGTCACACAAATTTATCCAACTCACATTACAAATAAATCCAAGTACAGCAATCTATAACATGATATAATAAAATAATCAGCGGAATAATGGGAGGAGAACATGAAATTACGCACAAAAATTTTTATTATGGTGTTGGGGTGTGTTTTGGCAGCACTTATTATACAAACATGTTTATTTCAAAATCTTTCTTCAAAATTAATATATGAGCAGGCAAAAGAAGAAAGTGAACAATCTATGCAGAGTATGCAAAATGAAATTTATGGATTGATTAAGGGGATAGAAAATAATTTAATAGAAATTTATATGGATGATGAATTATTGCAAAGCCTGAGAAAAAAAGAAACAATTAAGGAATTGCAATCGAAATTTTACAGAAAAGCATATGACATAGCGACCGATGAATTTGAGACAGGGGATGATGTGGTCTCTTTTTATTTGTATACAATGGATCATCAGGTCATCAGCACTTATCGAAGAGCGGTTACACCAAAACATAATTATGCTTCGGATATATATTCAGATCCGGAATATACAAATGCTGAAATTGTGAAAAAATATGTGGAGTTAGATAATCCCGTAATGCTGGTATCCAGCTATTATAATGAATACAGGAATAAAAATATATTACGTTTTGTTATGAAACTGTACAATGAAAGTAATCTTCAGGATAAAATCGGATACGTGGTGTGTGATGTAGATACAAAGAATCTTGAAAAAATTATGGATAAATACAGAATAGACCGCACGGCATTCATGTGGCTGCAGCCAACCGGGGATCGGCCGATTGATACATTGGGAGATCTGGATGCAGAACAGACAAAAGAATATAATGCTTTGGAAAAATCGATTGCCTGTGGGAAAAAAGCTGAAAATGAAACCAATTCAAAACAGGAATTTTTCCGTATTGATCAGCAACATTATAATTTAACTGCATATTCCATGATGCCGCAAAAAGTATTAAGACAAAACCAGAGAAATCTTACAATTAACTTATTGGCGATCGCTTTATTAATGATCTGTGTCTCAATGATTATAACTGGCTTCATATCGAGCGGATTAACAAGACCTTTGGAATTATTAATGAATACGATTCAGAAAATTGGAAATGGTAATGTTCAGCTTCGGGCAAAAATTGTAAAAGAAGATGAGATAGGAGAGTTAGCCCAACAATTTAATGAGATGCTGGATCAGATGGAGGAATTAAAACAAAAAGAATACCAGACCAAGCAACTTTTAAATCGGGCAGAGTACAAAGCATTACAGGCACAGGTTAATCCACATTTTTTATATAATACACTGGATACAATGGCAAGTATTGCAGAAATTCGAAACTGCCCGGAAGTCAGTCATATGAGTCAGTCACTGGCGCTTATATTTCGTTATAGCTTAAATATGAAAGATCCATTTTCTACTGTTGAAAATGAGATTGTCCATCTGAAAAATTATATTTATGTTATGGACATGCGGATGCATGATAACATTCAGTATACATTTGATGTGGATGAAATGACATTAAAAAGTAAACTGCCACGACTTTCACTGCAGCCGATTGTGGAGAATGCAATTAATCATGGTCTGCGTAATAAAAGAGGAAAAAAGAAAATTGGGATACAGATAAAACGAGAGCAGATGGATCTGGTTATTTGTATCGAAGATAATGGAATAGGATTGGACACATCTGCAATAAATGAAAGTTTGCGTAAGAATGAACTTGATTTTGTGGAAAAAGGAAATTCCATAGGTTTACATAATATTAATGCCAGATTAAAAATGTTATATGGCAATCAATATGGAATGCATCTGGAAAGTATGCTTGGAGAAGGGACAAAAGTGTTTATGATTTTACCAGATCGTGGGGAGGATAGCAACAATGAAGAAAAAGACATATAAGGTTTTATTTGCAGATGATGAGTATTGGACGAGAGAAAAAATGCGCAGTATGATTCCATGGGAAACATATAATTTATATTTTTTAGAACCAGCAGCAGATGGGGAGGATGCGTGGGAAAAGATAAATAATTATCAACCGGATATTTTTATTACAGATATTAATATGCCATTTCTAAGCGGGGTGGAGCTGTTGCAGAGGGTAAAAGACAAATATCCAGAAATTATTACTTTTGTAATTAGCGGATATGATGATTTTGATTATGTTAAAAATTCCTTTCTGTCAGGCACAATGAATTATCTGATTAAGCCGATTTCGAAAATTGATTTAATTCGTGCGATTGTAAAAGCATTGGAAAAAATCAGTGCAAATGAAAATCAGCAGGCAGAATTATTAAAAGCATCCTCTATCATGCAGGACAGGGAATACAGCCAGTTGATTCATAAAACAGAAAAATGGAATAATACTTTTGCAGGTGAAAGAGGTTCTGTAAAAATGCAGGGGGTACGGTTAATACTGGTCAAAATTCATAATTTGTCAGATATTATAACCACTTATGAGAGAAAATGTGAATGGTTATCATATGACATTAAAAATATGATTCGTCAGGTTTTTCAGGAGGATGATATTATTTTTAATAACATCTATCGTATGAATGAATATATAATTTTAACCCAAAAAAGTGAGCAGGAACTTCTACAGCTTTCAGAAAAGCTACGGGTAAAGGCTTCTGCAAAATACCATACTTGTATGACCATTTGTGTTGGATCTCATTTTTATGCCATGGAAAGTCTTTCTATGGCATATGTAGAGGCAATTAGTATGCTTATGACGAGAAGTTATGTTTATAAAGATGAAATTGTAACTTCCTCTGATGAACAGGTAGAAAAATGGAATCAGCATATTTCTGTTGAAGTTGATAAACAATTAAAAAATGCATTGGGATGTGGAAACCAGCAGAAAATTAAAAAGATTGTATTGGAAATGACAGGCTTGTGTGATTGTCAGGAACAACGGTGGAGTTATCTGGAAGTAAAGCAGACGGTAAAACAGATTTTTGATATTATTCTGAATTACATATTTCAGAAACATGGGGAAGTATTGGTTGCAGATGCAGAAAATGTGGTGGAGGCAGTAGATAAAACAATAGAAACCTTAAATTATGATGAATTGCAAAGAAATATAGAAGATGCGATTATTTATTTACTTCCTCCAAAAGCTGAGACAGAAACAAAATCTATGAAATCAATTGTTCAATTGGTCGTGGAATGGATACAGGAGCATTATGCAGAGGAAATGTCATTATCTGCACTGGCAAATAAATATCATGTGGACAGTTCTTATCTGTCAAAAATGTTTAGTCAGGAAATGGGAGAAAGCCTTATTCTATATATTACTAATAAGCGGATAGAAAAGGCAAAAGAATATATGAAAAATTCAGAAATCAGTTTGGCGGATGTTGCTTTTATGGTTGGATATGATGATTACACTTATTTCAGCAGAGTGTTTAAAAAGAGCACAGGAATGAATCCAAGAAATTACCGTATAGAACTACAGGGGGAAAAAGAAGCATGAAAAGATGGCTGGCAAACCTGTTTATTGTGATATTGCTGTTGTCACTGACAGGATGTATTTCCTATAAAGAAAATAATAGGGAAACGGAAAGGGATACGATAGTAATATCTGTATTAGCAGGGCAATCAACATCAGATGCCGGAGTGGAAGATATGATCGATGAGTGGATGGAGAAAAATTTTCCGCAGGTTTATCTGGAGTGGGAGTGCGTTGACTGGGGAGATCAGTTTAATACACAGATGAAAAGCAGGATTGCAGCAGGTGAAATCCCGGATATTATAATTGGAAAAGCACAGGATGTACAGATATATGCAAAGGCTGGGAATCTTGCGAAGATTTCAGATTCTTATCTGGGGAAAATACAAAAGGATGCGCTGAAAGAAGTAACGGTTGATGGGGTGGTATATGGAATTCCTTATAATGCATGGTATCAGGGAGTAATCTATAATAAAGATATTTTTAAAAAATATAAACTGACCCCGCCCACGACAGGAGAAGAGTTAGAAGATGTTGTTGCGTGTCTGGAGAAAAAAGGCATTGTACCGTTTGCTTCTCATTTTCAGGAATCATGGGAGGTGGCGAATATGACCATGCAGTATATGATGAATGAAATCTTTGATAAAATGCCGGATTGGGGAGATCAGTTTCGTAAAGGGGATCAAAATTATGAGGGCAACGCAGAGGTACGAAATTGTTTTAAAAATAACCAGTTTATTTTGAACCATACATGGGAGGACGCATTTCAAATCGATCAGTTTGAATGTGATAGCAGATTTGTCAGGGGAGAAGCTGCAATGTATCTTACCGGCTCATGGTCTATGCAGTTTTCGAGTCAATATGGAAAAGATATTGATTTTGGAATTTTTTCATTTCCAAATCAGGCGGGGGATGCAAAGCTAATTAAAGAAACGAATATGACATTTATGAAAAGTGCAAAAACAGAACAGGAGGATACAGTTGATCAGATTTTCAACCGGCTGTTGAGAGATCAGAAACTGGCACAGGAGATTGCTGATTTTACGCAAACGTCTTCTTTAATAGAAGGGGTTACAGACAACAATCAGAATAAAATTCAATCTGATATCCAGTCATATGAAGCAAAAAATGAAGTCATTGATGTAACCACGGGAAATGAACAATTAACCTGGACGTTTCAAAAAAAGGTGGCAGAACAGCAATTACTGTGGCTAAATAAAAAAATTCTACTGGAAGATGTATTAAAGTATGCGGATGACCATCGGGAACAAAGCTGTGAATAAAATTGCAAAGATGTGCAAGTGAAAAGTACAAAAAAGTCCTAATCATACCTTCTCTTTATTTTTTATAATATACCTATCAAAAACGTGATCAATAGAAGGAGGAAACGAAATGAAGAAGAGGGTAATCAGTATTTTAATGGTTGGAACATTAGCTATGGGGCTGGTAACAGGCTGTGGTTCCGGAGAAAATGCACAGGACAGTCAGACAGGAAACAAAACATCTTCAGGGGAGAAGGTTACGTTGTCTGTATTGGCGGGACAGTCAACAACAGATGCCGGAATTGAGGAATTTATTGATGCAGCACTTGAAAAGAAATATCCGGAAATCAAACTGGAGTGGGAATGCGTTGACTGGGGAAATGATTTCCAGCCAAAGATGCAGCAGTATATGCAGTCCGGACTTCCAGACATTATGATTGGAAAAGCACAGGATGTTTCTACATATGCACCGAAAGGCGTGCTCGGGGAAATTGACGAGACATATCTGGATCGTGGACTTGATGCGGCACGTGAAAATGTGACCGTGGACGGAAAAACATACGGTCTTGTATACAATGCAATGTATCAGGGCGTATATTACAACAAACAAATGTTTAAAGACAATGGATGGAGTGTTCCGGAAACACAGCAAGATCTGCAGAAAATCATTGATGATTGTAAAGCAAAGGGAATTACACCATTTGCAAGCCATATGGTAGATACGTGGTCAATTGGAAATATGACCATGCAGTTTATGATGAATGATGTGTTTAATAAAGATGAAAACTGGGGCGATAAATTCCGTAATGGAGAGACTTCTTTTTCTGACAGTAAAGAAGCTCAGACCGCTTATCAGTATAACAAATTAATTTATGATAATACGTTCCCAGAGACATTTTCAACAGAGCAGACCGATTGCGATGCAAAAATGGTGCAGGGTGAGGCTGCAATGAAGGTATCAGGTTCATGGTCAATTCAGAATTTTCTGGATATTGATGAAAATTTTGATTTTGGAATTTTCCCATTCCCAAATCAGACCGGAGATTCCAAATTAATTTTTGAGCCAAATATTACAATTATGACGAGTGCCCAGTCAGAACATCAGGATGCGATCAATAAAGTGCTGGATGTGCTGACAAGCGATAAGGATCTGGCAGTACAGATTCTGGATTATACAAAAACAGCTTCTATGCTTAAAGATGTTACACCAACATTTGAAAACCCAAGTCAGGAGGATATTGACAAGTATGCCAATGAAGGAAGAATTGTGGATGTAACATTAGGAAATAACCAGTTGGTATGGGGTGGTTTCCAGGAAGAAAATGCTAAAGATATTGCAGCCTGGTTGCAGGGTGATGAGACTTTTGAAGAGTGCTTAAAAGCATCGGATGAAAGAGTAAAAGCAAGTTCTGCAAACTAGAAATGAAGGAGGGAAGAGGTGAACCTCTTCCCTCTTATTTTTGGAAAGGATGTGTGTATCAATGAAAAAGAAAAAGTATTCTATGGAATCCAAAATGGCAAGACAATACATGTGTCTGGTACTTCCCGGGATTATTATATTTACAATTGGACTGATTATACCGCTTATTCTGGCAATTCGGTATTCACTGACAAACTGGGATGGAATGTCGGCGGAAAAAACATTTGTCGGTTTTCAGAATTATATAGATTTAATGAAAGACTCTGACTTCTGGAATGCATGGTGGTTTACAATTAAATTTACTATTGGCAATACAATTATCCAGAATGTGGTCGCTTTATTATTTGCAGTTGCACTGGACAGTGGAATTAAGGCACAGAAAATTTATCGAACCGTATTTTTTATTCCGTGTTTAATCAGTGCTGTAATTGTCGGATTTGTGTGGCTTAAGATGTTTTCCAACGTATTGCCGGCATTTAATGATCTTTTAGGAACAAGCATTAACTTTTTACTTTTCGGTAAAAAGGAAACCGTTTTAAGTGGATTGTTAATTGCAAATAACTGGCAGTGGATTGGTTATTGGATGCTTATCTATCTTGCAGGTTTACAGTCTGTACCGGCAGAATTATATGAGGCTGCAAAAGTAGATGGTGCCGGTCCTGTAAAACGATTTTTAAATGTGACAATACCAATGCTGGCACCATCAATTACCATTTGCGTTGTTGGAATTACCACTGGTTCCTTAAAAGTATATGATCTGTTGGTATCTTCCACCAAAGGAGGACCTGGAAGAGCTTCAACATCTATGATTTATCAGACATATACAACGGCGATTAATGGCAGACAGTATGGATATGGCTGCGCAATGTCAGTAACGCTTGTTATCGTGTTATTGCTTGTTGCATTTGTTCAGGTGAAGGGACTGAAGAGTAAGGAGGTGCAGGCATGATGAAAAGAAGAAAAAACAAAGAAGAAAACAGAGACCATCAGCCATATACTAAGACCACAGCAATCATACAGGTTATTATGACCATTGCTCTGGTTGTATTTCTGGCACCAATTCTCATCATTATAAATTATTCTTTCAAAACAAAAAAAGAATTATATTTGAACAGTCCGCTTTCGTTACCGGAGAAATTAAATTTTGAGAATTATGTGAATGCATTTAAAAAGCTTGATCTGGCAACAACTTTTTCAAATACATTTTTGTATACGGCAATCAGTGTTGTGATTCTTGCTCTGTTATGCGGCACGACTGCATGGGCAATAGCAAGATGTAAGAAGAAGTTTTTTAAGTTTGCCTATATTTATTTTGTCATTGGTATTTTAATTCCATATCAGGCATTGTTCCTTCCAATTTATACTATTGGTTATAAATTACATCTTACAAATACAAGATTTGGAATTGTATTTATGTATGTGGCAACCGGAGTTTCCTTTGGAGTATTTCTGATGACTAGTTTTATGTCAACGGTACCTTTGGAACTGGAAGAAGCAGCAAGAATTGACGGATGTTCTGTATTTCGGACATATTTTTCGGTAGTACTTCCGCTTTTAAAACCGGCCATGGCAACACTTATTATTATGCAGGCATTCCAGATCTGGAATGATTACCTACTTGCAAGTTTATATGTCAGCAAAAAAGAATTAAAAACGCTTACCGTGGCGATTCAGTCATTGTTCTCTGCACAGAGCAGTGATTATACAACAGCAATGGCGGCAATTGTAATTTCGGTTCTTCCGATCGCAATTCTGTTTTTAAGTTTACAGAAATATTTTATTAAAGGAATGACGGTTGGTGCTGTAAAAGGATAAAAGGAGGGAAATCATGCATCCGGAAGTTTTGCAGGAATACAAATTAGGCGATATGGTGGCAAGATATCTAATTGACCGTAATAGTATGCAGGTTGGATTTCAATTGCTGCCGGAAAACGTATCACAGGAACATATTGTAACAGATAATTGTTTTATGGAATCACTGATTCAATATAAACTGACAGGAGATATTTATAATGAAGCATACGCAGGAGGCTGTTCCATGCGTAACAGCGAAAGCGTAAGAAAATTAAGATTTTCCGAGCAGACAGATGAAACAACGGGAGAACAGATTTGTGTAAATACCATAATGATGGACGAAGATGGACACCGGTTGATACACCATCTTGTATGGATGCAAAATACGCCATATGTCCGAATTTCCTGTACATTTGAAAACCAAAGCAAAAGAGATTGTTGTCTGGAAATGTTTGAGAGTTTTTCTCTTGGAGGTTTATCCCCTTATATGCAGGGGGATGGATATGGAACACTATGGCTGCACCGTGTACGTAGTGTATGGAGTCAGGAAGGCAGGCATGAAGCTGTCCCTGTAGAAGATTTACAGTTGGAACCGGCCTGGAACCCGCATGCAGTACGTTGTGAACGTTTTGGTCAGGCAGGATCTATGCCGGTAAACCGTTTTTTCCCATTCGCAGCGATTGAAGATCGTGAAAACCATGTATTTTGGGGGGCACAAATTGCTCATCCGTCATCGTGGCAGATGGAAGTTTACAGGAAAGATAACGGACTGGCATTGAGCGGAGGACTGGCAGACCGGGAATTGGGACATTGGATGAAACAAGTGAACCCGGGACAAAATTTTACAACCCCGGAAGCCATTGTAAGTACAGCACAGACAAATTCTTTTGACATTTTTACCGGAAGGCTTACAACAGCCGGACTGGTGGAAGGCTTTTTAAAAGCACCAGAAAGTGAACAGGATCTTCCGATTGTGTTTAACGAGTATTGTACAACGTGGGGAAATCCATCCCATGAAAATATATGCGAGATCGTAGATGCAATCAAAGGCAAAGGGTTTAAATATTTTGTCATAGATTGTGGTTGGTATAAAGAAAATGGAATTCCGTGGGATATCGGAATGGGTGACTATGAAGTTTCCAGCGAGTTATTTCCGGACGGAATGCAAAAGACGGTTCAGGTAATAAAGGATGCAGGAATGATACCTGGAATCTGGTTTGAGATTGAAAATGTGGGAAGTGCCTCCCATGCATATCATCTTACAGAACATTTATTGCATAAAGATAATGTGGTATTAACCACATATTTCCGACGTTTCTGGGATATGCAGGATCCATGGGTAGATAAGTATCTTACCGATAAAGTGATTGGAACTTTAAAAAAATATGGATTTGGCTATATGAAAATCGACTATAATGAAACCATCGGAATCGGTTGTGATGGGGCGGAATCACCAGGAGAAGCTCTTCGCGAAAATATGGAAGCCACTGTTTCATTTATCGAAAAAGTAAAAGAAGAGGTTCCGGGAATTGTATTGGAAAACTGTGCGTCTGGAGGACACCGGTTGGAGCCGAAACTGATGTCCGTTATGAGTATGGCTTCCTTTTCTGATGCACATGAGTGCGAAGAAATTCCGATTATAGCAGCAAACCTGCACTGGGTTATCCATCCGGCACAAAGTCAGATTTGGGCTGTAATTCGACAGGATGATTCTCTAAAGAGAATTGCCTATTCTATTTCCAATACGTTTCTTGGTCGTATGTGTATATCAGGAGATGTGACACAGCTTGCACCGGAAAAATGGAATCTGATCGAGCAGGGAATTTCTTTTTACGGAAAGATTAAAGACATTATAAAAGAAGGACAGTCTTACCGTTACGGACCAAAGATCAAAAGTGCGCGGCATCCGGAAGGCTGGCAGGCTCTTTTGCGGGTAGGAAAAAACAAGCAGGCGTATGTGGTTATTCATGTGTTTGATGGAAAATTGCCGGAGGTAATTGAAATAGAACTTCCAGAAGATGTTCCAGATCACATCAGACAAATTTATGCACATCAGGAAATGGAAGTTAGCATAAAAGACCGTAAAATATATTACAGACCAAGTGAAAATAAATCTGCGGTTACACTTTGGCTGGAATAAAATATAAAAAGTGCTAACACCTTCCGCAATTGGTACATGGCACACATCCCCGGTGCATAAGCTTTGGACGCCAGTCGGAAATCTGTGTGTCATCCCCGGATTTCCAATGTCCGGTATGATAACGGTCGGACACGGTCAGTGTCGCGTGTTCCTGCCGGATTACAAGTGGATATAATGTAATCTGCTCCGGCTGCATACAGTTTTGATGCAGTACCGGAGCATAGTTATGTCCATTTACGGTAATCTGCTGATCGTAGGTTACGATCTCACAGATATCATTTTTTTGTGTAATTGTGGGTGTTTTTGCACATACATATTGTTTTGGAATTTCATAAGTGCCTATCGTGAAAGTTCCGGCAATCGTTTTTATGTTCTGCATGATGGCAGACCTCTTTACTATTTTATAATCCCTTGTATTATAGTATTAAAATTGAATAACTGTAAAGGAAAATTTTTTATATTTTTTTAGAATTGCTTTGGGATCTGTTAAGTTTTGTCCTCCATACTTACAGACGCATTTAGAAATGAAAACATCTGGAGAAGGTGGCATTTTAAAACGTTATCTGCTATGATAAATAAAAATAATGAAACGCACAAAACAGTGGAAAGTGGGTAGAACTATGCAAAAACAGGTTGGAATTGGCAAATAGGATTTTGCAGCATTAAGAGAAAGTCAGTGCTTTTACATTGATAAGACAGATTTCATACGGCAGTGGTGGAACTACAGGGATGATGTTACCGCGTGTGACAGTCTTAATTATTTGTGCAGATATTTGGAGCATGCATATGAAAAAAAGTAATTATCTTACTGGATGAATACGATACGCCGATGCAGGAAGCGAATGTTTACGGTTATTGGGAAGAAATGACTTCCTTTTTGCGTAATCTGTTTCATGCGACATTTAAGACAAATGCCTGTATGGAACGTGCGGTCATGACAGGGATTACAAGAGTATCCAAAGAATCCATGTTTCGGATTTGAATAACCTGAATGTTGTTACAACGACTTCCAATCAGTATACCCTGTCGATCACAAATCTTGAAACTGTGAGTATGTTTTCCAATATGTTTAAAGGCTGGTTTGAGTGTTCGTTATCCAATTATAATGGATTTGTAAAAGCACTGTTTCAGGGAGATGTGGAAGCGATGAATTATTACATGAATAAGATTTCCATGGCAACATTCAGTTATTTTGATGTTGGCAGCACCTCCGGAAACGATACAGAACTGGAGCGGTTTTATCATGGATTTGTGCTGGGGCTTATGGCAGACCAGGCGGATATTTATGAAATAAAATCGAATCGTGAAAGTGGTTTTGGGCGTTATGATGTTATGATGATTCCGAGAAAAGCGCAATATAAAAAATATCCGGCATTATGGGTTTGCGTTTGATGGCAAAAAAGTATTGATTGGGTAAAATAAATCCAGAAGCTTTTGGATGAGTATCATTATGTACCTAAAATGGGACTGAGTGCATTAAAAAACAACAGTTCAAAGATCATCGGAGTTGTAATCCATACTTCACGTTATTATGAAAACTCTGTTATTTCGGATACGTTTTACAGTCACATCATTGGTGCAATGGAAGAAGCACTTCGAAAAGAAGGATATTACATGATGTTGTATGCAGCGGAAAGTCTAGAAGATATTTTTCATATGGCATTGGCATGGAATGTGGATGGTCTTATTGCAATCACTTTTAAATATCAAAATTACATGAAACTCAAAACCCTTGTCAATAAACCGATCGTTGCAATTGATCTGATCAATAAAGAAAAATCAGATTATGTCAATGTAGGTCTTCAGGATGAAAATGGAGACTATATTATGACGAAATATCTGCTGGAGCGAGGAGATGAAAATATTTATGTATGTGCAAGAAAAAACATTGGAGTCGATCATGAACGCTGGCTTGGATACAGAAAGGCATGGAAGGGGGCGGGAAGGGATTATCTGACGAATGATTTTATCTCCCTTCATGAGACGGAGCAGAAAAGGAATCAGGATTATCAGATGATGACAAAATACGTCGGCAAAAAGACGGCACTTTTTTTCCTTGCGGATATATTTGCGGTTGAGGCAATTCTAGTTTGTAAGGAACAGAAACTTTGAATTTGTAGGTGCGATTGATGAAGATTATTGAAGTTAAAGAAAATAAAAAACAATATCTTGATTTGCTCCTATTAGCAGATGAGCAGGAAGATATGGTTGACCGTTATCTTGATAACGGCAAGATGTATGTACTTGATGATAATGGGGTCAAGTGTGAGTGTGTCATAACCGATAAAGAAAATGACATACTTGAAATCAAGAACATTGCGACAGTTCCAGATCCCAGGCTTCCAGCTGCTGCGAGGCGGAAAGGATGGCGGCCGGGCCGTGGGCGGTGCCGCCGCCGTAGGAGACGCTTTGCTCCAGCGGGACGGGGATGATGTGGAAGGCGGCCTGCTCCGGCTGGGCCGGTTCGTATTCCGAGGCCAGGAAGTGGCTTTCGTCGAATTCCTGATGACAGACAGTGACGGGACTGGACATGCTCGTGTCTCCAGACAGAAAAACGGCCTGCTGGGGGGGCAGGCCGTTTAGGTTGAACTGTCAGTAAGAAAGGAAGGTACTTAGCTTACTGCATAAGGCATGCCAAAGAATCCAGCGAGGAAAGTTTATCTATCTTGCTGTTTTTATTGTTTTTATGTTTTGTCGTAGACGGAGGGGACGTTTAATTTTTTTTACACTGCGGTTTTTCAGATCGTCAATGCGCTGGCGCACCCGGCGGATATTGGCGTTGTTGTTCGTCAGCAGAAAAGAGGGATAAGGCACCGGGTCTTTGCGCCAGTCACTCGCCATAGAGGACTGCAATTTCCCGATGTC
>OHBJ01001879.1_pt1 | contig 14434 bp, 9 predicted proteins | sample 1577241 | NCBI WGS metagenome assembly OHBJ01 (sample SAMEA3541594, study PRJEB24748) | human gut metagenome | biome: human gut; feature: human-associated habitat; material: faeces | place: China | collected 2012
GCCGGAGTCCGGCTGACAAGCTACTCCATCGTCGACTCGATGAAATCACTCAAAAATGCCAGCGTTCCTGATATGTGTTTAATTTGATTACTTACTTATGGATTTAGGTCGGAGAGCTCTTTCTCTATTTTCTTTACTGCGTGGTGGTAGCTGGCTTTCAGTGCACCGACAGAGGTGCCGAGAATTTCGGAAATCTGCTCGTATTTCATCTCGTCGAAGTAGCGCATATTGAAGACGAGGCGCTGCTTGTCCGGCAGTTTGGCTATTACCTTCTGCAGGGCAAGCTGTATCTCGTCGCCGTCAAAGTATTCGTCGGCCTCTATGTTGTCGAGAAGGAAAGATGCGTCATCGCTGTTGACGTTCATTGTGTTGCGCTGCCGTTCGCGGTTTATGAAATTGATGGCCTCGTTGGTGGCTATCTTGTAAAGCCAGGTGGAGAGTTTGGCCTCGCCGCGGAAGTTGCCGATGTTGTTCCACGCCTTGATGAGGGCGTTCTGGAGAAGGTCGTTGGCATCGTCGTGGTTCACCACCATGCGCCTTATCTGCCAGTACATCGGCTCGCCGAAGGTGCGCATGAGAGTGTCAAAAGCCTGTGCGGCCGTCTTCTCGTTCTGGAGGTCGGCCACGAGCTTCTTCTCGTCGATGGGTGGTGTGTATGATGCCATATCTGAGCGGGTTAATCGAGTTTAAGGACGGCGAGGAAAGCCTTTTGCGGTACTTCTACGGTGCCTATTTGCTTCATGCGTTTCTTGCCGGCCTTCTGTTTCTCGAGCAGTTTGCGCTTACGCGAGATGTCGCCGCCGTAGCATTTGGCGGTAACGTCCTTGCGCACGGCCTTGACGGTTTCGCGGGCTATGATTTTTGCACCGATGGCGGCCTGGATAGCGATGTCGAACTGCTGGCGCGGGATGAGCTCCTTCAGCTTTTCGCACATACGGCGTCCGAAGCGCACCGCGTTGTCGACGTGCGTCAGGGTGGAAAGGGCGTCCACGCTCTCTCCGTTGAGCAGGATGTCGAGCTTGATGAGCTTCGACTCCCGGAAATCGTGCAGATGGTAGTCGAACGAGGCATAACCCTTGGAGATGCTTTTCAGTTTGTCGTAGAAGTCGATGACAATTTCTCCGAGCGGCATATCGAAGGTCAGCTCCATGCGGTTGCCTGAGATGTATTCCTGCTTCACGAGCTCGCCGCGCTTGCCGAGGCAGAGCGTCATGATGGGGCCTATGTAGTCGGCGCGAGTGATGATGGTGGCGCGGATATACGGCTCTTCGATATGGTCGATGAGCGTGGCGTCGGGCAGTCCGGAGGGATTGTGCACTTCCGTTACTCCCCCTTTTTTGTCGTAGACCTTATACGAAACGTTGGGGACTGTGGTGATGACGTCCATGTCGAACTCGCGTCCGAGTCGCTCCTGGATAATTTCCATGTGAAGCAGGCCGAGGAAACCGCAGCGGAAACCGAAGCCGAGGGCTGCCGACGATTCGGGCTGGAAAGTGAGCGATGCATCGTTGAGCTGTAGCTTTTCGAGTGAAGCGCGAAGGTTTTCGAAGTCTTCTGTCTCGATGGGATAGACACCGGCGAAGACCATCGGCTTCACCTCCTCGAAGCCGTCTATGGCCTCTTTGCAGGGATTCTGCACATGTGTGATGGTGTCGCCTACGCGCACCTCCTTAGATGTCTTGATGCCGGAGATGATGTATCCCACGTTGCCGGCCGAGAGTTCCTTCTTCGGCACCATGTCGAGCTTGAGCACGCCAATCTCGTCGGCGTGGTACTCCTTGCCAGTGGAGACGAACTTCACGAAATCATCGGAGCGGATGGTGCCGTTAACTATCTTGAAATAGGCGATGATGCCGCGGAAGGGATTGAAGACGGAGTCGAAAATCAGGGCCTGGAGTGGTGCCGTCGGGTTGCCCGACGGCGCCGGGATGCGCCTGATGATGGCTTTCAGAATTTCCGGAACACCCATACCGGTCTTGCCGGATGCGCGGATAACGTCTTCGGGGTCGCAACCGAGAAGGTCGACGATCTGGTCTTCCACCTCGTCGGGATTTGCGCTGTCTAGGTCGCACTTGTTGATGACGGGGATGATTTCCAGGTCGTTGTCGATGGCCATGTATAGGTTAGAGATGGTCTGTGCCTGAATGCCCTGAGAGGCGTCGACTATTAGCAGCGCTCCTTCGCAAGCGGCTATCGAGCGTGACACTTCGTAGGAGAAGTCCACGTGTCCCGGAGTGTCTATGAGGTTGAGCGTATAGTGCTCTCCGTCAAGCTCATAGTCCATCTGTATGGCATGGCTCTTGATGGTGATACCTCGCTCGCGCTCCAGGTCCATGTCATCGAGCACCTGTGCCTCCATGTCCTTGGGAGCCACTGTGCCTGTATATTCAAGTAACCGGTCGGCAAGCGTTGACTTGCCGTGGTCTATGTGTGCTATTATGCAGAAATTTCTGATATTCTTCATTTACAATAAGCCCTGTGAGGGTAATATAGCGCGAAGTTAGCAAATTTCGCGGAAACTACCAAACAAACGCCGAAAAACCTTGTGCAACGGAGTGTGTCTCAGACTGCGTGGGACAAGTTAACCCGCGGTGGGGAGCCGCGGGTTCAGTCAGTCAGATAGCGTTTATAGCAAATCGGTGTTTATAGTGTGTGGATTTCAAATGTCGTTGATGCCGTCGAAGTCATCCCAACCGCCGTGAATCTGCTGGATGTTGGTGTCTCCGGTGAGGATAACGTTGGTCAGCATGGAGTTGCCGCCAAGTTTGAGTACCTGCAGGTTGGTATCGAACGAGAGGTCGACTGTCAGCAGGTCGTTGTTAGTGAGGTCCACTCGTTGCAGCATCTGCTGGTTGGTGAGCTTGAACATCGTGAGGTTGTTCCACGCAAGGTTGATGAACGAAAGGTTGGGGCAACCTTCGAAACCTATGCCGGTGAGGCTGTTGTAGGGTGCGTAGACGTCGTTGAGGGCCGGACAATTGTTGAAGGAGAGCTGAGTCATGTGGTTGCTATCGGCCATTATGGAGAAGAGGCTGGGGAGGTTCTGGAGGTATAGGTTTGAGATTTTGTTGCTCGTAATATTGAGGTATTGCAGCTTGGTGAGTCCGTCAAGCACAAGCTGTCGCAGGTCGTTGTAGCCTGCATAGACGGTTTTGAGCTGTGTGCACTGCGAGAGTGAAAGTTCCTCGAGGCGGTTGCTGTTGCAGTTGAGGTACTGGAGGTTGGGTGCGTCGCTCACATCGAGGGCGGCGAAGTTGTTGCCGGAAATGTTGAGGCGCGTCAGCAGCGGGCAGTCTGTGAGGTCCAGCGTCGAGAGGCGATTGCGGTAAACGTGTAGCACCTGGAGGTTCACGCAATTGTCAATCGAGAGGTCTGAGATGATGTTGCGGCCGGCGTCCACTCGGATGAGGGCGCGGTCGTTATCCAGGGTAAGGGATGAAATGCGATTGTCGGTGACGTTGATGCGCTGCAGGTTCTTGAAACCGGAGACGTTGAGCGCGCCGGCCAGGTTCTTGTGGCTCCAGTCGATTTCGGTGATATAACCGTTTTCCATCTTTACTCCTTCCCATGAAGCGGGATTGCCGAGGTCTGTGATGTTTAGGGCCTGTGCGTTGGAAACACCCTTGTCCGAGGGTGTCTGGAGGAAGGCTTTGAGCTGGTTCAACTCATTCTTTTGAGGCTTTTGGGCCATTGCGGCGCTAAGTGTCAGCACTGCCGCAAACAGTAACATTATCCTTTTCATAACTTCTTAAATTAAGATATATTTACCATTATAACGTCCTTTTTTTGCTTTTGTTCAATAGTTGACATTTTTTGCTACACGTGCGCTATAACTCTTAATATAAAGGGGATGCGGGTGGTTAAAAACTGTTAACGGCTGTAACGGATAGGGGTGGTAGTTCGTTATAAAAGTATGATAATGAGCTTAACCATGACATTCCTGAAAGGAGTTGCCATCATCGGGATTATCGGCTTGATGATAATCGCGCTGACGGCGATAAACTATGTCATGACGCGTAATAATCTTCCGAACCGCGAAGGCACTGACAAGCTCCGACGGCAAGTGGACGAGGGCCAGGAGGTCATCAGCAGGCTCAGTGTGTTTTACGATTTCCTGGTGCGCGATTTCAAGCCGGGAAAACGGCGGAGGCCCCATGGGAAACGGCATTCCCCCACAGCCAATAAAGGACGTTAGTATTACGCCGAAAATTTCAGCATTTCAGCAAAGGAAGGTGAGTACTCCTTTCTCTTCATCCTCTCCTGTATAGGCGAAGTTGTCGCTTTCAAGCCGTTTCAGCTCTTCTGTGGATGTGATGCGTTTCTCTATGATTTCTCTCAGGAGGAGTCCGCGCATTTGTTTCAACTTGTTTGACGACGGGGTACGCACGGTATGCGCGTCCACCATCTCCCTGAGTCTCACTTCATGACGCTTTGCGAACTTGCAGAGCACTTTCCAGTCGAAACATTTTGCCGCCTCGGCCGGCATAAGGTCAAGGATTTCAGACGTACTTTCGGCGCGCAACGCTGCGACGAGGCGGATGGTGCTTTTCCCTTTTTGCCAACGGCTGAGCGGGACGTCGCCGGGCGCTATGCGTGAACTGTAATCTGTGCGGTAAGGGCGCACCGTGTCGTCGGGGCGCAGCAGTGAGTAAAGCGAAGAGATGATGCGCAGTTTGTGCGCGGCAAATTCCCTCGCTCCCGCATTTAAGCCCGCAGGGTCAAGGTATCTGAATACGACTCCTGTAAAGGCGTCGATGGCGGAGAGTCCGAAGTGTTTGTCGATGAACTCGAGGGCGAATTGTCGCGAACGGATAGCCATTGCAGGTGATACTTTCAGCGCTGCGGCTATCTGCGCCACGCTCATCGAGGCTATGCGGGCGCAAATCTCGTCGGCCTGCGGTTCACCTTCGGGAAACTGAGGATGTTGCACCGGGCGCAGATCGGTGCGCATTGTCTTGGATTCGGCTATCAGTGTTATCATCTTTCAAATACCGGGCTGATTTATATAATGTAGCTGTCTTAGCTGAGTAAGCTAAGATTAGCGGGTTTGCGAGGGTTGGCTTAAATTTAACATCAGGTTCCTTGGAAATAACAACTGCCGGAACCTGATGTTTTTTATTTGGGTTGATTAAGAGTGGTATTTTGCTTCAGTGCTCTTGCGTTCCCTTCACTCTTCAGAGAGTGAGGTTCCCATTTCCTGGCCTTTGCGGACGGCTGGGATACCGTTCTTCATCCATTCAGGCATCGGGTCGCCTTTGAGGTAATGGTCGAAGAACTGCTGGAGGCGGATAGTGATGTCCTTGCGGTTTTTGCGGGCGCGGATGTTGTGGGCTTCGCCGTTGTACTGGAGCATCCATACAGGCTTGTGCAGGCGGCGGAGAGCCATAAACATTTCGATGCCCTGGTACCAGGGCACAGCTCCGTCCTGGTCGTTGTGCATGATGAGCAACGGAGTTGTCACACGGTCGGCGTAGAACACTGGCGAGTTGGCTATATAGAGCTGTGGCGCTTCCCAGAGGTTGCGGCCGATGCGCGACTGTCCCTTTTCATACTGAGCCTGCCGGGAATCGCCTGTTCCCCAGCGTATTCCGCCGAAAGCAGAGGTCATGTTGGCCACAGGAGCACCGGAGCCGGCGCAGGCGAACATGTCGGTGCGCGTAACGAGGTAAGAAGTCTGGTAGCCGCCCCAGCTCTGGCCGTCGATGCCGATCTTTTCCTTGTCGATGAAGGGGAAGCGCTTGCAGAGGTCCTCGACGCCGGAGCATACGTAGTTGTATGCGCTCTCACCGGGAATACCGGGAGCGTACTTGATGTCGGGCACGAAGACTACGTAGCCGCGGCTGACGTAGAAGGGGTAGTTGACCCAGCTCCACGAAGGCTCCATGGTGTAGTGGAGGTAGAGGTTCTCGCTGTTGCGCTCGTAGAAGACCACGAGCATGGGGTACTTCTTGTTGGGGTCAAGGTCCTCGGGAGTGTAGAGAACGCCTTCGGTGAGATCTCCATTGTAGGCGTACCACTTCACAAGCTGTGCGTCGCCCCAGGAGTAGTCGGCCATCTGGGGGTTGGCGTCAGTCACCTGGCGGGCCTTGGCGAAGTTGTTGTCGGTGGCGATGAATACCTGCGGAGAAGTGGAAAATCCGGTGGGGTCGAGGCTCCAGATGTCATAGCGGTCATATACGAGGAAGCGACCGTCGTCCTTGGTCCAGCCGGCGAATCCATAGGGCATGCGCTGCATGGGTATGTCCTGGTCCTCGTCCCAAAGAGGATATTCGATGTCGGCGGTGAGATTGACGGTCTTGCCGGTGGCGGGGTCGAAGGCGTAGTAGTCACGGTCCTTGAACATCACCACGTACTTGCCCATGGGCGACAGCCCGTTGAGACCGGACTGGCTCTCTCCTACCGACGTGGTCGCACCGGTGCGGAGGTTGAGAATGGTGAGATCTTCGGGGGCCACGTAGTCCCACTGGCGGGTGACCTGCCACTGGCTGGGGTCGCGGAGCAGGACGTTGTCGCCGGCCCAGAGGTCGGAAGGCACCACGTCCACCAGGGAATTGGCGGTGACGAGGCGTTGGCTGCCATCACTCAGGTCGATTACCAAAGGCATGGTGTGCTCGCGGAGCTTCTTGCGATTGACTTCCTCCTGGGGCGGCGTGTAGGGGGCGTCCCAGCGCCAGATGTCGAGGGCTGCCTGCTCGAAGTCGACGATGTTGGTGTCGTTGGGCAGGACTGTCGGTGCGACGCCGACGATGAGGCGGTTGCCATCGCGCGAGAAGCGTAGCTCGGAGTACTGGTTGATGAAGAGGCTGTCGCCACGGGCGGCTCGCTGGGCGGCCTGCCAGGCGCGGAGTATGGAATCGTTCTGCTCGGGGGTGCCGGTCGTGGGCGGACGCATCAGGCGCACCTCAGGGTTGGGCACGAGGGCCACCTTGTATTCCTGCTCTGCGGGGACGCCGGGCCTGCGCAGGTCCACACGATAGAGGCTGTTGCGGCGCGTGCCGGTGTCGTTGGAGTCGTTGGAGGCGATGAATGCCATCTGGTCGGAGGCGCGGGAGAAGACTGGCGTGCCGTAGTGCTTCTGTCCGCGGTCGAGCAGAGTGTAGGAGGTGTCTCGCAAGCTCAGCAGGGCAACGCCGCGCCGGGTGACGGAGTCTTTCTTCTGAGGCTCGATGACGATACCCACATGCTGTCCGTCGCGACTGACGGACCAGTTCTTGACCCACTTGGTGACCTTCTGGCGCCCGGTTGGCAGGTGGCGGGCAATCAGCGGCTTGCCGGCTTTCTTGTCCTTCAGCGCCTTAGGCTTGATGTAGGTGGTGTCGGAGGTGGAGTATACCACCCAGTCGCCGCCGTCGAGGCCTACTCGGTAGCGCTGCACGTTGGCTATTTTCTCGACGGTGCCTTTGCTCAGGTTCACGAGCGCGAGGCTGTCCTGGGGCAGGTCGAAGTCCTTCTTCTTCTTGATTTTGGCGGCACGGGTGTCGGCGTATAAGGGCTTAATGAGGGCGATGGCCCACTGGCCGTCGGCGGTGAAAGATGGCTGGTAGCCACGGGCGATGGAGACTTCCTTGCCGGTGCGGGTGTTGCGGAATGTGAGGACTCCGTCGCCCTCCTGCGGATTGACCATGTAAGCGGCCCACTTGCCATTCTGGCTCAACGGCGCCACGCTCACCGACTGCCACGAGTCGAACGAGTCATGGTCGAGCGGCTTCTTGGCGCTGACGCCCAGGCAGCAGCCTATGGCCAAGGCGAAGAGAAGAAATCGATTTTTCATATTTTCACTTATAGTTGAGGGTTGAGGACCCGAAGCTCGCCGAGCTTAGCTCGGCGGCAGCGCCAAAGTAAATGCACTGCCTGCGGGGACAACTCTTGACTCTTAACTTTTTATGCGGACGCACCAGGGTGCGTCCCTACAACTTGAGAATCAGTCTACTTTGTGGAGATCGTGGCCCATGCGCGCCTTCTTGGTGTGCATGTAGAAGCGGTTGTAGTCGTTGGGTTCGATCTCGAGGGGGACGGTCTCGACCACTTTCAGGCCATAGCCGTTGAGGGCGCGACGCTTCATGGGATTGTTGGTCATGAGCCGCATGGAACGGATGCCGAGCTCGTGGAGGATGTTGGCTCCGACGCCGTAGTCACGCTCGTCGGCACGGTGGCCGAGGTGGAGGTTGGCGTCGACGGTGTCGAGGCCCTGCTCCTGGAGCTTGTAGGCGCGTATCTTGTCCATCAGGCCGATGCCTCGGCCCTCCTGGCTGAGGTAGACGACGGCTCCGCGTCCCTCCTTCTCGATGAACTGCATGGCGGCATGGAGCTGCTCTCCGCACTCGCAGCGTCGTGAGGCGAAGGTGTCGCCGGTAAGGCATGAGGAGTGCATGCGCACGAGCACGGGTTCGTCGCCGCTCAGGTCACCCTTGATGAGGGCCACGTGCTCCAGGCCTGTGGCGAGCTCGCGGAAAGGGATGAGGCGGAAGTGCCCGTACTGGGTGGGGAGGTCCACTTCCTCTCCGCGCTCCACCAGGCTCTCGCGGCGGAGTCGGTAGGCGATGAGGTCGGCGATGGAGATGAGCTTGAGTCCCCACTCGTCGGCACGGCGGCGCAGCTCGGGCAGACGGGCCATGGTGCCGTCGTCGCTCATGATCTCCATGAGTGTGGCGACTGGCTGTAGGCCGGCCAGGCGGCAGAGGTCGACGCTGGCCTCGGTGTGGCCGGCTCGCTGGAGCACACCCTTGTCCTGGGCGTAGAGGGGATTGATGTGGCCGGGGCGGCCGAACGTCTCGGGACGGGATGCGGGGTCGGCGAGGGCGCGGATGGTGGCTGCGCGGTCGGCGATGCTCACGCCCGTGGAGCATCCCTCGAGCTTGTCGACGGTGACGGTGAAAGGGGTGCCGAGCACCGACGTGTTGTCCTCTACCTGCTTGGCGAGGTCGAGCTCGCGGCAGCGGCTGATAGGCATCGGCACGCAGAGCACGCCGCGGGCGTTCTTGAGCATGAAGTTGACCTGCTCGGGGGTAATCATTTCGGCGGGGACGATGAGGTCGCCCTCGTTCTCGCGGTCCTCGTCATCGACGACAATCACGAATTTGCCCTGGCGGAAATCCTCCAGTGCCTCCTCTATACTGTCAAGCTTTATTTTCGAATCCATGCTTGGTTTTAGAAATTTATTGCAAAGTTAATTTTTTTAGCCGTGACGGCCAAATGCAGCACGCTTATGCACACGTCCCGATTTTTCCGGCGTTGCCGCTCCCGCAATATCGGGACAATCCATTAACGCGAGTTCGGGATAAGTAATACCCTGAACTCGCGCTACTAACCTTTTGCGCAGACGGATGCCGCGCCCCGGCGGCAGTGCTGCTGCCTGCGGGAGCGCGGCATCGCGCTGACGGGAGGGTGCGGGAGCAAAGTGTCTCGTCCCTACATCTCCTCGCCGTATCCGGAACCGTCCTGTATCTCGCCGCCGTCGGATTGTCCCGGCTTGCGCTTGGCCTTCATGTTCCCGAAAGAGTACTTGACGGTAAAGCGGACCGTTCGCGACGAGCGCCAGCGCTTGTTGTCCTGCGTATAGCCGAGTCCATTGGTGACGTTGTGCATACGGCGCGAATCAAATACGTCGCGGCAGTTGACGGAGAATGACCAGTTGCCCAGGTTCTTGCGGATGCCCAGGTCCACGTTCCAGGCGGGCTCGTGAGTACCCTGCGCCTCCTTTTGGCGTGAATGATAGCGTCCGGTGGCCTGGATGGACATGGACCAGGGCAGGCGCACTGAAATCATGGATCGGATATCCCAGGCGAAAGAGTTCTGCTTGTCGCCGCTCAGGGAGTAGGTCTGGCCGTCGCGGACGAAGTCCTTCTGCCAGGCCTTGAGGTGGCTCTGGTAGACGTTGCCCGTGGTGGTGATCTCCAGCACGCGGTTGAAGAGCTGGTTCTTGACCACGAGCTCGGCGCCGGAGTTGAAGCGCTTGGAGACATTGTCCCAGGTGGTGTACATGACGTTGTCGGCGGTTATGTAGCTGAGGCGCGTCATGATGTCATCGGCGGTGCGCAGGTAGCCGCTCAGCGAGATCATGTGGTTATCCCAGGTCTTGATGTAGTTGAGTTCGAAGGCGTTGGAGTACTCGGGCTGGAGCTCGGGGTTGCCGTAGGAGATGTCGGTGGGGTTGGAAATGTTCTGGAAAGAGTTGAGCTGTCCGCCCCAGGGCCGGCGTATGCGGCGGGTGTAGTTGATCTGCACCTCATTGTCGCGGGGCAGGGAGTAGCTGAGGAAGATGCTTGGGAAGAGGGCGAAACGGTTCTTCTTGAACATGGGCACGTCGTCCTCGGCCTGACCGAAGTTCAGGGAGCGTGTGCGTATCTGCCACGCTTCTGCGCGTACGCCGCCGGAGTAGGAGAAGTTGCCTACGCGGCCGCCGAGAGTGGCGTAGAAGGCGGTGATGTTGTTATCGTAGATGAACTTGTTGTAAAGGTCGCGAAGCAGGGTGCCGTCGGTGTGTTCGGGGGCACCCCAGGTGGTGACGGGGGTGTTCTCGTGGCTGTAGGTGCCGTTATAGCCGGCCTCAAGCTTGAAGTAGTCGTTTAAGCGGACGGAGTAGTCGAGCTTGGCTTCGATGGACGAGGTGCTGATGTCCTGTCTCTGCGCCTGGTAGACATCCTCGGCATCCTCCTGGCCGGGGAACTCCTGATGCTGCTCGTAGACGTTATCGTTGGGACCGCCCCAGTGATTGTATCCCACAGTGGCCTGCAGGGTATGGACGTCAGACCACTTATGCAGGTAGCCGAGCTCGGCGTGGGTGCCGAACATGTCAGACGAGGAGCTGGAGTAGTTGCGGTTGAAGTTCCAGTGGTTGAGGAGGTTGGAACTGTAGAGGGTGGTGGTATGGCCCCAGCGGTGGCCCATCATGCCGAAACCGGACAGGGAGAACTCGTCTTTGTCGGTGAGGTGGTAGGTGGCGCCGAGGCGGAGGAAGAGGTTGTTGCCGTGGTTACTACTCTCGCCGTCGGAGTTAAGGAAGTAGTTCTTGCCGTCGGCGTCGAGCTCGTCGTAGGTGCGGCGCGATTCGGAGCCTCCCTTGTTGTGGCGCATTCGGAATCCAAGGCCGCCGTAGAGTTCCCAGCGGGCATCGGAGTAGTTGATGTTGAAGGAGGCGTTGCCGCCGCCGCGTGTGGTGGCGCCTATCTCGGCACTGCCGAAGTAGCCGCCGCGACGGTCCTGCTTGAGGATGATATTGATGATGCCGGCGGTGCCTTCGGGAGAGTACTTGGCAGAGGGGTTGGTGATGACTTCGATGCGCTCGATGCTCTCGCCGGGTATCTGCTCGAGAATCTGGGCGCGGTTGTCGGCGGTGAGGCCGGACTCCTTGCCGTTAATCCATACGGTGACGGAGGAGTTGCCTCGCAGGGAGACTTCGCCGTCCTGGTCCACCTCGACGGAGGGGATGGACTCGAGGAGCTCGCTGGCGGACTGGCCGGCGGAAAGGATAGAGGCGTCGACGTTGAAGACGCGGCGGTCGAGGTCGAAGCGCATCTGGCCTCGAACGCCGGTGACGACTACTTCCTCAAGCATCTTGGTGTCCTCGGCCAGGGTCACGTCGGGCAGCTGGACGTCGGTGTCGGCGATGACGATGTCGCGTTCCTGGGGCACGTTGCCCTCCATGGTGATGAGGACTGTATACTTGCCGGCCGGGATGTTCTTGATCTCGAAGGTGCCGTCTTCGGCTGTGGATGTGCCTATGGCCAGGCGCTTGCCGTTTTCGTCGGCAAGCTGGATGTTGACGAAGTCCATGGGCTGTCCTGACTTGCCGACTACCTTCCCTCGCAGGTTGGCGTCGGCCATAGCGGCGGAGCCGCACAACAGGGCCGTCAGCGCGACGGCGCACAGTTTCTTGGTTATACTCATTGCTTTCGTGGTCTCTTACGAGAGTGAGACACGGGAAAAAAGGTAAGGTTTAATTTTGAGTCAAAAGTTAAAAGTCAAGAGTGCGACGACGCCACTCGGAACGCCATTCGACTCTTGACTTTTCAACTCGCAACTAATCTTGGTCAGAAGCGGAGCTTTGCGGAAGTGCTTCCGCACACTGCGATGTAGAGGCCGCGGGCCGGGACGACAATGTCGGTGCCGGCGAGGCCGCGGGCTGCGACGCGGCCGTCGGCGGTGTAGAGGATGACGGTCTGGCCTACGTCGGCGCCATCGACGCGCAGGGTCATGCCATCGGTGGCGAAAGTCACCTGGCTGTCGACATCGATGCCGGCCACAGAGTTGAAACCGGCGCGGGAGTAGGCGGTGAAATATACATTTCCTGAACCGAAAAGCTCGTCATCGTCGGTGTCCTCGTCCTCGGTGATGGAAGTCAGAGTGATGTCGGTCAGGGAACCGTCCCAGGCCTTGAGCGCAGGGGTCGTGTTCTCTGTAAAGGAATGGTACTGCATACATGGGAAGCAGACAAACATTGAAGAACCTGGCCTCTTTTCATTGCCGTGTGCTTCCACGATATTGGCGTACTGGTGATCGGCATCGTCGTTGACGATGTTGTAGTTCCAGATTCGGGGCTGATAGTCGATATGCCATACGAGCATACCCCAGGATGGAACGTAATGGTCCCAGTCGTCCCGGTTCCACTGGCGGTTCTCGAGGGTGAAGTATTCGTTGGCCTTGTTAGTGGGGATGACGTAAGCCTGGTTTGTGTTCAGCAGCGAGGCGGGGAGCTCATAGTCGGCGCCGCGCTCAAGGATGATGGGCTTGAGCCATCCCAGAGCGCTGCGCTCCCAGGCCGAAAGTGTGGGGGGCGTCTTGGAATCGTTGACGTAGGAGCCGGATGCCATCAGAGCCCAGATGCCAGGGTGGTTTTCGGCTTTGTAGCTGGTGGAATAGAGGTCAGGAAGGCCGAGCACGTGGCCGAACTCGTGACAGAAGGTGCCGATGGCGTCGACACCGGAAGCCGTGAGCTCGTTGCCGCAGGCGTAGGAGCCAAGCTTTACACCGTCGAAGACGGGCGACATATCCTCGGGAATTACCCAAGAATGGGGCCAGATGGTATTGGCACCCCCGCCGCTGGCCTCGCCGCGGCCGGCATAGATGACGTAGACGTTGTCAACAAAACCGTCGTGGTTATTGTCATAGTCGGCGAAGTTCACCTTACCCAGGGCGCCCTGGCAGCCGTGGATGACCATCTCGCGAGGACGGACGTCGCTGCTGCCATCGGAACCATGCGCGCCGTAATAGGCCTGCGTGTTGGGCAGTGTGATGGGGCCTACGACGTCGAACTGCGGGGTAAACTGGCCTTTGGAAGCGTCGGCGTAATAGTCCAGGGCCGAACCTGTGAAGCCACGCTCCTTGTAGTTGCGCTGGGTAATCTGCGCCTTGATCATGTCGGTAGAACCGGTGGAGAAGTGGACGTCGGAATACTGCACCATGAGCACGAGCACCTTGGGAGAGCCGATGGTGGGGAAATCGCTGCCCGGGAACAAGCCTGGCAGGCGGTCGCCGGGATACACCATGCCGTTTTCAAGCTGCCGGGCGGGCGCCTGGCGCGTTTCGGCCGTGCGGTTCACATAAGGATGCCTGGCCGGGGCGGCGGAGATGCCGGCCTGCGCCTTTTTTATCATGGCGGCCTGCTCGGCGGGATTGGCGGCAAGGCGGGCATTGCCGTCGGTGACAAGCTCGCCGGGCGTGAAGACTCCCTCGGCGTCGAGGCTGGCATAGCGGAAGCCATCGGCGGTCTCAAGGACCATGCGACCGTTTTCGGTGGTGTAGTAGTGTCCGCGCTCGTCGCCGTACAGGCGCACGCGAATTGAGGAACCATCGGGCTGCGTCATGGTCAGCACACCGGGATATGCCGGCACGGCCTGCGCCCCAAGGGCTCCGCCGACGAACAGGGTAAGGACTGTCGCGACCTTAGATATTCGTTTCATAATATGTATGTAGGGGTTTCTTTTCAAATTGCGAAGTTAATACATTTTGTCTTCTTCTGCAAATTTCCTGCTAAAAACACATGCGGGGCGGAGTCACAAAACATTTGGGTATCTCGCCAAAACAATATCGCCTCACCAAACTTACGATTGTGCCGGACTAACGAAAAAACTGACCACAACAACATGCGAACGCGAGTTGTCTCTCAACTTTTACCACCGCACATTGTTTATATTAGGAGCGCCGGAAAGGGAATCGTACACGCGGCAGGCGTTTTTTTGGCCCAGTCCCACTCCGTTTCAAAAAAAAATCACTAATTTTGCGCTCTGAAAAGTACGAAAGGTAAAAACTCTTAAAGAAACACACAAGCAGATGAAGATTGAGAAAATCGTAGGCCGCGAGATACTCGACTCGCGAGGCAATCCTACAGTGGAGGTGGACGTCACCCTGGAATCCGGCGCCTTCGGTCGCGCCGCAGTGCCCTCGGGCTTTTCAGAAAAAGTCTACGAAGATTCACCTTTGGGAAGAGTACGGGAAG
>OHBJ01001883.1_pt1 | contig 14414 bp, 15 predicted proteins | sample 1577241 | NCBI WGS metagenome assembly OHBJ01 (sample SAMEA3541594, study PRJEB24748) | human gut metagenome | biome: human gut; feature: human-associated habitat; material: faeces | place: China | collected 2012
GATTTGTACGACGAACAAGAAACTCTTAGTCTAAGGCAGCAAAGCCTGTTTTGAGATCTTCCAAGATATCATCAATATGTTCCGCCCCAATGGAAAGACGGATTGTTGACGGCGTAATCCCTGAACTAAGGAGTTCTTCTTCCGTCATCTGTGAATGGGTTGTTGAGGCCGGATGGATTACAAGGCTCTTCACATCTGCTACATTTGCCAGAAGGGAGAAGACCTTCAGATGATCGATGAAGGTACGGGCCGCTTCTGGACCGCCCTTGATTTCAAAAGTAAAGATGCTGATCCCGCCATGGGGGAAATATCTCCGATAGAGTTCATGATCGGGATGATTGTCAAGGGAAGGATGATTCACCTTGGCTACATGGGGATCATGGGCAAGGAAGTCGACAACCTTAAGGGCATTTTCCACTTGCCGCTCTACACGCAGGGAAAGGGTCTCCGTTCCCTGAAGGAGCATAAAAGCCGCAAAAGGAGACAGGGTAGCTCCCAAGTCGCGGAGAATGACAGCCCGAACATAAGTAACAAAAGCAGCCGCTCCCACATCACGCGTAAAGCTCAGACCATGATAGCTGGGATTTGCCTCCACAAGCCAAGGGAATTTACCCGATGCAGCCCAATCAAATTTGCCGCTGTCCACAATAACCCCGCCCAGGGTCGTACCATGACCGCCAATGAATTTTGTCGCCGAGTGGACAACGATGTCGGCACCAAACTCAAAAGGGCGGACGAGATAAGGCGTAGCAAAGGTATTATCCACCACAAGGGGGATTCCATGTTTATGGGCAATCTCCGCCACGGCGCCGATGTCAATGAGGTTGGCATTCGGATTGCCTACGGTCTCAATGTAAAGGAGCTGCGTATTTTCCCGGATGGCCCCTTCAAAAACGGATGAACCCTTTGTCGGATCGACAAAGGTCGTTTCAATACCAAAGTCAGGCAAGGTATGGGCGAAAAGGTTATAAGTCCCGCCATAGATGGTTGTTGCGGCCACAATGTGGTCATCCTTATGGCAAAGGGCCTGGATAGTATAGCTGATGGCCGCTGCCCCCGTTGCGGTCACAAGTGCTCCCACGCCGCCTTCCAGTGCAGCAAGGCGTTTTTCAAGGACATCGCTTGTTGGATCCCCCAGCCGGCTGTAAATGAAACCAGCATCCTTCAAGGCAAAACGGTCCGATGCTTGGGCAGAATCCTTAAAGACGTAGGATGTACTCATGTAAATCGGTACGGCACGGGCCCCGGTCGATGGGTCCGGCTGTTCCTGCCCTACATGGAGCTGCAGTGTTTCAAAATGATACGCTTTTCCTTCACTCATCACAATACCCCCTATAATCAATTCATAGTCTTAAAATATGAATTGATTATAGGGGGTACAAAATGACCTGTCAACTAGTTAGGCAAGTTCTCCACCAAGGAAGATTTGACTATACCAAATGTTACAGTTTGCTTGGACGTTCGTATGATGAGTCGTATGATGATTCATCTGCTCAAGCCTTTTTGGAAAGCATCCATACCATGACCATGATGCACAGGGCACCCGCCATTTCCACAAAACCCACGCGGTTTCCCATAAACAGGATGGATACCGCATAAGCGGACAGCGGTTCAAAAGCCGCAAGGGCACCGGTTTCCGAGGCGGGGATATATTTCGTGCTTTCAAGGTACACCGTATAGGCAATGAGGGTTCCCAGGACAATGATGACACCAAAAGCGGCAAAAGTACCTCCCGTCCACAGGGTTCCTTCAAGGGTTGGATGGTTGAGGGCCATAAGGAGCAGGGCGTTACCCAGGCTCCCCCAGCCAATGATCAGAAAGGTCGAATAGCGGTGCAGGAGATCGGCGGCAAAAGCCGTATAAAACGCCATGCCAAAGGCGCTCAGGATACCCCAGAAAAGGGCTTCCCGAGAGATGGCAAGCGCTGCTCCCTCCCCTTTTGTCGCAATGAGGAAGGTTCCGACAATGGCAAGGAAAGCGGCCACTGCTTCCCGCCGACGAGGACGCCGTCGTTCCAAAATAAGGTAATAACCCAGCAGGATAACGGGCATGAGATACTGCAGGACCGTTCCCGTTGCTGCATTGCTGTAATGGATGGCAATCGTAAAAGGAAGCTGCATGGTATAAAGACCCAAGACCGTAAAGCGAAGGAGCCTCAAAAAATCCTTTTTGACAGGTTCCAGGAGCTTTTCCCCACGCAGGCCGCTGATCAAAAGAAAGACCGCGGCCGTGACAACCATGCGGATTGCAAGGACCGTATCCCAGGAAAAATGTTGATAAGTCATGAGGTATTCCAAACTGTTGCTGCTGCTTCCCCATAGCGTTGCCCCAACAAGAACAAGCATCACCCCATATTGATGTGTTTTTTTCATAATCGTGGTCCTTTCCAAAAAGGTCAGCTTTCTTCAAAGGGATCGGCCCAGACCGCATCGCTGAGGCTAAAGAGCGCTTGATAGCGAGGACATGATTCATCATGATCGTTGATGACGCCGACAGCTTCAAGATAGGAATAAATGGTGACAGGTCCGACAAAGGAAAAGCCCCGCTTCTTAAGGTCCCGGCTGATAGCCCTGGATAGGCCATTGGCGGTCGGGAGGGTCCCTGTCCCATGCCCTTTGTAAAAGAGGGTCTTTCCCTTTGTATACCCCCAAAGATAGCGGTCAAAACTGCCATATTCCTTGGCAACGGCAAGATAGGCCCGGGCATTTTTGATGACGGCACGAATCTTGCGTTCCGAATGGATAACACCGTCCGTGGCCATGATACGGGTCACGTCGCGTTCCCCAAAAGTGGCAATGGTCAGAGGGTCAAACCCCCTAAATGCCTCTTTCAAGGCCTCCCGTTTTTTGAGGATAAGATCCCAACTCAGTCCGCACTGCAGGGCCTCAAGCATCAAGAATTCAAAAAGGGCCCGATCATCATGGAGCGGAACGCCCCATTCCTGATCATGATAGGCCTTCATCAACGGATTGATCGTACACCAAGCGTGACAGCTCATGTTGCCCTCCCAAAAGATTCTCTTCGCATTGTACCATGAGTTGGCTGGAAAGAAAACCGCTTCCCGAGAAGTGTCCTTTTAGACTATTTGTTCAAGTTTTTTCCGAAATAATAATTGTTTTTTACTAGGCTTTCAGTATATAATAATAGCAAATGAAAAACGACTCTATTCTTTGATAGCTTTCGTTATTGATGGGAAAAATCATGGCTGTCATCCGGGATGATGGAGCTCCTGGAAGCTATCGTTCCATTTTAGCGTGTCAGGTCCAAGATTTGCCTGGCAGAAGAGTAGACGCACTTATGGGGAGGGAGAAATCATATGCCCAAAGAAAACAGTACGCATCAAGTCGATCCCATGGATAAATGGGTCTCTATTGAACAGGCAGCAAATTACCTAGGGGTCAGTGTGGTTACGGTTCGTTCCTGGCTGCGTGAAAAGCGCGGCATTCCAGCAGTCAAAATTGGAAAGCAGTGGAAATTCCGGCTTTCTGACCTTGAAAAATGGGTCACCAGCGGAGGTAGCCAATTCGGTTCTGACAAAGGGGAAGAATAAAAAAGATGACCGGTTCCCAAAGGAGCTGGTCATCTTTTTTATTCGAAAGTCCTGACCCTTTCAGCATCAGAAGGTTGCCAGGTCAAAAACGTGAAGCCCCAGTTCCCGGGAAAGGACCTGCAGGATCTTTTCACCGCCGACGGAGTTTCCCTTTTTATTGAGCATCGGCCCAAAGGTACCAATGCCCACCCCTTTACGGGAAATGGCCACGATGCCGCCGCCGACACCACTTTTACTGGGCAGTCCGACCTTAACTGCATATTCGCCCGATTCATCATACATGCCGCAGAGCATCATGAGGGTCGTCACAATCCGTACAATGGTGGGATCGATTAGCTGCTCACCTGTATCAGGATCGATGCCGTGGTTGGAAAGGACCATACCATAACGGGCAAGATCCTTGGCCGTTACCATGACAGAGCACATGCGGAAGTAAATATCGAGGATATCTTCCGGTTCTCCATCAAGGACATTGTCGCTCTTTAGGAGAAAAGCAATGGAACGATTCCGCGTCCCCGTTCGTTTTTCAGACTGATAGACTTCTTCATTGAGACTGATGCGAGGATTATTGCAGACTTTACGGACAAGTTCCAGGAAACTGCCGAAGGGATCTTCCGTTTCTACACAGCTTGCCGTAACGATGGCACCCGCATTGATCATGGGATTAAAAGGACGCCAATCCTTTAATTCCAGCTGCAGGATGCTATCAAAGCGATCACCAGTTGGCTCCATGCCAATTTTACTGAAGACTTTATCGTAACCCGCCGTCTGGAGCGCCAAGATAAGGGAAAAAGTCTTGGAAATGCTCTGCATGGTGAAGGGAATGTTGTAATCCCCGGCCTTATAGATGGTCCCATCTTTTTTCATGAGACAGACGCCAAGGTTGGACGAATCGGCCTTGGCAAGTTCTGGGATGTAGCTTGCCACCTTACCTTCATAAAGGACGTTGCGTCCTTTTTCGAGAGCCATTTCCAAGATGGATTGTACGTCAACTGCCATAGTGTGTAACCCCTTTCTCAATGAAATCATTTCCAGAAATCAAGTTCCTCGGGGTCCATCCCGATGGATTCCGCTTTAAAGACCGGATCAAGACCCTGCGCTTTTTGCTTTTCGTAGTCTTTGTAGGCCTTGATGACAACGCCGGATAGGGCAACACAGGCCGGCAGATTGATGAGGGTCATGCCGCCCATGGTGATATCGGCAAGACTCCAAGCTGCCGTCATGGGAATGATGGCCCCAATAAAGACAATAAGGATGGCATAGATGTGGAATCCTCTCATAAAGGACGGGCTCGGCATCTTCTTACCATTCAGGTACGCAAGTCCATTTTCACAATAATAGATATTGCCGATGAGGGTCGTAAAGGAGAAAATCAACATAGCCACAGTAATAAAGAGCGGTCCAAAATGCCCCAGCTCGCTGAAAAGGGAGTTTTGTACCCAAACCGCACCAGCGGCTTCCTTGGTAGGGACCACACCGGAAACAAAGCACATGAAGGCCGTGGCATTGCAGAGGATGATCGTATCGATATAGACCGTAAGCATCTGCACGAGGCCCTGCTTGACCGGATGGGATACGATGGCTGAAGCGGCGGCGTTTGGTGCGGATCCGACCCCTGATTCATTGGAATACAGGCCGCGTTTGATGCCCATGACAAGGCAGCTGCCTGCTACACCGCTAAGGATAGCCTTGAAATTGAATGCGTCTTCGAGGATCATGGAAATGACATAGGGGATCATGCCAAGATTCATGACAAGGACGATGGCCGTTACAATGACATAGGCCACACCCATGAAGGGCACAAGGATGCTGGCCGCTTTTTCGATTCGTTTGGCACCCCCCATGACACAGGCCCCACACAAGATGGCAAGGATGGCCCCGATGATGGCGGGCGTCACGCTGGGATCATAGAAACTGTAGACAGAGAAAGTAGACTGTACATTGTAGGAGCAGACAAGGTTAAAACCAAAAGAATAGGTCAGAAGCAGAAAGACAACAAAAGCCGTGGCAAGCGTCTTGTTGTGGAGGGCATCTTCGATGTAATAAGCCGGTCCGCCATAGCTTGTCCCATCGGAATTTTTCCGCTTATAGATCTGCGCCAAGGTGCACTCTACAAAAGATGATGCGGCCCCAATAAGGGCCATGACGGTCATCCAGAAGACGGCGCCAGGACCGCCGAGGCAGATTGCCGTAGAGATTCCGATAATGTTGCCCGTTCCAACGCAGGCAGCCGAAGAGACCATCAGCGCCTGAAAAGGGCTCGTTCCCTTTTCATCCGTCGGTTTTGCCATGACAAGACGCATCCCCTCGGGGAGCCGGTGAATCTGGACAAAGCCCATGCGGAGGCTGAAATAAAGACCGGCCGCGGCCATGACCACAAGCAGGATGGGATAATAGAGGACACTGTCGATTGCATCAAGGATTTCTACCATGTTCGCACTTCCTTTTCACTGTTTTAACAATAGTTCGAATATTTTCATTTCTATTATAATGAAAACGGGGGCATCAGCGATAATTGGAATGCTGCATGTGGGGTATTGCATTTATAAATGGCCCTCATGAAAATCTCTTTCCCCCTCATTCCTATGATATAATAGCCATATCACAGCATCGGAACCAATGAGTAAAGGAAATCACCATGGATACAAATAATTTACGCTATTTTGCTGCCGTCGCCAAATACGGCTCCATTACCCAAGCAGCCAAAGCCGCCTATATTTCCCAACCCCAGCTGAGCCACATCATCCGCCAGCTGGAAAAGGAAATGGGGCTTACCCTCTTCCGCCGAACCAGCCACGGGACAAAACTCACTGTCGACGGTCAGCGCATCCTCCTCCACTGTCAGGTCATCCTCAAGGAAATGGACCGCCTCCAGAACATGGTGAATGCCCACCGCATCGAAAAAAGCTGCCTCAATGTTAGCATGACCCGATTTTCCCATACAGCAGAGTGCTACAACGAGATTTGCCGACGCTATCAGGACATTGACAGTTTTACGGGCCGGCTCTGTGAAGGAGCCACCCTCGATGTCGTCCAAGATGTAAAGGAAAACCGCTCCAACATCGGCATCCTTCATATGGCCGGAAAAGAGGCGGACGATCTTGCTAGGAACTTTGAGGAGCAGGGCCTTATCTATGAACCCCTTGCCACCTTTCGGCCTTATGTATGCCTTTCCTCGGAACATGAACTCATCCGCACCGTTGGACGCCATGGCATCGACATCCGAGAACTTGTCGACTACGGCTTTGTCCGCTACATTGGCCAGTATGAGGATTTTATCTATCATCTGACGACGGAATCAGGCCCCATCGACCTGAACAACGCTCGCAAGATCATCTACGTCAATGACCGTCAGGAACAGATGCGCCTCCTGTCGCGAACCAATTTCTTTACTGTGGGCATCATGGAATTCCGGGACCAAGATTCCCTCTACGGTGTCATCTCCGTACCGCTCCTTGGCTGCGAGGAACGGTTCCGCTTTGGCGCCATTCGAAAAAAAGAGACCAAACCTTCCCAGATGGAGCAGGATTTCCTCGACCTTGTGTCCACCCGCTTCAAAAGAATGGAGATGGCGGATATCGACTAACCTTGAAAAAGGACTGGAAAAGAAGGATTTTCCTTCTCTTCCAGTCCTTTTTTGCAGTTCCGATCAGAGGCGGACCAACTGGGCATCACTGATACCGTCAAGGTTCCGTACAATCTCAAGGGTAGCCCCATCGACCGCGCTGTCGACGGTGAGTACCATCATGGCAGTCCCTTCTTTTTTCTTACGGCTGACCTGCATGGTCGCAATGTTGACGTGTCCGGCGCCCAAAAGGGTCCCAATCTGACCAATCATCCCCGGTTTATCATCATTGCGGGCAAAAATCATGTAAGGCGCCGGAATCGTATCGAACTGATAGCCCTCGACTTCCGTAATATGAGGCTGATTATCCGGCGTCACCATGCCAGCTGCCGTAAAGCTCTCCTTACCAGCCCCAATGCGGACAGCCACTCGGTTCATGCGGCCCTCCCCCTTGACCTTGCCTTCTGTCACAGTAATGCCCCGCGTTTCAGCGGCCAGTTCAGCATTGACCATATTGACCCGTTCCCGCAGGACCGGTGACAAGAGACCTTGAAGGATGCTGCGGGTCACCATCTGCGTCTCCTGCTGGGCCGCGGCCCCTTCATAAACAATCTCCAGCCGGTCCACCGGTGCTTTTTTCAATTGATAGTAAAGTTTTCCCAAGGCATCCCCCAGTGCAAGGTAGCCCCGCAGATCTTCCAGTTCCGTTGCCGCAATGGCAGGAAGGTTCACGGCGTTGGGAACCATCTTGCCGCCAAGGACATTGATGACTTCCTCGGCTATGGCAAGGCCCACCTTATCCTGAGCCTCAAAAGTGCTGGCCCCAAGGTGGGGCGTCACAACGCATTGAGGCATCCCGATGAGGGGAGAGATGGGATTGGGTTCATCCACCACAACGTCAAGCCCGACGCTTGCTACGATTCCTTCCTTCACTGCTTCGGCAAGGTCCTGTTCATTGTAAAGCCCGCCGCGGGCACAGTTGACGACGCGAACACCTTTCTTGCACTTCTTCCATTCAGCCGCGCCCAGCATATTGACCGTCTCTTCCGTCTTAGGCGTGTGGATGGTAATGACATCCGCTTCTTTCAGCAAATCATCCAAGGTCTCACATTTTTCCACACCAAGGCGCTGAAAACGGGAATCAGGGATATAAGGATCATAGGCAATGACGCGCATATCAAAGGCATGCATGCGCTTTGTAACAAGAGCCCCAATGCGGCCAAGCCCAATGATGCCAAGCGTTTTATGATAGAGCTCGCTGCCTTTGAGGTCCTTGCGTTCCCAGATGCCTTCTTCAAGCATCTTGTTGGCCCGGACCGTATTGCGGCAGCTTGCAAGCAGGAGACCGATGGTATGTTCAGCGGCCGAAATGATATTGGCTTCCGGCGTATTGACCACAATGATGCCCCGTTTGGTGGCACCGTCAAGATCGATATTATCCACACCATTGCCAGCCCGGCCAATCACCTTGAGTTTTTTTGCCGCATCATACAGCTCCTCGTTGACCTTTGTCACGCTGCGGACAATGAGGGCATCATAATTCCCAATAACCTGTAAGAGATCCTCCCGCTTGATGTCAAAATCAACGGTCACATCAAGGGCCTTCTCAGCCTTTAGGCAGACCACCCCCTTATCCGAGATCCGTTCCGCGACAAGCACTTTTTGTTTTTCCATGATGCTTCCTCCTCTCGGCGCCCGTAAAAAGAAAACTCCCATCCCTGCGACAACAGTCGCCAAGGACGGGAGAAGCTCTCACGTGGTGCCACCTTGTTTTACCCAATGGGCCTTCAAACGGGGTAACGGCCGCACTGCCCGGATAGGTTCTTTCCCTATCATTTCCGGAGCGGATTCCAAGACCCACCCTGCCGCGTTCCACCTTATCGCGGCTCTCTTGGAGGATGGGAGACCTGTACTATTCTCCTTCATCAATAATTTTAATGATATTAATTAAATGTTTTAAACTTTATGTTCTGTATTTTAGTTTCTTTCGTTTTGTTTGTCAAGAGCATTTGAAAATTTTTCGGCTCGGGCAAGATGGTCCTTCAGGATTTTGGAACGCTGGGATACGGCCTCCAAGGCAGAAGCCGCATCGTCTATTTTTTTCTGGGCCCGGTCCACAGCAAGATCAAAGCTTTCCATATCCTGCTGGATCCTGACAACAAAACGCCAGACTTCACTCGTCTTTTTCTCCACCATCAGGGTCCTAAATCCCATGAGCAGGCTGTTGATGAGTGCAGCAAGCGTTGTTGGACCGGCCACGGTCACGCGATATTTCTGCTGCAGTTCCGACAAAAGGCCGGGCACAGAGGTCACTTCCGCAAAGAGCCCTTCAAGGGGCAGATAGAGGATGCCAAAATCCGTTGAGTACGGCGGGGCAATATATTTATCCCGAATATCCCGGGCTTCCTGCTTTACCCGGGCCGCCAATCCTTTTAAGGCCTGCTGCGCGGCATCTTCATCATCCGTTTCACGGGCTTCCAGAAGACGCAGGTAATCTTCTTGGGGCAGTTTTGCATCAATAGGAAGCCAGACAGGCGTCTTTCCATCCTTCCCGGGAAGACAGATGGCAAATTCCACCCGTTCCTGACTTCTTGGCCGGATGGCTACATTCGTTCCATACTGATCAGGGGCCAGCATATCGCTAAGCAGGCGCGCCAACTGCATTTCACCCCAAATGCCGCGATTTTTGACATTCCCCATCACCTTCTTAAGATCCCCTACATTCTGGGAAAGGCTCTGGAGCGTTCCCAAGCTGCGGCTCACCTGCTGAAGTCGGTCGCTGACAACGCTCATGGACAAGGTCACCTTCTGATCAAGGCTCGAACGCAGCTGTTCTGCATTCTGCCGGGCTACCTCGGCCTCGTAGGCATCCCGTTCCCGGAGCGAACGCTGCATCTGGAAGAGCAGGATGATGGTAAAAAGGAGGGCCCCCAACAAGAGGGCAAGAAGGAGCAATTCCATATCAATGCGTTCCTTTCTTCAGTTTTTGGGGCGGGACAGCTGTCAGCCACTGCCGATCCGCTTCACCAGGGCGAAAGAGCTTAGCATCAAACCACGTATAATAAAAGCGCTGGCTGGGGACAATGCCGTAGCCATCCTGCAAATGATCGGTTGTGTCATAGGGATCGGCCATGATCAGGACATCATTGGCCCCCTTGTCATCTCCAAGGGAATCAAACCCGATAATAACGCGCCAATGACCGCCCCAATCCACATTTTCAACCATAATAGGAATGCCTTGGGAAAGGTTCTGCTTCACAAAGGCCACAAAGGCCTCATAGGTTTCCGGGGAACCATCCGTGAGGGAAGAATGGACCGTCCAGCCCATACCGGTAAAATAACGCACCATTCCCCTTGTATTTGTTCCTACATCTTCCATTCCCCACGGATGCGTTTCCATGATGCGGGCGATTTCCATTTCACTATGAGGCGATTTGCCAAGATAATAGTCAGCGACCGTAAGTGCCGCTGCCGGGCCGCAGGTATATTCCGTCTCCTGCTGATGCGTCCGGTAGTGGGAAAGGAGAAGCAATGAGCCGTGAGACTTCATCCGGTAAAAATCAGGATGGACATAATAGGGGGAATCCTTTTGATCGAATTGATGAAGATAGGCAGCTGGACCGCCACCGTCTTTTTTTAGGGCTTCCGTAAGATCCGGGGCTGCAAAAGCCACCGCGCTTCCCGCAGTAAGGACAAAGGTCAAAAACAGCGCTGCTGGATGTAGTAACTTCATGATAGGTCGCCTTCTTTCCATTATTCAAACTTTTGTTTGTAAATTCCTTTTTATTATAACAAGTTTTTTCATTTTTGGTAGCCCCTAGCCTCTTTCCTACTCTACAAAACAAAAAAGGAGTGGTATACTATTAATTAATTAATCAATTAATCAATTAATAGAAAGGAAGATTGCCATGAAAAAAAGGGATCCCAGCCTTACGATCAGGGCCCTTATTACAGCGGCGGAAGCGCTGTTTACACAAAAAGGGTATTATCCCGTCACCATCAAGGAACTAGGAGAAAAGGCCGGCTGCAGTCCCGCCCTTATTTCCTATTACTTTGGAGGCAAGAAAGACCTATACCGCGCTGTCGTGGACCGACAGCTCTCGATCATTGATGACCTCAAGCAGGAAACGAAAGAGACCCCTCTTGATTCCCTGCAAAAAATTCATTATTTCCTAAAGGCCCTGCTCCGTACCCAGCTTGATCCGTCAGGCCATCTCGATCTTTGCTACAAGGAACTCATCATGCCCTCGGGCCTTCTTGATGATACGGTTTGGCAGCGGATCCTTTCCATGGGGAACTATTTGAAATCCCTTTTCCAAAAGGCTGCCGAAGAAGGTCTCCTGAACCCATTTCCCGATGAGAGGGCGCTTTCCCATATCGTCTTTACGGTGGAATCCATTACGGAAACCCTCTACCTTGTCAAGGACCGGGCAACTCCCCTTAACCCCGATCATAGACCAACAGAAGAAGTCCTCGATGAACTCATCGATTTTGTCATGACACCCATGAAAAGAGCAGAAAGGAGTCCCAAGCCATGAATCAAATCAAAGCCTATATGGCCCATCATAAAAAACGGATTGCCCTGATTGCCGCGTTCTTCTTCCTCATCCTTTTGGGGCGCGCTCTCTACCAGATCCTTTTCCCACCCAAGACCGCCAAGACCATTCCTTATGTAAGGACCATAACGGTCGGTACGGATGAAACGAGTGGGACCTACACCTATCCTGGCACAGTCCGAGGCAAATATGAATCCGTCCTTTCCTTCCAGGTAAACGGGCGCATCACCAAACGCCTCGTAAACCTCGGCGATACGGTAAAAGCCGGCGACGTCCTCATGACCATTGATCCAAAGGATGTAAGGGAACAAGTCAGGAACGCTGAAGCAGCCGTAAATGCCGCCGCCAGCCGAGCCAAGCTTGCCCGCGACAATGCCAGCCGCTACGAAGCCCTCTATGAAGAGGGAGCCGTCAGCGCCTCCTTGTGGGACCAGTATCGGACCGAGGAAGAAGCCGCCAGTGCCGCCCTTTCCCAGGCATCAGCCAGTCTCCAAACGGCCCAGAACCAGCTCAGCTATACAGAACTTACGGCCGATCATGACGGCGTCGTAGCCGCCCTTTCCGGCGAAGTGGGACAAGTAGCCACAGCGGGAAGCCCCATGGCAACCGTCATTCAGGACGGACAGCGGGAAGTGGAGATTTTCGTTCCCGAAAGCCGACTTGCGTCCATTGCACCAGGAACTCCCGTCACGGTAACTTTCTGGGCCCTTCATAACGAAGAAGCAGCAGGTACGGTTCGTTACATCTCCCCCATGGCAGACCCTGCTACAAAGACCTACAAGGTCCGGGTTTCCCTCACGGAAATGCCTCAAGGGGCGCAGCTTGGTATGACCGCAAAAGTGGCTTTAATGAAAAAAGGCACAGCCGCCCTCATGGTTCCTCGTTCCGCCCTCTATGAAGCTGCCGGGAAAACTGGCATCTGGGTTGTCACGGATGGCCGCGTCTTTCTGCATCCTGTTACCTTGGGCAGTTACGAAGATGACACGGTTACGATTACCGATGGCCTGACAGAAGGCGACTGCATCGTCACGGGCGGCATCAGCAAACTCAAGGAAGGGATGGAGGTCAAAGTGGAAGGAAGTGACACCTGATGAACTTCAATTTATCCCGTTGGTGCGTCAAGCACCGGCAAGTCGTCTATTTCTTTACGGTTCTCATTTTCATCGCCGGCATCTTTTCCTTCCACAGTTTGGGCCGCAGTGAAGACCCAAACTTTGTCGTCCGCCAGATGGTCATTTCCGCGGCCTGGCCCGGGGCCACGGCGGATGAAATGCAGGAACTTGTGACCAGCAAGCTGGACAAGATGGTCCAAGCCACACCGGACATCGACTATATTACGAGCTATTCCCGCCCCGGCGTTTCAGTCGTAAACGTCATCCTAAAAGAACAGGTCCCCAACAGCGAGGTTCGCAAACATTGGCTGGAAGTTCGCAATTATGTCATCGATCATCAGTCAGAACTGCCGGACGGCATCTATGGGCCTTACTTCGATGATCGTTTTGATGATGTCTACGGCAATATCTATGCTCTCACATCGGACAGCTTCTCCAAGGAAGACCTGCGCGCCAAGGCTGAAGAGCTAAAGCGCCAGTTTTACACCGTTCCCGATGTATCCAAAGTGGAACTCATTGGTGAGCAGCCCATGAACATCTACATCCGCATGTCCAATACCAAACTCGCCGAGCTGGGACTTTCCCTTGACAGCGTCACCAGCGCCATCCGCGGTGAAACGGCCATGGCGGCCACAGGAACTGTCGATGCCAAAGGGGACAACGTCCAGATTCGGGTTACAGGCATGACAAAGGCCCTTGATGAAATCCGCAGCATCCTGATTACACAAGGCGGACGGACCTTCCGTTTGGGGGATATTGCCAGCGTAACCCAGGAATACCCCGACCCGCCTGAACCCAAGATGTATGCCAACGGCAAAGAAGCTATCGGCATCGCCATTTCCATGAAAGATGGCGGCAATAATATTACCTTGGGCCATAATTTAGAAAAACTGACAGCAAAAATGCAGGCAGAACTGCCCTTGGGAATGGATCTTTCCCAAGTAGCTAACCAACCCAAGGTTGTTGAGGACTCCATCAGTGAATTTACGGAAGGGCTCTATGAAGCCATCCTCATCGTCCTTGTTGTGAGCCTTTTTTCCATGGGGCGCCAATGCGGCTATGTCATTTCCGTCTGTATTCCCCTTGTCCTTATGGGCTCCTTTGTAGGGATGTACCTCATGGGAATCGATCTGCACAAGATTTCCCTAGGGGCCCTGATCATCTCCCTTGGAATGCTCGTTGATGACGCGATTGTCGTTGTCGAGCTCATGGAAGTCAAGATGAGCGAAGGCATGGACCGCCTTGAAGCAGCCACCTACGCCTTTAAGACAAACGGCATGACCCTTTGCTTTGGGACCATGATCACCTGTGCCAGTTTTCTTCCTATTGCCTTTGCGAATTCAAATGTATCGGAATTTGCGGGCTCCCTTTTCCCGGTCATCACCATGACCCTCATGTTCTCCTGGTTTGTTTCCCAAACCGTTGCCCCCACCTTGGGCTATGAATGGATCAGGCCTAAAGTGATTGAACAGGAAAGTTATGACACACCTTTTTACAATAAGTTCCGCCGTATCATCGATTGGTGCCTGGCCCACCGCAAGACGGTCATCGCCGGCTCCCTCACCTGCCTGCTGGGCTTTCTCTTTAATTCATTATTGCTAGCATCTCATCGAAAAACTAAATAGGTCTCC